>Ga0193728_1000628_pt1 | contig 17289 bp, 10 predicted proteins | sample U1c1metaG_FD_143037 | JGI IMG/M metagenome (GOLD analysis project Ga0193728, IMG submission 143037) | Soil microbial communities from a riparian zone of the East river system, Colorado, United States - U1c1 | ecosystem: Environmental > Terrestrial > Soil > Riparian zone | place: USA: East River...
CACTCAGGGTTCTGCGCGCCCTCGCCACCACCGGTACCGGCACCGACATCACGCCATGACACCCGCCCGCCGGCCGGGCCTACCGCTCCGCAACCGCACGCGCGATCTCGACACGGGACGTCGCGCTGAGCTTGGCGAGGATATGGCGGACATGGGACTCGACAGTGTGCCGGGACAGGAACAGCTGACTGGCGATATCAGGATTGGACTGTCCCTCGGCGACCAAGCGGGCGATCTTCTGCTCGGTGGGGGTGAGGGCGTCCCAGCCCGTGTCCGGGCGGCCGCGGGCGCCGCGGGTACCACGGCGGACATTGTGCTGGCGGAGCCGGGCATCCGCGCGCATGATGTCCCACTCCGCGCCGAGGTCGCCGTAGATGTCGACGGCCTGCCGATGGGCATTGCGGGCCTGGTCGATCTCGCCCTTCTCCGCATGCAGGACCGCAGCGTTCTCAAACGCCTGCGCGGTGAACAGGGGATATCCGATTGACTGGAATATCCCGGCGGCGGCGCGCACGGCGGCGGGATCCGCGTCCAGCAGGCCCTGGCAATGCTGGGTGGCTGCCTTCGTGGTCGGCCTGGGCTGCAGAACTGCCTCTCGCGCGCAGACCTCCGCCGCCGCGGCCGCGACGGCCGGCTCGCCGACGGCCAGGGCGAGGCGGACCACATCGGGCAGCCAGGGAGTACTGGCCGCGCCGAGCCGGGAGAACTCAAGGGTTCCCTCCGGGTCGAATGCTGACAGTAGCCGGTTCAGCGCCTCGGCGGGATTCGCGTCGCGTTCGGCCGCGAGGGCCCAGGCGACCAGCAGGCACTCGACCTGTATGCGAACTTCGCTGTCCACGAGCTCGACGTCCTTCGCCCCGCGCAGGAAGGTATCCGCGGCCGCCCGGTCGTCGCGATGGACGGCCACCTGGGCCGCGGCGCCCCCGAGGTACTGCCGGTACTCGGCGTCGAGCGGCAACTGCCCGGCGACCTCCAGCTCGACCAGCGCGTCGTCCCACCGGCCACGGTAGAAGGCGGCCACCGCGGTGAGCACCCACGCATGGGCCTGGCGGGGCAGCGTGGCGCGATCCATCAGCGCCACGGCCCGGTCATACATGCGGTCCGACTCCTCGTACATGCCGAGGGCGAGAAGGGCACCGCCGAGATTGACCATCAGCAGCAAGACCAGGTCCGTGGCCTCTGGCTCGTCCCCGAGCATGACCAGCGCCCGGTCGGCGGCCTCCTTCCCCGCGGCAACGTTCCGGCGGTAGTAGAACTCCAGCTCGGCGCGGGTATAGAGGGAGAACCCCACGGCGAGACGGTCACCCGCCTGGTCCCCCTCGGCCTCGGCCCGCTCGGCCTCGGCCGACGCCGCGTCATAGCGCCCGACCGCGAACAGGGACATCGCCCGCCGCGCGCGCAGCCGGGCCGACCATACGGGCGGCAGCCCTTCGCGGGCCAGCGTCTGGTCGGTCACCTCGATCGCCTGCTCGCGCCGGTCCATGCGGGACAGCGCATAGGCGAGGGTCCAGGCGATCCGGCCGGCCATCGCCGGGTCGCGGGTGAAATCCAGCACGGGCTGAGCCAGCCGCACGGCCTGCTCGTTGTCTCCGAGCAGCAGCTGCGCCATGGCCAGGTCCGCGTCAAGGTGCTCGCGGCGGGAATCCTGCCAGTCAAGCCCGTCACGGGCCCGCTCCAGCAGTTCAACCGCGATCTTGGGGGCACGCTGGGACAGCATCGGCGCGGCACCGGCGACCCAGTCGATCATCCAGGCATCGGCCGCCAGCGGCGCGGCCAGTAGCTGCCCGGCCACCCGCTCGGCCTGCGCCCCCGTCCCGGCCAGGCTCTCGGCGGCCTGGCGGTGCAGCGCCGCGCGCAGGCTGGCCGGCATTCCCTCGTAAAGGGTCTTATGGACCAGTCCGTGCCGGAACCCTAGCGTTCCTGGCCCGGATTCGGTGAGCACGCCGGCGCTCACCGCCTCATCGACGACATCGATGAGTTCGGTGGCGCGCTGGCCGGTGACGATGCGGAGCTCGTCCGCCGAGAAGGCCGGGCCAAGCACGGCGGCCACCCGCAGCCCGGACATGGTCGGCTCGGACAGGAACCGAAGCCGGTGCCCGACTGCGGTCGCCAGCGTAGCGGGCAGGTCGGAGGAATGTCCTCGCAACTCCACCTGTTCGGCATCCAGGCTGAGGCGTGACTCCCGGACCAGGGCGTCGATCAGCTCCCGCAGGTAGAGCGGGTTTCCTCCGGCCGCGGTGAGCTGCTCGGCCAGCGCCGGGCCCGGTGGGACGCCGATGAGCTGCCGCACCATCTCGGCCGCCCCGATGGTGCCGACAGGACCCAGCTCAATGGTGAACGCGTCAGCGTCGGCTAGCGCTTCGCGCAGCCCGGCCACCTCGCCGCGCCAGGGCATCGACCGGGCGGCGACCACCAGCAGCAAGGGGAGCTGACGCAAGGTCCGGCCCAGCCTCAGCAATACTCCCAGGCTCGCCGCATCGGCCCATTGAGCATCATCCAGCACGAGGATTGCCGGCGCGACGGCACAGAGCCGGTGGACGAGGGTCACGAGCCGCTCGGCCGCCGCCGCGACGGCGTCGCGCGGCGTGACGAGCTCGGCGCGCCGACCGTAGAGCAGGCCGGCGATCTCCGCCTTGCTCGCCCTAACCGGCTCCGGGCCTGATTCCTCCGCACTGGCGAAAGAGCCGTCCGCGTCCGCGCGGAGCGCCTCGAGGAGCACCTGCAGGGGGAAGATCGGCGATTGCTCGTAGGCCGTTGCGGAGTAGACCTGGCAGCCCTGGCGCTCCGCCTCGGCCAGCCCCGCGACGATGAGCGCGGACTTGCCGATGCCAGGGTCGCCTGTCACCCACGCCGCCCCGCCCTGGCCCGCCCTGACCTGCCCCACGAGCCCCTGGAGCAGCTGAAGTTCATCCTCACGGCCAACGAGCACCACACATCTCCTCGGGTCATTTGTCCGGCACACCTGTGAAGCGATTGTTCACCAAACGGGAGTTACAGGACTGGCGGCAGCGTATTTAGGGCGCCCGGCCAGGCCCTAAGGGCGGCCGGTGCGATGTGATCCCGGCGATCCGCGCCTGGCCTGCTCGCCGGCCACGGATGACCACTGGCAGAGGTGATCGACGACGTCCGGCAGTTCCCGGTAGGCGAAGACCCGGTCAATGTCGCCGTCGGTCCGCCAGGCCAGCTTTCCGGGGAGGCAAGAGATCGTGCATCCCCAGGCCACCGACACCAGCCAGCTGCGGCCATCGGATCGAGATGCGACGACATCCCGCAGCCCGCGGCGCGCCAGCCAGCGCTGCAGCAGGTGCGCCGCGGGCTCGGGCGTGAGGTCATCCAGCTGCCGGGGGCGCCGGGGGAGCACGGCCCAGACGGCCTTGCCGTCCAGGTTCGCGATCGACCGGTAGGCAGCTGCGGCGGTTCCCCAGTTCGCGCCCGAGTAGGCCGACACAACGAGCAGGCCGCGTCCGTTCGGCGAGCGCAAATTTGCGGACCGGCCCATCGGCTCGCCTGTCCCGCGATCGATTACCAGCAGCTTCACCCCGCGACTGCCGGGCCGGACCTGCAGCTCGGCTGGGGGGCGGCCGTGGACGACCGCATTCGCGACCAGTTCGCCGACGATCGCCACCCCGTCGTCGACCAGCCCGACTTCCAGCCCCAGTCGCGCCAGCGCCTCCCACGCCAAGGCTCTGGCCTGGCTGGCCGCGGACTGGTCCTGACTCAGGAGCCAAAACAGATCGTCGTTATCGCTGGTCATGACAGCTCCGAGGGTTGCATCCGCTGGCGTCAATGCCCGCATCTCTCGTTACGGACGAATCCCGGCATAAGTTCACCCAGCGCTCGGCCACCCGGCCGGCGCCGAAATCTCGCTGAGTTCAGGGATGTCTCGCCTTGGCGCCGGATCGATGCTGGGCGCTACTCCCTCCCTTTCCGGGGAGGACTCGCGACCCCTAAGGGGGGACCATGACCACACGACCCGGGCGGTCGCGCCGCCCGTGACCGCGCTGCCGCCGGCCGGGAACAGCGGCGGGCCGCGCCCCGAGGCCCCGATCGAGGCGGTCTGCCGGCTGCACGGCAGGTCGCTGCACCGGTTCCTGCTCAAGATCACCTTCGGGGACCGCCGCGAAGCCGAGGACCTCCTCCAGGAAACCCTGCTCCGCGCCTGGCGGTACCTGCAGGACCACACCGCCGACGTCACCATGCTGCGGCCCTGGCTCTACACCGTCGCCCGCCGCGCCGCCATCGACGCCGCCCGCGCCCGCCAGGCCCGCCCCGCCGAGGTCATCCCCGCCGACCTGGCCACCCTGCCCGCCAGCCGCGACGACATCGACCGGCTCCTGACCGGCCTGACCATCCGCCGCGCCCTGATGTCCCTGACCTCCGACCACCGCCAGGTCCTCTACGAGATCTTCTACCGCAGCCGCACCGTCCGCGAGACCGCCACCGCCCTGGGCATTCCCGAGGGGACCGTCAAGTCCCGCATGTTCTACGCCCTGCGCGCCCTCGCCGCCGCCACCAACGACACCCGGGCGTCAGCCGGGTCCCGCTGACGGCGGTGACGGGGTGGGCGCGTTCACCTCCCAGGTGAACGCGCTCAAGTCCGCCGACGGCAGCGTCATTATCTCCGCTGGCCGCTGGCCGCTGGCCGCTGGCCGCTGGAGCTGCTTCGGTGCCCAGGGCGGCTTCGTTTCGTCAGGTCCGTGAGCGGCTCACCGGGACTTACCCGCCTCTTTACGGTCCGCCCGCGCCAGGCGTTCAACGAGGCCGGCGGGAATTACTGGTCGAACTTCTCCAGGCCCGGGCCTGTATGCCGGTAACTCGGCTCACGGTCCGGTCAGCCCGTTACGGAGCAGGCCGATGGCGTGCTCGGCCAGCGTCACGAGGACATCGCGGCTTGAGCTGTGCTGACGGGCGTCGCACAGGACGACCGGGATGCCGGCGTTCAGCGAAAGTGCGGACCTGATGGTGTCAGGGTGGTAGCGCTTAGCACCGTCAAAGCAGTTCACGGCCACGACGAACGGAGTGCTGGCGCGCTCGAAGTAGTCCACCGCGGGGAAGCAGTCGGCCAGCCTGCGGGTGTCGGCGAGGACGACGGCGCCGAGCGCGCCGATGGCGAGCTCATCCCACATGAACCAGAACCGCTCCTGGCCCGGCGTGCCGAACAGGTAGATGGCCAGATCCGGCCGGAGGGTGATCCGGCCAAAATCCATGGCCACCGTCGTGGTCGTCTTCCGCTCTACTCCGTCCAGCCGGTCGATGGACCGGCCCGGCTCGCTGAGGACCTCCTCAGTTCGCAATGGCCGGATCTCGCTGACTGATCGCACCAGTGTTGTCTTGCCCGCGCCGAAGCCGCCGGCGACGAGAATCTTGATCGTCACCGGGAAGACGGCACTCGCCCAGTCGGGATCAGATTCTGCGGAGGCCATTGAGCACGTCCTGTAGGATTTTCAGGTCTGCTACCTGGGCCCGCGGTGGTGGGCGGATAGCGATCAGGCCGCGTTCGCGCATGTCGGAGAGCAGAATGCGGATGACGCCGAGGGGCAGTTCAAGGTCAGCCGCCAGGTCGGCCACTGCCCTGAAGGGCTGGCAGCTCTCCAGCACGACAACATGCTCAGGCTCCAGCATCCGCGGGTCAGGAAGTGAGTCGCGGATCGACCAGACTATCGCGAGCAGGTCGAAATCCTCCCCGGCCGACCGGGAACGTCCGCCGGTCAGCGCGTACGGGCGAACGATTGGCCCCGCATCCCGGTCCATCCATCGGCCTTCCGAGCGGGACACGGCGGGCTACCCCGCTCCGGGAATACGCTCTGGCCGTGTGGGCACCGAAAGATGATCGCCGACTCGCTTGACCAGCACGGCCATCTCATAGGCGACGAGGCCTAGGTCCACGCCCGCAGCGGCCAGGACGGCGAGGCAACTGCCTTCCGCGGCGGCGGTCACGAACAGGAAGGCCGACTCCATCTCGATGACGGTCTGCCGGACCGGGCCGCCGCCGAATTGCTGGCCGACGCCCTTGGCCAGGCTCTGGAGCCCGGACGCCACAGCGGCCAGATGGTCGGCGTCCTCGCGCGACAGGCCGGTACAGGAGCCCATGGCCAGGCCGTCCCTGGAGAGAACGACGGCGCTTTTGACCTGCCAGACACGCGTCACCAGGTCATCCAGTAGCCAGGCCAGGTCAAGACCAGAACTCATGTTCCGCCTCCGTTGCGGCTCAGCTCAGTGCCTGTCGCTGTTCGGCTGATCAGCGCGATCCGGCCCGCCCGAGTCGGCAGACTCCGCCCGGCCGCGCTCCCAGCCCTGCTGCATGGCAGCCATCGTGTTCCTGGCTGCTTCGGGTGACGCCGGCCCCGCCGAGGCGTCCGGCGCCGGACGGGCATCGGCCGCCGCGCGGAGTTGCGGCGCGATGCTGGCCTGCCGGACCCGCACCGGCAGGTCCGTCTGGTCAGGGTCGGCGGGCGCGACCTGTTTCGCCCGCTCATCCGCAGTGTGGCGGCGCGGACTGGCCGTGGCAGTCCCGTTCGCCGGGACCGGCTGCGCGGGCCTCGTCTTGGTACCGGGCAGCAGATCGGCCAGCTGGTCAGCAGCGACCCCGCCGTCCCCGGGCGGCCCGGCGCCGTTCCCGGCGTCCTGGCCCGGCGATGCGTGGCGGCTGGTTCGCCGGGCCGGTGGCCCGCCGTTCCCGGCGGCGGCCGGGCCGCTTTCGAGGGCCTCTTCGGGAACGACCAGGTCTTGCGGGATGAGGACGATGGCGGATATGCCCCCGAAGGGCGAGTTGCGCAGGGTGATCTTGATCTTGTGCCGCTGCGCGAGCTGCCCCGCGATGAACAGCCCGATCCGGTCGCTGCCCGACAGGTCGAACTCAGGCGGGTGGGCGAGGTCCCGGTTGATCTCGGCCAGCCGTTCGTCCGGCAGGCCCATCCCGCGGTCCTCGATCTCGATCGCGAATCCCCGGCCCACGACGTCGCCGAGTATCTGCACCGGCGTATTCGGCGGGGAGAAGGAGGTGGCGTTCTCCGCGAGCTCGGCGACCATGTGAATGACGTCGGCCACGGCCTCCCCGGCCAGCGCCGCCTTGGTCGGCGTCACCACCCGGATCCGGGTGAAGCCCTCCACTTCGGCCTCGGCGGCCCGCAGCACGTCGACCAGCCGCACCGGGTTCCGCCAGCCGCGTCCGGGCAGTTCACCAGAGAGAACGATGAGGCTCTCGGCCTGCCGGCGCATGCGCGTCGTGAGGTGGTCGATGCGGAACAGGTTGTCGAGCTCTTCCGGCCCGACCGCCCGGCGCTCCAGGTCGTCCAGCAGGGTCAGCTGGCGGTGCAGCAGCGTCTGGCTGCGCCGGGCCAGATTCCGGAAGACGTCGCTGACGCCCTTGCGGATCCTGGCCTCACCGGTGGCGGCTTCGATGGCGGACCGCTGCACCATATTGAACGCCTGCCGGACCTGGCCGATCTCGTCGCTGCCGGGCTGGAGTGACAGCACCTCGGCGGCGATATCGACCTCTTCGCCGCGGCGCAGCCGTCGCATGACGCTCGGCAGCCGGTCGTTGGCCAGTTCCAGGGCCGACTGCCGCAGATCGGCCAGCTGCCGGATGATGCGGCGCGCGGTTATCAGCGAGGCGGCGATGGAGGCCAGGATCGCGAGCAGGCCGAGGCTGCCGATCAGGGCGAGGTTGCGGTAGGTGACCTCAGCCTGGTCCTGGGCCTGGGCGGCTATCTCGTTCCCCGACTTCTGGAGTGCGGCCGCGAGCCCCAGGGCATACCCGCCCGCCGCGGCGTTCCAGGCGAGCGGCGGGACGGCCGGCAGTCCGCGCACCCGGGGTCCGCTGATCACCTCGTTCTCCAGGCTGGTGAGGGCAGCGGCCGACTGCGGGCTGACGTACTTGTCGTACAGGCCGCGGTAGGGGGCGCGCAGCCCGGCGAGCGTCTGCGCCAGCAGGAACCGGCGAGCTCCGGCGAGCTCGGTGAACTCGGCGCGGTAGGCCGGCGGGAACGACCTCGCGGCCAGGCTGCTGGTCAGCAGCTCGGTCTCCTCGAGTACCGTCTGGTCAACCTCGCCCAGCTTGGTGAGGTCCAGGCCCTGGGCCACCAGCGGAACGCTGGTGGCCTGCTCGATCGAGCCGTCATAGACCCGGAATCCCGCTATCGCGAGATTGTTGTAGAAGGTCACCGCCGAGAGCCGGCTGACGAATCGCGTGCTGATTCCGGCACGGACGGCAGGCAGCTTCGCCAGGCCCTTGTTCGCCGCGGCGATCGCCTGCTTCTCCGCCGCTGAGGCGTTACTGGTGACAACCGCCGAGCTGACCGTCGCCCGGTATTGCCGGACGACCCGGTCCGTACTGGCCTCCTGCCGGTTCAGCGCCGCGAGGTTGCGGTCTGTCGGGGTGCCCAGGTAGGCCAGCGCGAGCAAACTCTCGGCGTCTAGCTGGCTTTGCACGCTCGTGTTCGGCAGCCTGATCAAGGCCGTGACGCTGGTGGCCCGGGCGAGCCGGACGGCGTCGCCCGCACTGATGCCGACGGCGAAGGCGTATACCCCGATCAGCGATAGCACGGGGATGATGACGAGCAAGAAGACCCTGAAGCGGATGGACCGCCGGCGCACATCCATGGCTGTTGTCCCAGCTGGAAGAAGTTGTCTTCGGGTGAGCGGCCGCGAAGGAGGCCAAGCGGCGCCTGAACTGGTCTACGCAGCGCTGGCCAGAAAGTTCATTGTTGCCCGGAAGTTCACTGCCGCCTCAGGCGAGCCGGTGCGGCGATCGGCTGCAGAAGGCCGGGGGGCCGCGCCCGCATCTGCGCCTGGCGGTGCCAGATGCGGTCGCCGCTGAACGTTCTCGCTCCCGCCTCGTAGTCATGGTTATTGGGTCTTGGTCTGCGGCGAAGGAGAGTTCGCGATGAGCAGGTCCGATGTCGAGCGCGCTGGGCTCCTATTCAGGCAGACCTGGCGGCGCAACCGCGCGGCCATGAGCGCCGAGGCGAGCACCGAAACGAGCACCGACGCGCCGCCGCCGATCAGTGCGCTGATCAGTAGCTCGATCGCCGCGGTGGTCGCCGTCCCGCCGGGCACCTATCACGAGCGGATCGTGCTAGACCGCCCGCTGACCCTGACCGCCCTGGAGGGAGCCGGCACGGTCAGGCTCGTGGTGGACAGCGGCACCGCGCTGACCGTGAGTTCCGGGGCGACCGTGCGGGGCCTGATCATCGAGACCCGCGATCCGGCGCATCCGGCGCTGGTCATCGCCGACGGGTCCCCGCTGTTCGAGGACTGCGAGGTACTGGGCGGAAGGGTCGAGGTAGTCGGGGAAGCCAGGCCCGCATTCCGGAGGTGCCGGATCCGCGGGACCGCTGTCGCCGGACTCCACGCGGCCGGCCGGAGCAGGCCACGCCTCGAGGAGTGCCTCCTTGAGGACGTCCAGGGCGACGCCGTCGCCGTGACCGACACGGCGATAGCGCACATTCTCACTACGAGGATCGCCGGGGCCGCGGGCGCAGGCGTCCGCGTCCATGACCGCGCGGGCGGCGCTCTTGCGGCCTGCACCATCTCGGGCAGCCAGGGTCCTGGCCTGTGGCTGGCGGGGCAGGCCGGCGCATTGCTGCGGTCGTGCGAGATCACCGGTGGCGGCGCGGAGGGGGTCAGGGTCGACGGGAGCTCGGCGCTGGATGACGGCGACGCGCCGGATGACGGCGACGCGGCTGATGACGGCGACGCGCCGGATGACGGCGACGCGCCGGATGACGGCGACGCGCCGGATGACGGCGACGCGCCGGATGACGGCGACGCGGCTGAGGCAATCGAGTGGGCGGGCGATCCAGCCGCCGGCCGGGCTGCGCCGATCCGCGGCGTCACCCTGGTCGACTGCGAGGTCGGCGGGGTGGCCACCGAAGGCATAGTCGCCACGGCCGGCGAGGTCCGCCTGCTGGACGCCCGGATTGCCGACGCTGGCCGCACCGGAGTCCTTGCCGACGGCGCGGCGCGGATCGAGCTCGAGGACTGTGCGATCACTGACGCCGCCGTCCACGGCCTGGTCGTGCGCGGTGCCGCGCGGGTCGGCGCGGTGTTCCTGGCCGTGACCCGCTGCGGCGAGAACGGCCTGGTAGCCACCCAGGATGCCGAGGTCAAGCTCATCGACGGCCAGTTCACCGGCACGGCCCGCGCGGTGATCTCCCTCACGGACCGCGCGGTCGTCGAGGCTGCGGACTGCCAGATCGGCCAGACACCCGAGCACGGCGTTCTGGCCTCCGGCAGCGCCCTGCTCGTGCTCAGCGACAGCGCCGTCGACAGCTGCGGCCAGGCCGGGATTCAGGTGGACGGCTGGTGTGACGCGACGCTGCGCGGATGCACCGTCAGCGGCTCCTACGCCGGCATCGTGCTGGCGACCCTTCACCGCGCGCTGCTGAACGGCTGCACCGTGACCGGCGTGCAGCGGATCGGGATCGAGATCGGGCCCGGCTCCAGCCCGCAGCTGAACGGCTGCAGCGTCATCGGCGCCGGATCCGCGGGCATCTTTATCGACAGTCACAGCGGCGCGCAGCTCGACGGCTGCCGGATCGAGCGGACGGCGAGCTGCGGCCTGGTGGTCTGGAGGGATGCCGAGCCCCAGGTCCGGTCCACGACGATCACCGGTACCGGGAAGAATGGCCTGCTGGTCAGCGACGGCGGCCGGGGCCTGTTCGAGAACTGCGACCTGTCCGTGACCACGTTCCCCGCCATCCACGTAGGCGGTGATGCCGCGCCGGTATTTCGTCACTGCCTGATCCACGACACCAGCCGGGATCTGTCGGTGTCCGACGGTGCCCGCCCGGCGGTCGAGGACTGCTACGCCACGGAGGTACCCATGGCGACTCTGGCTGAAGCCCCCTTCAGGCGCGCGAAGGTCCTGGCCATGGCCCGCCCGGCCCGGGCCGGGATGAGCGATGCACCGATCATGACCGGGGAGGCACCGCTCGCCATCGACGAGGCAGCCCTCGCGGCGAGCGGCTACCCGGGCGACCGGGCGGCCACGCTGCCGGATCTGCTCGACACGCTGAACCGGCTCATCGGCCTGCGCTGGGTCAAGCAGGACGTCAGTACCCTGCTCGGGCTCACGCCGGCGGCGGGCCGCCGGCGCGACGGGGGCCTGGCGCCGCCTCTGCTCGGCCATCACCTGGCCTTCGCCGGGAATCCGGGCACCGGCAAGACAATTGTCGCCCGCCTGTACGGCCAGATGCTGGCGGCGCTCGGTGTCCTGGAACGCGGGCACCTTGTGCAGGCCGACCGAGGCGCCATCGTGGGCGAGTACGCCGCCCAGGCCGGGCCCTACCTCGCGGCGGCGTTCCGGCGCGCCCGAGGTGGGGTGCTGATGATTGATGAGGCCTGCTCACTGACGCCCGCGCAGGCCTGGACCGAGCCCGAGCGGGAGGCGATCGCCACGCTCGTCAGGCTCATGGAGGACCACCGTGAAGAAGTGGTCGTGATCATCGCGGGCGGTCCTGAGCCGCTGCGACGATTCCTGGTTTCCCATCCCGGGCTCGCGTCACGTTTGTCACGCACGCTGCACTTCGACGACTACTCCGGCGACGAACTGGCCGCGATTGTCGAGCAGACTGCCGACGCGCAGCACTACCGTCTGCCAGGGCCGACCATGGCGGCTCTGCGCGACTTCTTCGAGTACCTCATCAGGGATGGGGACTTCGGCAACGGGCGGACTGCCCGCCAGGTCTTCGAGCAGATGACCGAGCGCCGGGCCCGGCGGATCGCCGCCCGCCCCGACCGGCAGGGCATGGATCACCCAGCCCGACTGCTGCCCGCCGACCTGCCCGCACCCAGCGAGCTCTGACCGCGAGGGGAGGGCGGGCGCGGTCCGACGCATCGCGCCCGCCAGCACGTCCCGGCGGTCAGCAGCTCACGTCGAGCTCGGGCAGGTCTTCCTCGATCAGCATGCTGAGCTGCTCCGCGGTCATGTCCGCGGTGGCGCCGGAGAACAGGTCCGCGACCCGGCGGGCATGCCGCTCGGTCATCTCCTGGAACACCTTCCGGGCGAACCGGCCGTTTCCGAAGCCCTCCCCCCGGCTGGCGGCGTCGAAGAAGGCGGCCAGCGCCGCGCGCGCCGCGCCGGGCAGCTCGTACTGGTGCTCCCTGGCCTGGTGGGCGACGATCTCGACCAGCTCGGCCGAGGTGTAGTCGTCGAAGGTGAGCGTACGGCTGAACCGGGAGGCCAGGCCCGGGTTGGCGCCGATGAACCGCTCCATCTGGTCCGGGTAGCCGGCGACGATGACGACCACTTCATCACGGTGGTCCTCCATCAGCTTGACCAGGGTGGAGATGGCCTCCTGGCCGAAGTCATTGCCGCGCCCGTCGGGGACTAGGGCGTACGCCTCGTCGATGAACAGCACCCCGCCGAGCGCCCGGCGGAACGCCGCCTGGGTCTTGGGCGCGGTGTGCCCGACATACTCACCCACCAGTGTCCCGCGGTCCACCTCGACAAGATGCCCGGTGGCGAGAATGCCCAGGGCGGCGAGGATCTGGCCGTAGAGACGGGCCACCGTGGTCTTGCCGGTGCCGGGATTGCCGGCGAACACCAGATGGCGCGACAGCGGCGGCGGCAGCAGGCCGGCCTCCTGCCGGTGCTTCACCATCTGCATGAGCTGGACCAGGGTGCCGACATCCTGCTTGGCCCGCTTCAGGCCGACCAGCCTGTCGAGCTGCGCGAGCAGCGCCGCCAGGTATGCCTCCGGGTCGGCGGCGGCCGGATCGGTATCGGGGTCGCCGCCGGCCCCGCCGGCGACTCCGGAGCGGCGGCCTGGTGCCGGCCGCTGACCGGCCGGGACCGCGGAAGCCGGCGCCCCGGCGATCTCGCACCGGTCGAACACCGGGCGGGCGCTGTCGGCCAGCGCGAGGTCCTGGCCGACGTCGTGGACGGCGCAGCGGCGGAACGTCGGCGCGGCGCCGTCGCCCACGTAGATCGCCGCGCCCTCGGTGGCCGACACGTCACAGTCCTCCAGCCGGGCGGTCACCTCCGGCGCGAGGTAGATGCCGTTCTTGCGGCAGTGGTTCACCACCGTCGAACGGATCAGCGCGGCCGACGCTGTCCACACGACCAGGCCGCTGCCCCCGGCCTCGCTGATCTCGCACCCCTCGATGCTGGGCCGGCTGTCCTGATCCAGGAACACCCCGGCGCCGCCGCTCTGCCGGAACGTGCAGTCGCGCACGGTGGGCCGGCTGGCCGGCCCGGCCTCCAGGCCAGACTGCGCCGTCCGGGTGACCGTGCACTCCTCGATGAGCGGATGATGCGGCGTGGCCTGGATCCGGATGCCGACCTTCGCGTCGGTGATGGCCGCCTTGAGCACGGTGGCGTCGCTGGCGCCCTCGATCTGCAGGGCGGTCATCTGGGCTGCGGCGATGCTGCCGCCCGTGGATCGCAGCATGGACCGGCCCGTCGTCCGGATGCCGTGCTCGGGCGTCCCGCTGACCTCGCAGTTGAGCAGGTCAACCGTGGCGTCACCGCCGATGTGGACGGCGGTGAAGCCGGACTCCCGGATGGCGCAGTCGGTCAGCTGGACCGTGGCCTCGTCACTGACGAACACGCCGTTGGCGCCGGCCTGCATGACGGTGCTGCCGACGGCCGCCAGTCGCGCGGACTCCTGGGCCACCAGGCCGGTGCTCTTGCTGTGCTGAATCTCGCAGCGCAGGAGGTCCAGCCCGCTGTCACCGACACTGAGAGCGCCCGCCTTGCCCAGGTCGCGCACCTGGCACCGGCGCGCCACGAGCTGCGCGTCGGCGGCGGTATACAGCCCGTTGCCGCCAGCGCGGACGATCGTGCAGTCGGCGAGGTCGACTCCGCCGGACGCCCGGGGATCGCCTGGCCCGTCTGCCTCGTCTGCCTCGCGGGCCTTGTCTGCCTCGTCTGCCTCGCCGGCCGTGGCCGGTGGCCCGGCGACGCGCGCCGAGCTGCCCTCGGCCCGGATGCCGTCGCCGGTCAGGTCGCGGAGGCGACTCGCGCGAAGGATCAGGGCGGCCGCGCCTGCGATGACCGCTCCGGCGCCGCCGGTCTCGGCGAACTCGCAGTCCACGATGGTCGCGGCGGCGGCCCCGGCCAGGTGCACGGCCGATCCGGTCACTCGCCTGATGGTGGCGCCCGCGAGCTCCGCGGTGGCCGACTGGGCCAGGGCCACCCCGGTTCCCTCGACGTCCTCGATCAGGCAGCTGGACAGGCGGATCCGGGAGTCGCCGCTGACCTCGACCGCTGGCCCGCCGGCGTGGTGCAGGCGGCAGCTGACGATCTCCGCCACGGCCCATCCGGCCACCGCGAGCCGGCCGCCGGAGACGTCGCAGTCATGCAGGGTGAGCGCGCCGCCGGAGATCGTCACCGCTGCCGTGTGCGGCTGTCCCCCGCGGATGGCCAGTCCGCGGACCGTCGCGACGCCGGCCCGGACGAGCAGGGCCGGTCCGTCGGGGCACACGAGCTCGACGGGGCCTCTCTCGCTGTCCGCGACGATGGTCACGTCCCGGTCGAGGGCCACGCTTTCCGGGTACACGCCCGGCGATATCGTCACGAGGCCGCCGTCGGCCGCCGCCCGGATCGCCGACCCGATGGTGCGATGGCTGCCCCAGCCGCGCGCCCCCACCCGCTGCGGCGGGCCGACTGGCTCGGCTGGTATCGCGGCCAGGGCGCCGGCGCCATGGCCGGTCATATAGGGGGAGCCGGCCGCGGCCGCCGGGCCGCGCGCCGGCGGACGAGCCGGGCCACCGCTCACCTCACGCCGCGAAGTGATCGTGGTCCTCGCCGGGATGGCCGAGGTCCATCGCTATTCGGGTCAGCTCGGCCTTGTTGCTCACCTTGAGCTTGGCCCGGATGCGCTTGGCGTAAGTGTTGACCGTCGCCTGGGTCAGCCCCATCCTGGTGGCGATCTGCCGGTGCGTCAGTCCGCGCGCGATCCACTGGAGCGTCTCCACCTCGCGCGGGGCCAGGCCGTGCGGATCCGCCCGCGGCGGCCGGTTCAGCTCCAGGTGGAACCGGTCAACAAGCTGCTCGCACAGGTAGAAGCCGCCGGCGGCCACGACGCTCAGGGCGCAGGCGACCGTCTGGTGGCTGGACTGCCTGGTGACGCAGCCGCAGGCGCCCGCCCGGACCACCGCCAGCAGGCCGGGCGGGCGATCCCAGCTCGAGACGACCAGGGGGCGGCTGAACTCCGCTACCTGCGTGATTGTCTTGAGCGACAGGCCGTCCTCCTGATTCGGGACGTCCATCACCACGACGTCGAAGGTGGCGTCGAGCTGGTCGAGGTCCTCCACCGAAGCCACGGAAGCGGCGACCGTGAGTCCGGGAATGGCGGCGGCCAGCCGTTCCAGGCCGCCACGCGTGATCGGCTGGTCGTTCACGATCGCCACGCTCCGCGGCGGGGGCGGCGAGTCGGCAGCCGGAACGGGGCACCGGTCAGGGACGGACGGCTGGCCCGGCGACCCGGGTGACCGATCTGGCACTCTTCGCCACCTTTACTTGTGGGCGCGATCCCCCGGCTGGCATGGCTATGGCAGCGTCCACAACTGGTTGGACGTACCCCCGCAGGCCCAGATCTGGAGCGGGGTCAGGCTGGCGCTGCTGTCGTTGGTCGCGTCGAGGCACCTCCCAGACTGCACGCTGACGAGCTGCCCGTTGGTCTGGGCCTGCCACGCCTGCGCGGCCGTTCCGTTGCACGCGGACAGCTGCGCCTTAGTGCCGTTGGCGGAGCCGACCACGTCCAGGCACTGGCCCCGGGCACGTATCGTGCCGTCCGTGCCTGCCGTCCACGTCTGCGCGGTGCTGCCGTTGCAGCCGTCGAGCTGGACGGCGCCGCTGCCGCTGGCCTCGACGCACTGGCCGGCCAGGCCGGTGACCGGGCCGGTGGCCGCGGCCGTCGGCGGCCCCGCCTGGTAGACCCGGACCCAGTCCACCAGCATGTGCTGCGGGAACGTGGTGCTGGCGCTGGGGGAGCCCGGCTCCTTCCCGCCGACCGCGAGGTTGAGGATCAGGAAGAACGGGTGGTCGAATACCCAGCCGGCGCCGGCCCGGGTCCGGTACTGGCTGTCGTACAGGTGCCCGTCGACGAGGAACGAGATGTGGTCGGGGTACCAGTCCGCGGTGAAGGTGTGGTAGTCGTCCGCGAAGGTCCCGCTGCCCAGGGTGTCGCTGGACCACATGTTGTAGCTGGGGCCGATCAGGCCGCCGTTCACCGTGGCGGGCTTGCTGCCCACGAAACTCAGGATGCTCACCTGGCCGGCCTGCGGCCATCCCGCGGTGGCGAAGTTGTCGCCGAGAGCCCAGAATGACGGCCAGATGCCCTGCCCGACCGGGAGCTTGATGCGCGCGGAGATCTGGCCGTACGCCTGGCTGAAGTGCCCGAGCGTGACCAGCCGCGCCGAGGTGTAGCGGCACGCGCCGTACCAGCACGAGGATCCGGACGGGTCTTCCTGGCGGGCGGTGATCACGAGGTGGCCCTGGCCGTCCAGAGCTGCGTTGGCGGTGCTGTTGGTGTAGTCCTCCAGCTCGGAGTTGCCCCAGCCGTTGCCGCCGAGGTCGAAGCTCCAGTTGCTGGCGTCGGGCGCGCTGCCGGCGGAGCCGCTGAACTCATCCGACCACTTCAGCCGCCAGCCCCCGGCCGGGTCAACGGCCTGGGCCGCGCCAGGAGCAGCGGCCGGCATGCTCGGCGTCTTCGAGGCGGCGGGTGCGGCCGTGGGACCGGCCGTGGGACTGGCCGTGGGACTGGCCGGCGCAGGCTTCGGTTCCCCGGGCCCGCCGAACTGCGTTTGCCGCGTGTAGAAGCTGGCATAGCCAGCGACGGTGTTGACGTAGGCGACCGCGCCGGCGGGAATGCCGTGTGCGGCGATGACGGCCCTTATGCCAGAGTGGAACGCGGCCAGCGCCAGGCGCCACGGGTCGCCGGGCAGGCCGGCGGCCAAGACCCGGCCTGTCAGGTCGCAGACATCGTGGGCGAGCGCGACGATGTTGGCGCTGACATCGCCCCGCGCCTCCCCCGGCGCCGGGATCCACTGCCGCCACTGCGCGAGGGTCAGCCCGGCCACCCCGGATCCGCCGCCAGCGGTGGTGGCGTGCGGGCTGAACTTCGAGGCCGTCATCAGCTGCGCGGCCAGCCGCGGCGGGTTCAGCGCGGGGCACGAGCGCGCAGCGCCCTTGACGGCCGGCAGCTGGCCCGGCGGAACTGGCAGTCCCACGAGCGAGGAGGTGCTCGCCGTCGCGGGCGCCAGGCTGAGGGTCGCGGCGATCGCGCACAGGAGGGCCAGGCCGAGCACGAGGTAGTTGACCATGGCCAGCCGGCCGAGCCG
>Ga0193728_1000629_pt1 | contig 17269 bp, 13 predicted proteins | sample U1c1metaG_FD_143037 | JGI IMG/M metagenome (GOLD analysis project Ga0193728, IMG submission 143037) | Soil microbial communities from a riparian zone of the East river system, Colorado, United States - U1c1 | ecosystem: Environmental > Terrestrial > Soil > Riparian zone | place: USA: East River...
TTGTCGAGCCTCGCGGACGAGACGCCCGAGGGTCGGTCGATCGTCGCGCTCGTCAAGGACAAGTACGGCATCCCGCCGCGCGAGGTCGCCGGGGCGACGTTCGAGAAGTTCACGGCCCAGACGCGGATGAGCGGCGTCGATCTCGGGGAGCGCCAGATCCGCAAGGGTGCGGTCGACGCGGTCAAGACACACGTCTCCGCGCTCGGCGGCACGCCGCCCGCCGAGGTCGACGCGGCCGCGAACAAGATCGGCGACACCGGCGGGACGCCGCTCGCAGTCTCCGACGGCAATCGCGTGCTCGGCGTGATCCACCTGAAGGACATCGTCAAGCAGGGCATCGCCGAGCGGTTCGCACGATTCCGCGCGATGGGCATCCGCACCGTGATGATCACCGGCGATAACCCGCGCACCGCGAAGGCGATCGCGGGCGAGGCGGGCGTCGATGACTACCTCGCCGAGGCGACGCCCGAGACCAAGATGAACCTCATCAAGGCCGAGCAGCAGAAGGGCAAGCTCGTGGCGATGACCGGCGACGGCACGAACGATGCGCCCGCGCTCGCCCAGGCCGACGTCGGCGTCGCGATGAACACCGGCACGCAGGCTGCGAAGGAGGCCGGCAACATGGTCGACCTCGACTCGGATCCGACCAAGCTGCTCGAGGTCGTCGAGGTCGGCAAGCAGCTGCTGATGACGCGCGGCTCGTTGACCACGTTCTCGATCGCGAACGACGTCGCGAAGTACTTCGCGATCTTACCGGCGATGTTCATGGGCGTGTTCCCGCAGATCGCGCCGCTCAACGTCATGAACCTCACGTCGTCGCTGTCGGCGATCCTCGCCGCAGTGATCTTCAACGCGATCATCATCATCATCCTGATCCCGCTCGCGCTGCGCGGTGTGAAGTACCGCCCGCTCGGTGCCGCTGCGATCCTGCGCCGCTCGCTCGTGATCTACGGCGCCGGTGGGGTCGTCGCGCCGTTCGTCGGGATCAAGCTGATCGACATGCTGCTGACCGCGATCGGAGCTACCTGATGCAAGGTCTTGTCATCGCGCTACGCGCCACGCTCGTCACGCTGATCCTCACCGGGTTGATCTATCCGCTCGCCATCACGGCCGGCGCCCAGCTGGTGTTCCCGCATCGCGCGAACGGCTCGATCGTCGTCGACGACCATGGTCACGACGTCGGCTCCGAGCTGATCGGGCAGGGCTTCGCCGATCCGGCGTACGTCCATCCGCGTCCCTCCGCCTCGGGCTACGACGCCGCGGTCCGACATCGAAGAAGTTGCGCGACGGCCAGCCCGACGATCCGGCGACCAAGGACGTCGACGAGTCGTTCGCGGGCATCAAGGACCTCGCCGCCGCGTATCGCACGGAGAACGGCCTCGCGACCTCGGCCGAGATTCCGGCGGACGCGGTGACCCGCTCGGCGAGTGGCATCGATCCAGACATCTCGCCGGAGAATGCGATGCTGCAAGCGCAGCGGATCGCGACGGCGCGCGGGGTCGCGGTCGAGCGCGTGCGGACGATCCTCGCGCAGCACGCCGACGGACCGGACCTCGGCCTGCTCGGCGAGCCGCGCATCAACGTGCTCGCCGTCAACCTCGCGCTCGATCGCACGTTCGGCCGTCCCGAGCACGTCGCCGGAGATGGCGGTACGCTGGCGAAGTGACCGCGACCCGGCATCGCGCGGAGGACTTCCTCGAGCTGGTGCAGCGCACCCGCCGCGGCGGGCTCAAGCTCTACATCGGGTTCGCGGCGGGCGTCGGCAAGACCTACCGGATGCTCGAGGAGGCGCACGCGTTGAAGACCCGCGGCGTCGATGTCGTGCTCGGCTTCATCGAGACCCACCGGCGGGCGGAGACCGAGGAGCTGGTCGCCGGCTTGGAGGTCGTTCCGCGTCGCAAGGTCGAGTACCGCGGCGTGGTCGTCGAGGAGATGGACGTCGAGGCGATCCTGCGGCGCAAGCCCGAGATCTGTGTCGTCGACGAGATTCCTCACACCAATGCGCCGGGGAGCAAGAACAGGAAGCGCTACCAGGATGTGGTCGAGCTCCTCGCCGCCGGCATCAACGTGATCGGCGCGCTCAACATCCAGCACCTCGAGTCGCTCAAGGACGTGGTGGAAAAAGCGGCCGGTGTGGCGATCCACGAGACCGTGCCGGACGGCTTTCTCAAGCAGGCGGTCCAGGTCGTCAACCTCGATCTCGCCGTCGAGGATCTGCTCGAGCGTCTGAAGACCGGAAAGATCTACGCGAGCGACAAGGTGAGTTGGGCGCTCGAGCATTTCTTCAAAGATGCGAACTTGATGACGCTGCGCGAGCTCGCGCTGCGCGAGGTCGCCGAGAGCCTCGAACGCCAGAACGAGACCAAAGCGCGCACGCGCGAGGGCGCGGTCCCGCCGGCGCGCAATCGCGTGATGGTGTGCATGTCGTCGTATCCGCCGCAGGCGGAGGCCCTGCTGCGCAAGGGCTCGCGGATGGCCGGCAAGCTGAGCGGCGACTGGTTCGTGGTCTACGTCGAGACGCCGCGCGAGGCCCCCGACCGGATCGACTCCGAGGCGCAGCGCCACTTGCTCGCGAACATCGCGCTCGCCCGCGAGCTCGGCGCCGAGGTCGTACGGCTGCAGGCCCGCGATCCGGTACCCGCGCTGATCGACTTCGCGCGCTCGCACGGCGTCGGCCACGTCGTGATCGGGCGCTCGCATCAACCGTGGTGGCGTCAGGTGATCGGGCGCTCGATCGTGCTGCGGCTGCTGCAGGAAGCGTCGGATCTCGACGTCCACATCGTGTCGTTGCGCAGCGACGAGGACCGCCCGTGAGACTGCGCAACAAGGTCTTGCTCGCCCAGGTACCGCTCGTCGTGGCGCTCGGGATCACGATCGCAGTTGCCAGCGTCGTGACTCGCTCGCTCGGACGTGGCTCGGAGGACATCCTCAAGGACAACTATCGCTCCGTGCTCGCGGCCGAGCACATGAAGGAGTTCGCGGAGCGGATCGACAGCGGCGTCGTGTTCGGCTTGATCGGCCACGCGCGCGAGGGTGACGCACAGATCGACGCGAACATGCCGAAGCTCGAGGCCGAGCTCGTCGCGCAGGAACACAACATCACCGAGCCCGGCGAACGCGAGGCGACCCAACGGATCCGCGCGGCGTGGAAGACCTATCGTACGGTGGTGACCGAGGCGCGCGCCGCCCCCGATGCGAATCGCTACTTCGCGGCGCTGCTCCCGGACTTCCTCGCGGTCAAGGATGGCGCGGATGTCATCCTGACGATGAACCAGGACGCGATGATCCAGAAGAGCGATCACGCGCAGCTGCTCGCGAAGCGGTCGAACACCGTGCTCGTCGCGGTGTCGTTCCTCGGCCTGTTGCTCGGCCTGATCGCGTCGTCGGTGTTGACCTCGCGCGTGCTCCGCCCGCTCAACGTGCTCGGTCAGACCGCACGCCGGCTCGGCGACGGCGACCTCGCAGTGCGCGCCCAGGTCGCGAGCAAGGACGAGATCGGCGGGCTCGCCGGCGAGCTCAACGCGATGGCGGAGCGGCTCCAGAAATATCGCCAGAGCTCGCTCGGCGACTTGCTCGAGGCGCAGATCGCCGCGCAGGCAACGATCGACAGCCTCCCGGATCCGGTGCTGGTCGTGTCGCTCACCGGCGAGCTCCGCCACGCAAACCAGGCCGCCGAGACGATGTTGAAGGTCAAGCCCGACGCCGGCTCCGGTGCGCTCGCGGCGCTCGATCCGGCGATCCGCAGCGTCGTCGAGCGACTGATCCAGCACGTCGCCGCGGGACACGGTGCCTACGTCCCGCAGAAGCTCGACGAGGCGATCGAGATCGCGGGCCCGAATCCCAAGCCGCTGCTGTTGCCGCGCGCTGCGCCCCTGTACGCCGAGGAGGGCGACGTCGCCGGCGCGACGCTGGTGTTCCAGGACGTCACCCGGCTGCACCGCTTCGAGGAGCTGCGCGATGATCTCGTCGCGACGGTCGCGCACGAGCTGCGCACGCCGTTGACGTCGCTGCGCATGGCCGTGCATCTGCTCGCCGAGAACACGGTCGGCCCGCTGACGGCGAAGCAGAGCGAGCTCGTGTTCGCCGCGCGTGAAGAGTGCGACCGCTTGCAGGCGATCGTCGACGAGCTGCTCGATCTGTCGCGGATCCACGCGGACCGCATCGAGCTGCGGGTCGCACCGTTCGATCCGGAACAGCTGGTGACGGAGGCGCTCGAAGCCCAGCACGGGCTCGCCGCCGAGCATCGCGTGAAGCTGCGTTCGGAGGTGTTGCCGGGAACACCGCAAGTCGCGATCGATCACGATCGCCTGCAGCTCGTGTTCGCGAATCTCGTGGCGAATGCGATCCGCCACGGCCCCGACGACAGCATGGTCACGATCCGCGCGGTCGCGCGCGATCACGTGGTGCGGTTCGAGGTCGCCGATCAAGGCAAGGGCGTGCCGCCGGAGTATCGCGAGACCATCTTCGACAAGTACGTGCGCGTACCCGACGCACCGGCCGGAGGCGCGGGGCTCGGTCTGTTCATCTCGCGCGAGATCGTGCACGCGCACGGCGGCCAGATCGGAGTGACCGGCGAGCCCGGCCAGGGCGCGACGTTCTGGTTCACGGTGCCTCAGGTGTCGTAGCGCTTGCGCTTGCGGTACAGCGTCGAAGCATCGATCCCGAGCGTGCTCGCGGCGTCGTCGAGCGTGGCGGCACGAGCGATGACCCGCTCGATATGCTCGCGCTCGATCTGATCGAGCGTGAACTCGCCGCCGAGCCTCGGCACCGCGATCGCGTGAGCGGCGATCCGCTCGGGCAGCGCGTCGGCACCGAACGTGCGGGCCGGTACGAGGATCATCGCGCGCTCGATCGCGTTGCGCAGCTCGCGCACGTTACCGGGCCAGCTGTACGCCATCAACGCGGCCTCGGCGTCGGTGGCGAGCTCCGGCACTGCGCGTCCGGCGGACTTCGCGAAGAACGCGAGGAAGTGTCGCGCCATCGCCAAGATGTCTTCGCTGCGCTCGCGCAACGCGGGGAGGCCGATCTCGATCACGTTGAGCCGGAACAACAGGTCTTCGCGAAACCGGCCCGCCGCGACGTCGGCGTCGAGATCGCGGTTCGTCGCGGCGATCACGCGAACGTCGGCCCGCCGCGTGCGGTTCTCGCCAACGCGCTCGAACTGCTTGTCCTGGACGAACCGCAACAGCTTCGCCTGCAGCGCGGGGGTGATCTCGCCGATCTCGTCGAGGAACAGCGTCCCACCCTCGGCCGCTTCGACGCGGCCCGGTTGATCGCGGACCGCACTGGTGAATGCGCCCGCGGTGTGGCCGAACAATTCGCTCGCGAGTAGATCGCCGGTCAACGTCGGGCAGTTGACGGTGACGAACGGCTTCGCGGCGCGAGGCGAGCGCGCGTGAACCAGCCGCGCGAGCGCGCTCTTGCCGGTGCCGTTCTCGCCACGTAGCAGCATCGGCGCATCCGAGGTCGCGGCGCGGACCGCAAGCTCGACCGTCGCGCGCATCCGCGGCGACGCCGTCGTCATGTCGACGCCGGGTAGCTCGTCGGCGACGCGCGCTTCGAGATCGGCGATGTGGGTCTCGGCCGTGCGGCGCGCGAGCGTCTGTTCGACGACCAGGCGGATTTGCGCCGGCGTGAACGGCTTCGGGATGTAGTCGACCGCACCGAGCTTGATCGCCTGCACGGCAGTGTCGATCGTCGCGTACGCCGTGATCACGATGACCGCGAGCCCGGGGCGCGCCGCGAGCAGCCGCGGCAACAGCGTCATGCCGTCTTGGTCGCCGAGGCGCAGATCGAGGAACGCGAGATCGAACGCCTCGCGCTCGAGGCACGCGAGCGCCTGGTCGATGCCGCTCGCGGAGGTCACGGCGCAGTCGATCGCCTCCAGGCACATCGTCAGCGTGACGCGGATGTTCTTCTCGTCGTCGATGACGAGGACGCGGTGCGCCGGCTGCTTCGCGCTCATTCAAGCGCACGATAGCGCAGTAGTCACGCGCTGCCGAGCACGTCGAACAACGACTCGAGCTGCTGGATCAGCGACATCTCCGTCTGCATGCACTCGACGTGGTCGTACGTCGTCGTGCCGCTCGGTGCGATCACCGTGATCGAATCGTCGATGTCGCCGGCGCACTCCGGGATCGTGGTCGGCAGCTCCGCGATCAGGTCGCGGATCATCGCGGCGTCATCGGCGGTCGGCGCGAGCTGACCGTCCTGGAACGCGTAGGGCGAGTTGCCGGCCGCGGTCGAGCACACGTGATACGTGATAGCGCCGCTCGCGAGGTCGACCGAGAACGTCTCGTCCATCGCGGTGCACGTCGAGCCCGCGGGGTGGGGCGCGGTGCCGCCCTGGCGGTGGATGACAACGCGGGTCGCATCGTCGGGGACGAGCGTGGGGCCCCCGTGGTCCGTGTTGTTGGTGGCACAGGCGGCGAGCACGACGAGCAGCGAGATCCGCATCGCGTGCAGGTTGAGCAACATCGCGGCCAGCGTAAGCCCGCGATCGCGCGAGCGGGGTCCACGAAAAACTGAGATTCACTTCGCGAGCAGCGGGATGCCGGCGAGCACGGCGTAGCGGCCGGCGCGTCCGAGGAAGCACAGGATCGTGAACGGAGCGAATCGCAGGTGCATCAGCGGTCGCGCGATGAAGCCGATCAGCCACATCGGCGGCAGGCCTACGGTCGCCGCGAGCATGAACACGAGGCCGGGGTAGCGATTCCACCGCTCGATCCGCGGCCGCCACTTCTCGACGACGGGCCGCACGCGGCGGTGCTCGAGCCCGGTCACGCCGGCGAAGTAGCACACGGTCTTCGCGATCTGATGGCCGAGCGCGGACAACAACACGATCGCGACGTACTCGGGCCCCATCACCGGCCGCAGCGCGCAGTAGCCGATCAAGAACGCTTCGATGCTGACGAGCGGGAACATGCCCGCGATGAACGAGATCACGAGGCACGCGCCGTAGACGCCGAACAGCTCGAGGACGTGGTCGCTCACCGCTGCCAGCGCCGGCTGAGCGCGACTTCTGCTCGGAAGTCGGCGAGCTGCTGCGCGATCGTCGCGGCGTCCCAGCCGTGCACGCGGGCGAGCATCGCGGCGACACGGTCGCACACGCCGAGGCCTTGATCGCGCGACACCAACAACAGCGGCACGCGGCGCGCGAGCACGTCTTCGACGGTACGCGCGAGGTCGCGGCGCGCGGCGAACTCGATCTCGGCCCACACGTACGGCAGCTCGGGATCGAGGCGCTGGCCGAGCGCGCGATCGGCGGCGATCGCCGCACCGAGCTCGGGGGCGCGGGCGCCGTAGACGCCGCACAGGTGGGTCGCGGTATCGACGTCGAGCTTGAACTCCTTCATCAGGCGCCGGCCGATCGCGGCGACGCCTTCGAGGTTCGCGGTCTCGAGCCCGACGGCGCCGGGGAGCGGACGATGCTTGGTGGTCTCCTTGTGGTTGACCGGTTCGTCGCCGATCTCGCGCAACAGATCGAGCGTCTTGCCGACGGTCTCACGCGCCATCCGGCGATACGTCGTCAGCTTGCCGCCGGCGATGATCACGAGCCCGTCCTGCCGCGTGAACACCTCGTGCTCGCGCGACACCGAGCTCTCGTCGACGCCGTCGTCGGTTTTTGGCGGCGGCGCGATCAACGGCCGCAGCCCGGCCCACGTCGCGATCACGTCGCTCGGCGACAAGTTCGCGCCGGGGAAGTAGCCGTTGCCGGAGTCGCACAGGTACTTGACGTCATCGGCGTCGGCGGCGACGTCGTCCGCGGTGCCGTCGTAGTCGGTATCGGTCGTGCCGAGCACGCTGCGCTCGCGCCACGGCAGCGCGAACATCACGCGTCCGTCGACCGGCGAGATCAGCGTGATCGCACGCGCGAGCGGCAGCCGTTCGCGCGGCAGCACGATGTGCACGCCCTTCGTGCGGCGCAGCAGCGGGCGCGTAAACGGCAGCTCGAAGCGCCGGATCATCTCGTCGGTCCACGCGCCGGCCGCGAGGATCACGGCGCGCGCCTGCACGCTCCACTCCTTACCGGTCAGGCGATCGCGCACGGCGACGCCGGTGATCCGCGCGCCGTTGCGCTCGAATCGGAGCACCTCGGTGTACGAGTGGCACTCGGCGCCAAGCGCGATCGCGTCGAGCGCGTTCTCGAGCACGAGCCGCGCGTCGTCGGTCGCGCAGTCGTAGTACTCGAACGCGCCGCGCAGCCCGGACGGTCGCAACTGCGGCTCGAGCGCGAGCGCGGCGGCGGTGCCGCGAAACGCCTTGTGGACGCGCGGCACGCGGAACAGCGCGAGCGAGTCGTAGATCCACAACCCGACGTTCATGATCTCGAACCCCGGGCGCACGCCCTTGTAGATCGGGATCAAGAACGGTAGCGGGCGCACGAGGTGCGGCGCGACCCGCATCTGCACGCTGCGCTCGCTCACCGATTCGAACACGAGCCGGATCTCGCCGTGCTCGAGGTAGCGCAGCCCGCCGTGGATCAACTTGCTCGACTTCGACGACGTTCCCGATGCGAAGTCGGCCTTCTCGAACAGCCCGACCTTCATGCCGCGCAGCGCCGCATCACGCGCGATGCCGGCACCGGTGATGCCGCCGCCGATGACGACGAGGTCGTAAGCAGTCACGGGGTGATTATGTGCGGTCGACGCGACGCGTCAAGGGGCCTTGAGGAGGACCTTGCGCGTGCCGCTCTTCGCGCGCTTCGCTAGCTCGGTCGCGAGTTGTTGCACGCTCATCTCACCAGTCAACACGAGCTTGTCGCCGCCGTCCGCGACGAGCGCGACCGCGATCGTCGCCGGGAGATCCCAACCCTCGGGCGCGCCGTGCGCGTTCACCGCGAGATAGATCGGCGCGACCTTCGCCGCGGCGGCAACGATCGGCACGAGCGCCTGCGCCGGCGTCGCAACCGGCGCGAGGATCGTGATCGTCATGCTCGAGTCGCCGTTCGCGAGCTTCGCGAGGGCGGCTGGGAGGTCCGCCGGCTTGACGACGTCGCCGGGATAGTTGCCGAGATCGATCGCGACACCGCTCGCACCGAGCCGCGCGCGCGGCAGCTTCGCGACGTGGAGGCCATCACCCATCACGGTGATGGCGAGTGGTCCCGCCGTCGGCGAGACGCCGTCGTCGACGTCGGGCATCACGATGCCGGCGCCCGTCACGCTCACGGCGGGCAGCGGGAGCTCGATCGCGGCCATGAGGTTCGCTGACTCGCCGCCGTGCGCGGTCGCAGCGCGCGCGATCCGATCGAGCGCGTAGAGCGGCGCGGTCGTGAACCGGTTATCGGGGAGCGCGCTGACCTCGCCTTTGCACATCTCGCCGAGGTACCGCCACGGCGTGCGCACGTTCATGCCGCGCGCGCTGTCGAGCGTGCCGAGGAAGCGCTGCTTCGCGTTCGCGTTGCAGTAGCCGCACAGGCTCATCGCGGTCTCGATCTGTTTGCGCGTCGGGCCCTTCTCGGTTTGCGGCGTGTTCCAGTGCAGGAGCGGCGTCCAGTCGCCGCACACTTCGCAGCCTTCGATCACCTGCGACGGGCGCACGTCGAGCGGCTCGGTCGCGGCCTTGCGCAGCGCCGCGTCGCACGTCTTCCAGTCGATCGGCGGTGCGGCGATCGCGGCATCGGCGACGAGCGGATGACCCGAGCCCGCGGCGGAGCCGGTGCCCGGGTGATCCTTGCCCTTGCATGCGAACAGCGCGAGCGCGATCCACCAGACGCGCATCAGCCGCGGTCGACCTCGAGCCCGTACTTCTTGACGAGGCGATGGATGTAGTTGCGATCGATGCCGGCCTCGGAGGCGGCGCGCGAGATGTTGCCGTGGTGGCGCGCGAGCAGCGCGCGCAAGTAGTCGCGCTCGAACGCCTCGACGAGCTGCGCCTTCGCTTCCTTGAACGGCAGCTCGAGCACGTCGGGGTTCGACGATCGTTTCTGTTGCTCGTCGCCGATGTCGACCACCGCGGGCATGGGCGTCGCGCGCGGTGCGGGCGTATCGCCGAGCTCCGCGAAGCCGGTGTCCCCGAGCGACAGCGCGCGCTCGACGACGTTGCGCAGCTCGCGCACGTTGCCGGGCCACTCGTGGCGCTGCAGCTGCTCGAGCAGCGCGGGCGATTGCGCGAAGCTGCCGCGACCCATCTTCTCGGCGAACCAGGTCGCGAGCGCCGGGATGTCGGCCTTGCGCTCGCGCAGCGGCGGCACCGAGGTCGCGACGACGGCGAGCCGGTAGTACAGGTCCTCGCGGAATTGACCGGCGCGGACCATCGCTCGCAGGTCGCGGTGGGTCGCGGCGATCACGCGGATGTCGACGTCGACCGATTGCGTTTCGCCGACGCGGCGGACCTGGCGGCGATCGAGCACGCGCAGCAGCTGTGGTTGGAGATCGAGCGCGAGCTCGCCGATCTCGTCGAGGAACAGCGTGCCGCGATTCGCGGCTTCGATCAGGCCCTGCTTGTCGGCGGCGGCGCCGGTGAAGCTACCCTTCGCGTGGCCGAACAGCTCCGATGCGATCAGCTCGTGCGGAATCGAGCCGCAATCGACGACGACGAACGGGCCCTTCGCGCGCCGGCTCTGCTCGTGCACCGCCTCGGCGATCGCCTCTTTGCCGGTGCCGGTCTCGCCTTGCAACAGGATCGTCGCCTCGGTCGGCGACGCCTTCGCGAGCAGCGAGAACAGGCGCTTCATCGGCGCGGTCGAGCCGAGCACGTCGCCGAAGCGATCGTTCGGCCAGTCGTTGAGCTCGACGTTGTGATCGATCGGCTCGACATCGATCTCGGTGTGCTTGCCGAGCCGCAGCCGCGCCGCGCCGGTCAGGATGATCTGGCTGACGCGCGCGCCGCCGTGCTTGGTACCGTTCGTGGTGTCGAGATCGCGGATCTCGATGCCGTCGCGGCGCACGCGAACCTCGAGGTGGTAACGCGACACGGTCGCATCGGCGAGCACGAGATCGTTGTCGGCGTGGGTTCCGACCATCGTCGTACCCTCGTCGAGCATGTGCTCCTTGCCCTGATCGGGGCCGGCAACTACGCGCAGCCGGAAGCTCCGCTCGAGCAGTAGGCCGCTCGTGTCGTCGGTGAGTAGCTGAGTATGGACCGAGCTCACGTCCCTCAGTGAGTTGTACCGCGGCGGCGTGTCAGGAACCAAGCCACCACGACCACCAGTGGCCATTCCGGCCGCGATCGCCCCGTCTCGCAGCAGCCTCCGCCAGGAGGGCCGGTTAGAGGATTGCCGGCATCGCCGTGGTTGCCGTGACCGGTGCCGCCGTCGGGGACGTCGACCCCGCCATCGTCGTAGACACCCGCGTCGGGCGTGTCGGTGCCCTCGAACATCGCGATCGAGTTGTAGTCCATGCCGTTCGCGTCGACCTGTGCGCACTGCGTCTTGGTCAGCCACCCGGTCTTCTTCGCGGTCACGCACGCGAGCCGCTGGGTCACGTTCGTGAAGTCGTAGAGGTAGGCCGACGTCGAGGTCGTGAACTCGCGGCCGTCGTCGAGGTAGACCTTGACGCCCGCCATCTCGATCGTCGGGTCGCCGCCGCAGTTGAACACGTCGTGTTTGCAGATGAGGCCAACGAGCTGGCCCTTCGGCAGCGAGCCGTACTTGACCGCGATGTGGTTGGCGACCACGCGCTCGACACCGTCGCTCGGCGAGCTGACGAGCGCGCCATCGACGTTGAGCGCCGACGAGCTGCCGCCATCGAGGAGCAACGCATTATAGGCACCGCGCGCGACGAGGAACGCGCCGAGCTCGGCGGCGGTCATGCCGATCGTGCCGCTCTGCCAGCCATCGGTGACCGCGAGCCACATCGTGTTGCCGTCCGCCGACAGCGCGACCGCCGTGCGCGGCGTGCGCTGGCAGGCGAGCGTGACCTGATCGGTGCAGTCGATGTTGTTCGGCACCGCGCCAGCGCTGACGATCAGCGGGCGGCCCGAGACCGCGCCCTCCGTGCCCATCGGCAACGTCTCGGCGGTCGTGATCTGCGCGGGCGGCGTGATGCCGGCGACGGTGCCCTCGCCGACACGGCGGACATCGAACACGGCGGAGACGTCGTCGTCGGCGGTGTTCGACCACACGTCGGAAGCGCCGATCGCGAGCCCGCGTGGAACGAAGTTGTCGACCGAGAACGCGTCGCCATTGACCACGACTTGCGCGCCGATCCGCGCGGCGTACGCGGTCGGGGTGAGGCCGCGATCGGACTCCTTCGTCGCGTAGACCGCGATCTCGGCCGACGTCAGGTCGACCTGGATGATCCGGGTGCGCCACGGCACCGACGAGTCTTCCCAGGTCTCGCGGTGGATGCCGGGATGCGGATCGCTCGAGAACGTCATCGTCGGGCTCGCTGCGGCGGCCCGCGCGGCGACGACGACAGCGATGGCGACGAGGCCCCGGAACATCGTGGCGACGATACAGCAGCGCCTCGGCGGCAGAGCTGACAACGCCTAACGCTCTAATTTGCCACGACGGTGGCGCCGGCCTTGACGCGCACGCCGACCGGGTGCGTGCCGGCCTCGTCGGACACCGTGACCTGATGCGGGCCGACCTCGTAGGCGACGTGCTTCGACAGGACGCCGGACGACACGACGATCTGCTTGCCTGCCGCGGCGTCGACGAAGCCGAACTCGAGGTGCTCGGTGAGATCCTTGTCTGCGACGGTGATCTTGCGGACGACGTGCGCGTTCGACTGGCCGACGAAGTCGAGCGTGTAGGTGCCCTTCGAGAGCACGCAATCGGCGGGCGTCGACAGCGCCTGGCACTGCGGTTGGTTCGGCACGTCGATGCGGCCGTCGATCGACGCGTCGACATGGACCGTGTTGCCGTCGACGAGCTTGACGTGCTTCTTGATGCCGTCGGCGCCGCGGCCCGGCGTGAAGTTGTCGATCACGACCGGCACCTTGTGCGGCATCGCGACCTCGAAGCGGATCGGCTTGCCCGCCTCGACGAGGATCTCGGCCGGCGTCGTGACGCCCGCGAGCAGGATGCCGTTCTGCGTGACGGTCGCGCCGCTCGGCTCCGACGTCAGCCGGACGCGCGCGAACTCGGCGGCGACCGCGAGAGGCTGGACGAGCCGGAGCTCCTTGCCCGGGCCCGGCACGTCGACCTTCGCGACCGCGTCTTGATACCCGGTCTTCTTGAACGTCAGCGTGACCGCGCTCTCGGGCGGGAACGTCGTCAGCGACAGCGGCGTCTGACCGAGGTCCTTGCTATCGGCGCTGACCGAAGCGCCGGTCGGCGTCGTATCGAGCACGAGCGTGGCGGCGAGCGCGTCGAGCTGGATCGTGACCTGCGTCGTGCCCGTGCGCGGCTGCACGACCTGCTGCTTCGGCGCGTAGCCGTCGAGCTTGACCGCCAACGCGTACGCGCGGCCGAGCTCGAGGTCGTTGACGACGAGCGGTCCAGCGGTCGTCGTGCCGACGTTGTGACCTTCGAGCTCGATCTGCGCGCCTTTCGGGATCGTGGTGAGCTCGAGCGCGCCGGTCTTCTTGGCGCCGACGATCCGCGGCCACGCGACAAAGCCGATCAGCACGACCATCGCGAAGATCGCGCCGGCGAGCACGCGGATGACGAGCGGCGACGGGCCCGCGGCGGGAAGCGGGATGTTGTCGCGGCTGCGCCGGCGCTCGACGGGATGCCCGGCGCCGGGCAGGCGTTGCGAGGGACCGGTCGCGAGCCGGCCCGCAGCGTCGATCTTTTCGTAGAAGAAGCCGATCTGCTCGAGCTGGACCTTCGGCATCTCGAGGTCGAACACGCACAGGACCTCGGTCGCGACACCCGGCAGCACGTTGAACAACACGGCGCTCGCCGAGTTGACCATGAGATAAAGGCCGAGCCCGGCGCCGCCGACCTTGCGATCGATCTGCTGCTCGGCGTGCAGACACTTGTGGAGGTAGCGCAGCACGGTGCCGCGCTCGAGCGTGCCGAACGCGTCGCGCACCGAGACGGCGAAGCGCTTGCCGTCGCACGCGTACTGCACGACCGCCTTCTGCTCGACGCGCAGCGAGATCCGCGTCTTGGTCGGAATCTCGCTGAACAGCGGTTGGCCGTTCTCGTCGACGGGCGCGTCGTACAGCGCGTTCATCAACATCTCGTCGACGCACTGCTCGACCGACTCGCGATACTTGCGGCGCACGCCCATCATCTCGGCGAACTCCGAGATCTGCGAGATGCACAGCGACTTCTCCTGGTAGTCGCCGACGAGCTGGCTGTGCACGAGCGTGCCCCAGTGCATCATCTTCTCGAGACCGAAGATGTCGCCCGACAACACGCGCGTCGCGAGCGCGGAGAGCTCGCGCGAATCGAAGTTCTCCGTCGTGAGCAGGCCGGCGACTCGATCGGAGGCCTGCATCGTGTCGACGACCGCCGCGAGGTTCGAGCGCGGCAGGATGCAGATCACGCGCGCGTCCCCGTGCAGCCGCGGGAGGAGCTCGGCCGCCGCGGTCGCTTGCTCGCCATCGAGGTGAAGCACGACGAGCGCCGCTTGCAGATCGCCCGTGCCGAGGTCGTCGAGCGAGGGATGCAGATCGACCGCGCCGCCGGCCGCTTTTAACGCGGTAGCAAGCTGCTTGCCGAAGGCTTTATCCGGCGACACCGCGATGATTCGCCGTGCGAGCACCCACAGAAATCGTAGCGCATTTGACTGCGCTGCCCGTAAAGAACGGGGTTTATCGAAGTCCGGGTTTATCGAAGTACTTCGATGAACGTGTGGTCAGAAGATCACCTGACCCGACACAGCAATCACGATCCCGAAGTTGTCCTGCGACTGATAGCGATGGCCGACGAGGTCGATCTTGGCGTTGTGGAGCGGGTTGACCTCTTCGGTTCCCGGGTTGATGACGTCGTTGTTCATGGTCTCGCAGTGGCTGGTCTGGCCCGCCGCGCAGGTCGGAAGGTCGACGCCGGCATCCGTGAACGTGATCGAGTGGTCGGTCTTCCAGATGATGTCCGTGCCGGCCGACAGCCGCACGTGCGGGCCGAGCTCGGCGCGGATCGCGATCTTGGCCTGGGTCTCGAGATAGTTCTCGATGTTGGAGATGCCGGGATAGGCCAGCGGCTGTACGCCCATCGCGGTCGGATCGGCGTCGAGCGCGAGTGCGGGATTGCCGGCGAACACCTCCCACATCTCGGAGTAGTCGCGGCCCTCGAAGTGCGCGACGACCTTCGTGCCGACGTCGAGGCTGATCCGGTTGCGATCGGCTTCGTTGTCGATCGCGTAGGTCTCGAACCCGAACTCGACGCCGGCGATCTGGCTCTTCGCCGTGTTCGTCGCGCCGAACCCGGGGTTCTGGAACAGCGACTCGCTCGTCGAGCCGAGCGGGACCTGCCAGAAGATCTGGAACCACGGCTCGATCCAATCGAGCTTGCGATCGAACGACGTCCACAGCTTGAGCTCGTGGACGCCGGCGCTGACGCCGGAATTCGCGCTCGGCGCCGACGGATCGAACTTCATGACCTGACCGACCGCGAGGCGGAGCTCAGCGCCGAGCTTCCACGTCGGCTTGGTGTCGTCGCGGTGCTGGTTCATCGGCGCGACGCCGAGCCCGAGGTGGACCTGATCGATGCCGTGGCGATCGACGCCGCGGAACATCATGTCGCCGGTCGGCGGCGTGCTCGGATCGCGCGCGTCGAACCCGGCCGCGGGCAACAGGCCGTCGACCACGGTCGAGCTGCCGGTGCGATCGACGCCCTGATCGAGCCGGAGCTCGCGAGTCTGCGTGATCGTGACGGGCAGGGCGACGGTGAACCACGTGTCGCGGACGAGGCCGACGTCGAGCCGCGGCGTCAGCGTGTGCTTGAACTGGTGGAACGCGAGATCGCGGTGGAGCGGCAGCGGCGAGCTCGGATCGGCGTTCGTATCGTGGACGCTCTCGCGCCAGATCGTCGACGAGTCTTGCTCGTACTCGTAGTCGATCGTGCCGACGGCGTCGATCCGATCGCCGTGGTCGATGCCACCGGGCACCAGGCTCGCCGGATTCGCGTGCGCCGTCGCAGCGACCACGAGCACGCAGGCGAGCGCTTTACCCAGCACTGGCCGGGAACGTATCACGGCGACGAATCGCCGCGATCCCGCAGCCCGAACTCCTTCATCTTCATCTGCAGGCTCTTGCGGCTGATCTTCAGCAGGCGTGCGGCCTGGGTCACGTTGCCGCCGGTCTCGTCGAGCGCCTTCACGATCAGCTCGCGCTCGACGCGTGCGGTCTCGGCGCGCACCGCGTCCTTGAGCGAGCCCGAGGTCTCGGTCGCGCCGTCACCGTCGTCCTCGAAGCCCTCGTCGCTGACCAACGGCAGCCCACCAGACTCGTTCGTGATCGTGCGCGGCACCATCGCGGGCTCCGGCGTGTTCGCGAGCTGGAGATCCGCGCGCTCGATCCGATCGCCCTTCGTGAACAGGATCGTTCGCTCGAGTACGTTCTCGAGCTCGCGGATGTTGCCGGGCCAGTTGTGATTCTCGAGCGCCGCGAGCGCGTCGTCGGCGATGCCGGTGATCGACTTCTTCAAGCGCTCGTTGAACTTCTTGATGATGTGGGTGACGAGCAGTGGGATATCGCCCTGGCGGCGGCGCAGCGGCGGAATCTGCAGCGGCACGACGTTGAGCCGGTAGAACAGATCCTCGCGGAAGTTGCCGCGCTGGATCTCCTGCTCGAGATCGCGGTTCGTCGCGGTGATCAGGCGGACGTCGACCTTGATCGTCTTGAGCCCGCCGACGCGCTCGAACTCGCTCTCCTGGATCGCGCGCAGCAGCTTGACCTGCATCTCGACCGGAATCTCGCCGATCTCGTCGAGGAACAACGTGCCCTCGTCGGCGAGCTCGAAGCGGCCCGGCTTGCTCGAGGTCGCGCCGGTGAACGCGCCCTTGTCGTACCCGAACAGCTCGGACTCCATCAGCGTCTTCGGGATCGCGGCGCAGTTGATCTTGATGAACGGCTGGTTCTTGCGGCTCGACTGCTCGTGCAGCGCCTTCGCGACCAGCTCCTTGCCGGTACCGGACTCGCCGGTGATCAGCACGGTCGACGGCGTGTCCGCGACTTTCTCGATCACCGCGAAGATCGATTGCATCTCGACCGACTGACCGACGATGCCGAACCGGCCCGTCGTGGTCTCGCTGCTCGGCGGATATAGCGTCGGCTGCGGCGCGAGCTTGTTCGCGGTCGCCTGGCCGATCGCCTTGTCGACGATCAAGCGGATCGCCTCCTGCTCGAACGGCTTCTCGATGTAGTCGAACGCGCCGGCCTTGATCGCCTCGACCGCCTGACCGACCGAGCCGTACGCCGTGATCATGATGAC
>Ga0193728_1000630_pt1 | contig 17266 bp, 10 predicted proteins | sample U1c1metaG_FD_143037 | JGI IMG/M metagenome (GOLD analysis project Ga0193728, IMG submission 143037) | Soil microbial communities from a riparian zone of the East river system, Colorado, United States - U1c1 | ecosystem: Environmental > Terrestrial > Soil > Riparian zone | place: USA: East River...
AACACGATGATGGTCAGCGTTGCGCTGCCCACACCGAGGGCGTAGAAGCTGGTCGAACTGAGTGCACCCAGATAGGTTGCCCACTTTGGAATGAACTCCGCGGGCAACTTCGCCGTGGTGAGGCCCAAGAAATCCCCCACCTGGCTCGAGGCGATGATCACCGCGATGCCGGCGGTGAATCCCGTGACCACCGGCATCGGAATGAAACGAATCAGCCGGCCCAACCCTGAGTAGCCGGCGGCAATGAGAATGAATCCTGCCAGCAAGGTGGCCAAAACCAATCCGGCATAACCATGCGCGGCGATGATGCCCGCGACAATGACGACAAACGCACCGGTGGGGCCGCCGACCTGTACGCGCGAACCGCCGAGCAGTGAGATCAGGAATCCGGCAACCACCGCAGTGACCAAACCTTGGTTGGGCGTTGCGCCGCTTGCAATGCCGAGCGCCATGGCGAGGGGCAGCGCCACGATGGCGACCGTCAGGCCCGCGAGCGCATCGTTGCGCCAGTATTTCTTTATCTGGCCTTCGCGCCAGACAATCATGAGTTTCGGGGTGAACGCCTGCCAGAATTGACTGAGTTTGGGCTTTGCCACTGCTTAGGTCGGCGCCAGCGCGAGCGCGTGCTCGATCGCCCAGGCGGAAAATCCGGCGCATACGACGCCGATCGCGAGAAACATTGCGCCGAAGAGCTTCTCTCGAATCACGAGATGCTTCGAGTCCATGGGCGCGATGAGAAACGGTTCACCGTGCGTGGTCTCGCCGATGCAGCTGGTGCGCACGATATTTGATTTCAGCATGTGGGCTTGAGACTCGGCGGCAGCGGCGCCGCGTGCTGCATCCCATTCGCCGCTATCGATTTTGCCGTCGTGATTTTGGTCAAATCGCGCGAGCAATGCCCCCTGGTCCGATTTCCATTGCCGCAGCAGCGCCGCGGAAGCGCCGGCGCTTGTCTCGATTTCGGAATTCGAGCGCAGTTCACCGGTCACCGACAGTTGGTCGCCGACATGCAGCAGCTGCTCGTTGTATCGATAGAGATCGCTGCTCATGAATCCTCTTGAGGCAACCGGTGGGCCTCCCGGGGAGGGCGAGTCTCCGTACCAAACATCACGGCTGGTCGGCGTAATCTCGGCATTGATAGGCCCGACGAGACATTCACCATCGGCGTCCGCCAGCACAAACGGCGTAATGCTCGTTGCGCTATCGATGGTGCGCCAAGTCGTCTCGCCTTTGGCATTGCGCTGCTTCTCTTGGACATTGTAGCTCCACCAGACGCAGGGCCGTAAACTAAGTGGAGAGACCGTCGGGTCGGCTTGCGCCGCCCTGGCCCGGCCGAAAACCTTGACGTAGCCCTGCGCCGCAGAGCGTATCTTAACGAGGGGGGTATCTTCCAGATACCGGTCGCGGCGGATGCTCGCCGCGAACTTATAGAGAGCCCAGCACGCGATCGCAGCCAGGACCGCTGCGGCTTCCCAGAAATGCGCAATGTTTGAGCTTCGCATATCGGTCTGCGAGATCCATGATCAGCGCGCGAACAGTGCCTTCACGTCCACGTCGGATTTTTGGTCGCTCATGAACTCCAGGAGCTTGGCCGGGTGGAAGTCCCCAAAGCTTGCCACCAGCACATCGGGAAACGTCTGCAGGCGGACATTGTTCGCATTCACCGAATCGTTATAGACCTCGCGCCGATCGGCGATGGCGGTTTCCAATCCGCTGATCCGCGTCTGCAGTTGCCGAAACGCTTCATTCGCCTTCAAGTCTGGATAGCGCTCGGCAACGGCATAAAGCCCGCCGAGGCCCGCCCGCAATTCCTGTTCTGCCGCACCGACCGAGTTTACGTTGCCCGAGCTGCGCGCCGCATCGACGGCGTTGCGCGCCTTGGTCACACGCTCCAGGGTATCGCGCTCATACTCCATGTATTGGCGGCACACCTCTACGAGCTTTGGCAATTCATCGTGGCGCTGAACCAGCAGCACGTCGATATTCGACCAGGAGAGCTTGACCGAGGCGCCGACCCGCACCAAGCCGTTATAAATACCGACCAGGTAGGCAAGCAGTGCAGCGATCAAAAATGCCAGAACGATGAGGGTAATCATGGATTCGCTCCCTTGTGAGCGCGAATTCTAGCCGCACGGCGGACGAATACACAGTGCAGCGCCCGCATACTGTGAGGCTCGTCTCTGTCAGGGGCCGGTCTTGGTTCGCATTTTCCCGCTAAAGTCGCGTTTGCCGATCGACGGCCCTTTCCGGCGCAGAATGTCGTACCGAAAAACTCATTTCTTGCGTTCAGCCTGCCAGCTCGCAATGGCTGCCATGGTGTTCTCGACATGCTTGTCCGGGCTCAAAGCCGTGTACTCATAGATGATGGTGCCGTCAGGGGCGATCACGTACGACGTGCGGTTCGTGTACGAAGTGAAAAATATCGTTGCATCATAAGCCTTGGAGATTTTCTTATCGGCATCCGAGGCGACCGCGAATTTGTTGCGGCATTCGCTCACGGAGAACCTGTTGAGAGTGTCGATGTCATCGTGCGACACCCCGATCACCGTGGCGCCCATGGCCTTGAATTTGTCGGTTGCCTCGGCAAACTCGTGTGCCTCGACGGTACAGCCTTTGGTAAAGGCGGCCGGATAAAAATACAGCACCACCGGCCCGTTCTTGAGCGCATCGGCCAAGGTGAACGTAAACGGCTTTCCGGCAAGCGTCGCCTGGGTCGTGAAAGCAGGCGCCTGGGCGCCGGGCTTCAGAGCCGCATACAGGGGTGATGCGAGCAGCAGACAGCCCCGACCGCGAAGTTCTGAACGCCACATGCTTGTCGTCCTCATATGTTTAAAAGCATTTTGGGGGATTCAAATTTCGCCTCAATGCGAGGCACTGCAGCGGGCGGGCGGGGAGGACTTGGTCTCCGGTTTGGCGGACGCTGCGTGCAGTGTACCCTCGGCCGCCAGCTGATCAAACGCCACTTGCTGAAGCGCGCCGACCTGCGCACCCGAAAGACCCAGTTCGAAACCCGAACATTCATTCGTGCCGAGGGAACGGGGATCCCGGCCGGTGATGTTGCCGAACAACACCAACGCTTCCAGATAATAGCCGTAGGTGCTGCCGTGATAGGCATCGTAGGTCCACAAATTCATTTTGTCGGCATCGATTCCATCGTAGGGATTGGAGTCCGCGACACCCGTGCGCATCGCTCGCACCCAGGCATCGCCCACGGGGACCACCGTGATCCCGGTCCCCGCAGCTGCGCGGTCGTACCCATCACGCACATCGCGGGCCATCGCCTCGATCGGCTTGCCGTACCACGCGCCTTTGGCCAGATAAACCTGGTCGGCCCGCGGCCAGGTTGCCATGATGCGGATATCCGTTTTCGAATTCTTGGTGCGCAGGAACTGCGCCATCTGTCGGACGCTCGCGACCAGAAGGGCCGGATCGCCGGGTTTCTTGGAGTCCAAGGTACTGAATCCGTGCATGACCACAGAATCCCAGGAGCGTTGCCCGATCACCTCGAGCTTGTGCTCCAGGTGCCAGTCGATGCCGACGCCGGGCTCGGTTTCGAGGTAAACGTCGTAAGGCAAGCCGGCTTGTGCTGTGAATGACTTGAACAATGCAGGCACACCGCCTTGGCCGGTGCTGTTAAGATCGGCAACGCTTTCGGGACGGTAGAAGCGCACCGGCGAGCCATAGCCAAAGGTAAAGCTGTTGCCGATGAACAGGATGCTGGCGGCGAATGTATTGCCGGCGATGAGCCATAGAGCCAGCGTCAACAGCCACTGGGTGCGCCAATTCCGGCGTTGTAATATCGGCACGATGCTATTGTCCATCCCCATCATCCGCATGTTGCCACTTTAGATTATGCGACACCACCCAAAATGAGCAGAGCCGACGAAGATCGCATCCTGCACGGCCTGTACTATTACCGCGAGAACATCGATGAAGATGTGCAGGTTTCCAGTGAGCAGTTGTTGTGGCTGGCGATGCATCCTTTGGAGGAGAGCGATGCCTGGCACAAGGACGGAAAACTTCAAAGTCTCCATGCATCAGACTTTCCGGAAGAGATCCGCGCCAAGCTGATCACGGCAAAGCTCGAACTGCCGCTGCGCTACCTGCAATACCGGCGCCTGATTACCTATGCGAAGCGCAGCGACGGAATGCTGTACGCAGCCGTCACGTTTGCGGGCGCGGATCGCGCCATCCGCCTTCACACACGGCGGGGCCGCATGGACCTGTGGTACCGGGAGCACCGAGACGGCATCGTCGGCGTCACCATCACCATCTTGATAGCCTTCATCACCGCCCTGATCACGGTTCTCGTGATCAACAAGATACTGAGATTCTAGGCCTTTAGTCGACTGTTTCGCACTCTCATTTTCGTTATGTCGTGCCGCCATGCCGCCATATCACGAGTCGCTGCCGCAACATTTGTCCCGGTGTTTACATAGTCGGAGCGCGGTTGATAATTGAGACATGCGTCACGGGTGTTATGGTGAGTGTCGCTATTTTTAGACGTCGTAAATAGCTGAGAATGTTGCGTATTGAAAAAGTTTCAACAACTGGATGAACGCAACATGTCACAAAGATACCGCCGCTCGCTTTGGTTACTGCCGGCAGGCGTGCTCGGTGTCGCGCTGTCTCTGACAGCTTCGAATCACCGCAGCGCTGCCCCGGTAGCGAATGCTCCCGCTGCTCAGAGTGCAGTGGCAAAGCCGCACACAACGGCATCGTTGCCTGCGCAATCAGGCGTCGCGGTGAATTACCCCCGGCATCGCTACATCGTGCAATCAGTCAGCGCGGATGCAGCTCGAGACGCCGTGTTGCGTGCGGGCGGCATCGTAACCGGCGATCTCAGTGTGATCCGCGCAGTCGCCGCGTCACTCGATGAGCATGAAATAGCCGCGCTGCGCGCCGAACAGGAAGCACAGCTGCATATCTACAATGACACGGCCGTGGTTGCGAGCTCCTTGGGTGCCCTGCCCGAAACCTACTATCCCACCGAAGTGGATGCCGCCAATTTGCATATCGGCGGCATGACAGGCCGCGGTGTCACGGTTGCAGTCCTTGATTCCGGGTTATGGAACAAGCAGGGACCGCTGCAGAACGCGCCGGGCGGGATTAGCCGCGTGCTGGCCCAGTACGATGTCATTTTGGCGCGCCAGAGTCCGGGCTACTACCAGCCGTCCCTGTTGGAGACTTATAGCCGAAGCATTGCCGATCCTTATGGCCACGGCACGCATGTGTCATCCATCATCGCCAGCAGCGGCGTTGCCACCACGGGCAAATATCAGGGTGTTGCCCCGGGTGTCAACTTGGTCTCGGTGCGGGCATTGGATGCCAACGGGCAGGGACTCTATTCTGACATCATCAGCGGCGTTCAATGGGTCATCAGTCAAAAGAAGCGGTACGGCATTCGCGTGCTCAATCTGTCGTTGGGCGCGCCGCCCTCCGGACCCTACTGGCAGGATCCGCTCAATCAGGCGGTGATGGCTGCATGGGCGTCAGGAATCGTGGTGGTCGCCGCCGCCGGTAACCGCGGTCCGGATCCCTTGTCGATCAACGCTCCCGGCAACGTTCCTTACGTGATCACCGTGGGTGCCGTCACCGACAATTATTTTCCGCTGCAGACCAAGAAATATAAATTGGCCTCGTTCTCGTCCGCCGGTCCGACGTTCGAGGGATTCGTGAAGCCCGATGTCGTCGGCATGGGCGGCCACATCATGGCCTACGCTCCCGACAACGGCACGCTGGCCACCGAATATCCGAGTTGGATTACTGAACCGTACAGCGACATGACCATGTCGGGCACGTCGCAGGCAGCCGCGACGGTCAGCGGTGTGGTGGCGTTGATGCTGCAGGTGAATCCCTATTTGACGCCGGATCAGGTGAAGTGCCACTTAGTGTCCGGCGCACGTCCGGCGGTCAATTCGGACGGAAGCCTGGCTTACACCGTATTCCAGCAGGGCGCGGGCTTGGTGGACGCGCACGCCGCCGCATATAGCAACGCATCGGGATGTGCAAATCAGGGCCTCAATGTGCAACTCGATCTCGCAGGCCTGCAACATTACGGCGGCCGCGCCAACGAAGATGCCAACGGCAATTTCTACATCATGCAAGTGTCGGCCTCGAATACGAACCTGGTGGGTTCGTTGCTGGGCGGCTTGCTGGGTGGCGTCGGCAAGTTGGTGTCGAGTATTCCGCTGGTCGGCACCCTGCTGAAGGGCGTGCCGTTGCTCGGTGATGGTTTGCTGTGGAACGGCGCCTACACCTCGAGCAGCGGCTACGTCTGGAGCAACGGCTATGTCTGGAGCAACGGCTACGTCTGGAGCAACGGCTATGTCTGGAGCAACGGCTATGTCTGGAGCAACGGCTACGTCTGGAGCAACGGCTATACGGGCGTTGATGTGCCGCAGCCAGAATAGGTAAGCATCCCATGCGGAATCGCGGGCGCATCCTCAAGGTCTTGGCAGCCTGCATGACAGCAGCGGTGCTGAGCGCTGCCGCACGCGCGGGCGCGTCTGGGCACGTAACACGACCCATGTACTTCGAGCACGTCACCATGCGTGACGGGCTCTCGATGAGCACCGTCAACAGCATCCTGCAGGACTCCCAAGGCTACGTCTGGCTCGCGACAGAAGCGGGACTGAACCGTTACGACGGCTACACCATTCGTCAGTTTCGCCGCGAGCGCGGCAATGAGCATGGGCTCGCCAGCGACTATGTCTGGTCTATCGCAGAAGACGCGCGCGGCGATATCTGGCTGGCCACGGACGGCGGCGGCGTGGCGCGCTGGGAGCGCCGCACGGAGAAATTCCAGCAATTCCGGCACGACCCAGCGCAGCCGCAATCGCTGGCCAGCGATGGAGTGCGGGCGTTGCTCATCGACTCGCAAGGCCGAATTTGGGCAGGCACCAAGGACCAAGGGCTCGACGTGCTCGATCCGAGTACGGGGCTGGCTCATCATTTTCGCCATCGCGACGCCGATGCCCATTCACTGCCTGCCGATGCAATCGGGACGCTGTACGCCGACCATGAAGGCAGAATATGGGTCGGCACGGACGGCGGCCTCAGCCGATTTGATCCGGTGACCAACGGCTTCATCAACTACGGCGAAGCGATGAGAGCGGCCCACATAAGCGACCTGCGCGTTCGAGCTATCCGCGAGGACCATACCGGGGCAATGTGGGTGGGGACCGTCAATGGCGGACTGGCTCGCCTGGATCGCAACGGCATTCTGCTGACGGCGTTTCGCCATGATGCCGCAAACCCGCATTCACTGAGCGAAGACCACGTCTGGGCCGTGCTCGAGGACGACGCCCAGAGACTTTGGGTTGCAACGGCGGACGGGTTGGATTTGTTCGACCGTACCTCGGGATCTTTCGTGCGCTATGGACACGACACGGACAATCCACAGAGTCTGCGCGACAGCGATGTGATGTCTCTCTACCAGGATCGGGGTGGCGTACTGTGGGTGGGCACGCGTGGCGGCGGTGCAAGTCGCTGGAATCCGCGTAGCTGGCTGCTAGGTCATTACTTCAGCGATGCGTTGCGTGCCGCGCAGGTAGTGTCCTTCGCCGACGACGGCGCAGGAAGAGTTTGGGTGGGCACCATCGGCGGCGGACTGCTCGAGATCGACACTCGCTCCGGCAGCGAACGCCATTACGGCTCCGGGAAATCCAGCGGCGCGGGCCCGCAGCTTTCCGATGACCGTATCATGGCGCTGCTCTACGATCATCGAGGGGTGTTGTGGATAGGCACCATGTCCGGCGGCCTTGATAAGCTCGATCTCGCCACGGGCAAAATCACCGTGTTTCGCTCCATCGCACAGGATCCTGGCACGCTGCCCGCCGACGGGGTGATGACGCTGTACGAAGATCGACTCGGTACGCTGTGGGTGGGCACTTTCGGGGGCGGTATTGCCAGCGTCGAAAGAAGCAGCGGGCGCGTGACGCGCTACCCCTACGGCAGCTCCCGTGCCTCATCGCTGAGCAGTTCGCGCGCGAGCGCAATCGTCGAGGACCGCCTCGGCAATCTCTGGATCGGCACTGATGGCGGCGGTCTGAGTCTCCTCGATCGTGCAAGCGGCCGCTTCCACAACTACCGGCGTGATGATCGTGATCCCAACAGCCTCGGCGACGATACGGTGTACGCGCTGCACTTTGATTCGCATGGTGACCTATGGGTTGGTACTGCCGGCGCCGGTCTCGAGCGCGTGATCGGCAGCTCTGCCGCCCCCGACGCGGTCCATTTCGAGAGTCAGGCAAACCTCGAAGGCATGTCCTATCAAGTGGTCTACGGCATCGAGTCGGATAAGGCAGGCCGATTGTGGTTGAGTACCAACAATGGTCTAGTTCGCCTTGATCCGCAAACGCATGCGATCAAAATGTTTCATCAGGTGCACGGCCTGCAGGACGAGGAATTCAACTTCAACGCGCACTACTCGAGTGCCGACGGCACTTTGTTCTTCGGCGGCAACAATGGATTCAACGCGTTTTCGCCGAATCAAGTCGAGGCTGATACGCCCGCGCCGCGCGTTGTTTTGACCACGGCCGCCAAGCTCAATCGGCCAATAGCCGCTCAAGAACTGCCCGGCGCATCGCGGCCGCTGCAACTGGCCTACGACGATAAACTCTTGACGTTGGATTTCGCGGCGCTGGACTTCACCTCGCCTGCCAATAATCGCTACGCCTATCGACTGGAAGGCTTCGACAGCACCTGGATCGACGCGGGCGCGATGCATCGCGCAACCTACACCAACCTCGCGGCCGGGGACTACACGTTCAAAGTGCGCGCCGCCAACGCCGACGGCATCTGGAGCACCGATGGATTGAGCGTTCCGGTGCATGTGGCGCCGGCCCCGTGGAATACGCCGGCGGCGCGCCTGCTGTATGTTCTGGTGGGGGCTGCGGTGCTCGCTTATCTTTGGCGCTTTCAGCGTCAGCGCCGCGAGCGCGAGCTGCGCTACAAGCGCGAGCTCGAGCAGACCGTGCGTGTCAGGACACGCGAGCTTGAGGAGCGCAATCAACAGCTGCAGGTATTGAGCCGCGCGAAGACCGACTTCGTCGCCCGCATGAGCCATGAATTGCGTACACCCATGAACGGCGTGCTGGGGATGACCAGCCTGCTGCTCGATACCCATATCGATCAGTCGCAGCGGCGTTTTGCCGAGGCCATTCATCGCTCGGCCGATTCGCTGCTGGCCATCGTCGATGACGTGCTGGATTTCTCCAAGATCGAGGCCGGACGGCTGCAGCTGGATCCCGTCGACTGCGATCTGATCGAATTGTTCGAACAGACTGTTGAAATGCTGGCCGCGCGCGCGGCAACCAAGGGTATTGAGCTGCTCTGCGATTCACCGGCGGCTGCGCTGCCGCGCGTCAAATTGGACGCCGTGCGTCTGCGTCAAGTGCTGGTCAATCTCGGCGGTAACGCGGTGAAATTCACAGAGCGCGGGGAAGTCATTCTGCGCTTGGAACATCTGGGCTCGGAAGAGGGTTCTCTCAAGCTGCGTATTGCCGTGGCCGATACCGGTGTGGGAATAGCGCCGGAAAATCAGACCAGAATATTCGACGAATTCGCGCAAGAGGATGCATCGACGACGCGCCGATTCGGCGGTACCGGTCTTGGCCTGGCCATTGCGCGGCAAATCATCGAACTGATGGGAGGCAGCCTCGCGGTGAGCAGCGCGCCTGGCAAAGGCTCCACCTTCTCGTTTGAATTGTCCCTGCCGCTTGCGGATTCGCCCTCTCAATTGCCGGAGCTGCCGCGCGGACTCGCCGGTCTGCGGGTGCTCGTCGTGCATGACAACGCGGCTGCCCGCATGCTGATCGGCAGGACCTTGAGAACCTGGTCCGGCCGCCCGACGGAAGTTGCGTCGTTGGCCGAGGCTTTGAGCGCATCGGCCGGCGCAACCTATGACGCCGTGGTGGTGGATGATGAATTGATCACTCATGCTGCGAGCCTATGGAAAGAGGTACGCGGCCGCCAGGGCCAAGGCCTGCGCACGGTTCGGCTGCTCAGTTTCGTCAGTTTGGGCGCGCACGCCGCTGCGGGTTCGTCGCCGTTTGATGCAGAGCTCACCAAGCCCCTGCGAATCGCGGAGTTGTACCGTGTGCTCACCGGCAGCGGCAACGGCAGCACGCCGGTGAACGAGCGCACGATCGCGCTGAAGAAGCCCGCGGGGATGTTGTCGCCGCTGACGGGTCGCGTACTGGTCGTTGAGGATCAACCTCTGAATCGTGAAGTGGCGATCGGCATGCTGACTTCGTTGGGGCTCGAAGTGGAGACCGCACACCACGGTCAGCAAGCTCTGGACATTCTGCAAACACGGTCTTTCGATGCCATTTTGATGGATTGCGAAATGCCGGTAATGGATGGGTTCTCGGCGACCAAAGCCGTGCGCAGGCTCGAGCCGGCCGAAATTCATGTCCCGATCATCGCCCTGACCGCCGACGTGACCAGTGCGGGGCGCGCCGCGTGTCTGGCGGCCGGGATGGACGATCATCTGGCCAAGCCCTTCCGGCGAGAGGCGCTGCACGCGATTCTGTCACGATGGCTTGGCGGCAATCCGGTGCGCCCGCCGGTGTCGACGGCGCCGCACGCGCCGCCGAATGCGCCCATCCTCGACGGCGCGACCCTGGATGCGCTGCGCGCACTGCCCAAGCGCGGTCCGAAGGACATGCTCATGCACATTGGCGAGCTGTACTTGGTGGATTCGCGCGGGCTCATCGCCTCGATCGAGCAATCCTTGAGTGCCGGCAACGCGGCCGACCTGGCGCGCGCTGCCCACGCCTGGCGTTCCTATAATGGCAATGTCGGCGCACATGGCTTGGCGCAACTGTGCCGAGAACTGGAGGATGCCGCACGCGCGGGCAATTTTGCCTCGGCGCGCCAGATCTACACCCAGATCCAGGCGCTGCACGCTCAAGTCCGCGACGAGCTGCAGATAGAAATGCGCAGGTCAGCGTGAACCAGCCGATCACACCGGTGCGCGTGCTGATCGCCGATGACGATGCGATTTTGCGCGAGATTGCCTACGCCATGCTGAATGAGGCGGGTTTCGCGGTACAAATAGTATCCAGCGGCGATGCTGCCGTCGCCGCTTGCGCCTTGCGCATGCCGGATATCGCGTTGCTCGACGTGGAAATGGCGGAGGGCGACGGGTATCAGGCCTGCACCAACATTCGATCCCTGCCGGGCGGCGCGGATTTGCCCATCGTGATGGTCACCGGATGCGACGACAGCGTATCGATCGATCGCGCCTATGAGGCCGGCGCCACCGATTTCGTGGTCAAGCCGATCAATTGGACGCTGCTGGCACACCGCATTCGCTACGTGATGCGCGGCGCGCGCACCATCGACGCGCTGCGATTCAGCGAACAAAAAAATGCTGCGCTGCTGAAGGCGATCCCCGACGGCATCTTTCTGGTCGACAGCGCCGGCGTCGTCGGACATTGTTTCAGTCCCATCGCAGGGCTGTCCGAAACATCGCGCGAAACGGCTCCGATATCGTTTTTCGATCTCATCCCCGGGACCATGCGGGGCCGGGCCATGGATTGTCTGAGTTCTGCGCTGCGGGGCGAAGCGGCTGTGTTCGAGTTCTCATTGGAAGCCAAGGCGCAAGTGATGCGGCACTTTGAATGCCGATACCTGCCGAATTCCGCCGGCCAGGTATTGGCCATCGTTCGAGATGTGAGCGCGCGCAAGGAGACAGAGGCGCACATACACCGATTGGCCTATTTCGATACGCTCACGGAGCTTCCCAATCGTGAATGGATCCGCGATTACCTGGCACAGTCGCTGAACGAGGCGCGTCGCCGCCATCGGCATCTGGCCTTGCTCTATGTGGACCTTGATCAATTCAAGCGCATCAACGATACGCTGGGTCACGGGACGGGCGATGCGCTGCTTCGCCAGGTTGCCGAGAGACTGCAGGCGACGTTTGATCAGGACGGCGTGGGCGGCGTGCAAGGGCAGATCGCGCGCGTGGGCGGGGATGAGTTCATCGTGGTGCTCACCGGGATCACCGATGCAGCCCAGCCCGAGCAGGTCGCAAAGAGAATATTGTCGCTGCACCAGGCGCCGTTCCTGCAGGCGAGTTACGAACTCGTGGTGACGCCCAGCATTGGGATCGCGACGTTTCCCGAACACGGCGATGATGTGCAGAGCCTGCTCAAGAACGCTGAGGGAGCGATGTACGAGGCCAAGTCGAGCGGCCGAAATCAGCTGCGTGTGTACGACAGCGCCGTGAATGCGCGCGCGCTGAAACGACTATCCCTGGAAATGGAACTCAGAAGGGCAGTCGAGAATTCGAGTCTCGAAGTCTACTACCAGCCGAAGTACGATGCGCAGACCTTGAGATTGACGGGGGGCGAGGCGCTGTTGCGTTGGTTCCACCCCGAACGCGGCCAGATTCCGACCGGCGACTTCATCGCAGTGGCCGAGGAGACCGGGCTCATCGGCGACATCGGCAAGTGGGCGCTGCAGCGGGTATGCCGCGATCTCACCCAATGGCGCGGCGAAGGATTGGCATTGCCGCACGTTGCGGTGAACGTGTCCGGCCGCGATTTCATGCATCCCGAAGCGCTGCTGCGCTTGAGCGAAACGGTCACGCAGGCGAATTTGTCGCCATCGCTGTTCGAATTGGAACTCACCGAAGGTGTCTTGATGCGCGATGCCGAAGCCGGGCGCCGCTCGCTGCTGGCACTGAAGGAGTTTGGCTTCGCGCTTGCCGTTGATGATTTCGGCACAGGCTACTGTTCATTGAACTATTTGAAGCGCTTTCCGCTCGATACCCTGAAGATCGACCGCTCGTTCGTCGCCGACATCAGCGAGGACCCGGATGATGCCGCCATCGTTAGGGCAATCATCGCGCTGGGCCACAGTCTCGACCTGAAGATCGTTGCCGAAGGCGTCGAAACGCTCGCGCAGCTGCAGTTTCTGCAGGCTGAGGAATGCGATGCCATCCAAGGATTTCTGATGAGCGCTGCGGTTCCCGCGGCCGCATTTGCGGAGCTTCTGCGGCTGCCCAAGCCCTCTCTCGCCGCGCTTGGTAAGCTGCCTATACGCTACGCGGGATGACCTGCCGGCGCGCCGCAGCGCACGAGATGAACGCCGCATAGCTCCATGCCAGTTGTTGCGCGGATCGTTGAACGCCGGTCTGCTGATCGAATTGTTCGGACAACTCGCCGCTGAGCGGTGTAAACCTACGCACGGTTTCGAGAAAGGCATCGCCGCGCTCAACCAGCGACTTGCGCGCCGGCGATCCAATCGCCTGCGACGTGAGCGCGGCCAGATAGCAGAACTCCGCCGCCGCGAGCGTCGAAAAATAATAGGCGCCGCCCGAATAATAGACATCTCCCGCGTAGCGGCCCATGGCGGGCGCCCTGCCTTCGCGGTTGCGGTTTATGGCATATTCGGCGTCAAATAGCGTTTCCAGTTTTGCCAGCGTGGCATGCATGCGGGGATCGCGCACAGAATGGGTCTCGCCGCTCCCTGCCGCATGCAGTGCGGCGAAGATAACGGAGATATCGAGTTCCTTCGCCGAGGGTGCATTCGCTTCCAGCATGCGCGAGCGGTAGAACTGCAAATCCTCGCGCCAATACCCGTCGAGAAGATGCAGAATCTCCACGCCGTCCGCGCGGCAGGCGAGGGCGTCGGCGCCGTGCCCCCGCAGTTCGTACCAGCCGGCGCCCCCTTCGAGAGCCGCGGCGGCCACGCGCAGGGTGTAGTAGTGCAGTCCCTTTTCCTCTTCCCAAATATCGAAACAGGCCTCGCGCCAATGCCGGCGGGTAAATTCAAGATCGGCTCGGAGCAGCGCATCGACCAAAGCGTCGAGGCCGGGATCCAATTGCGCACCCTGCCGCCAGCGCAGCAGCGTGAGCGCGCGCATCGACGGACCATCATTTTGCGGCCGCGGCCATTTGGACAGATCGAGCGTGCCATCGGGGTTGACACGCGTCTCGCCGAAAACCGCCTCACCCTGCACGGCTGCGAGGTCCTCGTCCGTGCGTACGTACTGTCGATAGTCCGGCGCGATGGCGTCACGCCAGGATGCCGAACCCGCACCCGCACCGCTCAAGCTGCGTCCATCGAGCCCCTGCAGCGATAGGCTGAAGCGGACGAAATCGGCAAAATGCGAGAGCGCAGCGCACTCGACGCTCGCATCTTCGGACAGCAGCCGCAAGGCATCGACGACCACGGCGGAATCACGGTACCAATGGAAAAAATAATCCGGTTCAGGATCATAGGCACCCAGCACCGGCGATGCGACGACGGAGCCTTTGCGCGGTTTCACGGTTTGCGCGAATCCGGGCCGGTGCTTGACGATGCCGACAGGGGAGATGCTGCGCATCATGGCGGCCGCGCTGTGGCGGTACTGACGCTCTATCCAGCGATCGAGCGCTTCCATCAGCTAGGAGCCCATCCCGCTGAAGCTCAACGCCCGCAGTCCCATTTGAATTTCCGGCGCCTTCATGAACAGCTTCCATAAAAGACCCGTGCGGTAATTCTCGATCATGATCACGATGGGCCCCTGATCAATGGAGAGATATGTATCCGCGTACCAATCTCTTGCCGCGCAAAATGCGTCGACGAAGCCAAATCGTCCCCAAACCTTTTCGCCATGGACGTTGAGGAAGTGACGTATGGCCTGGATCGACTGCTTGGGCGCATATGGCATGCTCGCCAGCGCGGCAGTGGGGGCGATCGTGCCATCGTCCTCATCCGGAGCGTGCGGGCGGTAGCCGTCGGGACCGTCGCTCGATGTAAGACCCCAACAAGAGGCGCTGTAGCCTTTGTGATGCAGCGGATTTTTCTCGCAATGCGCGTGATTGATGCGCACGTGGTTGACGTTTTGTTCCCAGTAATCCGCATAGCGATCTTTCAAGCCGCGCGGGTCGATTCCGCAGAAAGAATACTGCGTGAAAAACAAGGGCCCGCCAAACGGATACCCCAGGGGCAAGGGGATGCCGTAATAGGATTTGCCATTGAGAAAATGACGGCCGACGGTGAACCCTGTTTCGTAGGCGTTCGCGTCGATGGCATAGCGCGGGGCGGATGCGGCCAAGACATAAGTGATCAGGCATTCGTTCCACCCGCGGATATCCAAGCCCTGTGCCCAGCCGTTGTTCGGGCTCCAGTGCCATTTGAGCACGCGGTGTCCGCCTTGCGAGTACCAATCCCATTCCACGTCTCTCCACATATAGTTGACCAGTCCTCTGATCTTGGACTCCGCGGGCGTGTCGCGGCTGAAATATTCGCGCGCACACAGCAGCCCCATGATCAAGAACGAAGTCTCGACCAGATCGCCGCCGTCGTCCTTGCGGGTGAAGGGTATGGTGGCGCCCGTGCGCCCGTTCATGAAGTGCGGAAAAACGCCGTGATAGCAGGTCGCTTTGACCAGCAGATCCAGCATGTGTCCGAGCCGCTCCGCGGCGGCGGCGCGCGTGACCCATCCGCGCTCGGCGGCGACGATGATCGCCATCACGCCGAATCCCGAACCGCCGATGGTCACCAAGTCGTCGGCGGGTCCCGCCACGGTCTTGCACCGGTCCGGCGCCAAACCACTGACCGGATGTGCCGCTTCCCAGAAGAAGCCAAAGGTTTGCCTCTGCACCGCCTCGAGCAATTCCTCGTCGGGCAATGCGGCCAGATCGGCCGGGCTCAAAGATTTCGTTTTACGCATGTTAGGAATCCAATGTTAAGTGCCCGCCGTCGCCGGCAGCAAAGCGGCCGGCGATGCCGGGGGAATTAATTTCTTTGCGGTGGAATCATTCACCAAGTGCAGCACCCGCGAGAAGAATTGATGCGCATCGGAGCGTCCGATATGTATCACGCCGCAATTCGGCAGCTGCAGGGTGAAGATCTCAACGACCCGATCGAGTGTCTTGTCATCCAGCGAATCCAGCACTTCGTCAATCAGCACCCAGGGCGGCTTGTGGATGAGCGCGCGCGCCAGTGCCAGCGCCTGCTGCTCATCCTCATTCAATTCCCGATCCCAACGCTGCATCGAGTCCAACTGCGGAGTGAGGCGCTGCAGCCCAACGCACGTCAGCGCATCGGAACACGCAGCTGTCTCAAACAGCCCCGTGGACTTAGGATAGGCGAGTACCTCGCGCAGCGTGCCGGGAGGAAGGTAGGGCGTGCGGGGTATGTATAGAATTTCTTCCCCCGACGGATAGGCGATGGATCCTCTACCCCACGGCCACAATCCCGCCAGGGTGCGAAACAGCAGCGTCTTGCCGGCTCCGGATTCTCCGACGATCAGAACTCGTTCGCCGCTCTTGATCTGCACTTTTCTTTCCTGCAGCATGGAACAGCCGCTCGGCGAAGCAATCCGCAGATCGTCAATTTCAAACTCGCCGGCTTTTCCGGCCGCATAGACGATGCGGCTTTCGACATCATGCATGACGTCCATGCCGGTCACCGCGCGGCGGAATCCCGCCACGCGCAACAGGGTCGCGCGCCAATCGGCAATGGTGCTGAAATTATCCACAAACCAGCGCAACGATGACTGTACTTGTAAGAAGGCGCCCGATGCCAGCATGAGACCGCCGAAGGTCAAGTTGCCCGCGAAATACAGCGGCGCCGCGACCAGAATCGGAGCGACCAACGTAAACCATCCATAGCCGGCAGTGATCCAGGTAAGATTGGTCAGGCCCGTGACCAGCCGTGTGGTGGCCTTCAGTACCCCTGCAAGATCCAGCTCGATGCGCCGCGCTTCGTCCGGCTCGCCGCCGTTCAAGGTGATGGCGTCGATATGCTCGTTCACGCGAACCAGCGAGAAACGCAAATCAGCCTCCCGCGCGTAGCGCTCCGCGTTGCGATCGACGAGGGTCTTGCCCACCCAATAGCTGACCAGCGAAGCGGATCCCGAATACAGCACTGCCGCCCACACCATGTATCCCGGGATCACGATTTGCCGTCCATCGAAGTGGAAGGCAAAATTGTTGGACAGGCTCCACAGTACTTTCACGAAAGTGGCGAGCAGGATTGATGACTGAAGCAAACCAATGCCAAGATCGGCGGACAGTTCAGTGAGATGACGGGCATCTTCGTGCATGCGTTGATCCGGATTCACGCCAATGGTGCCCGCGTTGGTCAGACGAAAGGCCCTGCCGGGTACCAACCAATCCTGGATGAGCTCGTGAACCAGCCCTTGTCGCAACTTGAGCTTCAAGGTCTCGGTGAGCCAGCGCTGACCGACATTGAGGACCAAGAGAGTGCCGGCGATCAGGCCAAAGATGCCGAGCTGATGAAGGAATTGCGCAAAATT
>Ga0193728_1000631_pt1 | contig 17247 bp, 18 predicted proteins | sample U1c1metaG_FD_143037 | JGI IMG/M metagenome (GOLD analysis project Ga0193728, IMG submission 143037) | Soil microbial communities from a riparian zone of the East river system, Colorado, United States - U1c1 | ecosystem: Environmental > Terrestrial > Soil > Riparian zone | place: USA: East River...
AACGTTGTTCCTGCTACCGACAGTGTTTGGCATCGTGCAAAAGGGTGCATCCCTCGAGTCGCCGTCTCTCGATCCTGAAGACGCCGATAGTCCCTTCGCCCAGAAGCCGGAGACCGCATGAAAACCGTTATCCTTTCGTTGTCACTTGCTGTGTTCCTGTGTGGTTGCAGCGGTGATTCAAAACAAACCCCCAACAAACCCGCAGAACCGGACGCGCAAACAGTAGAAGTTGTCCCCGTTGCCTCACAAAAACTCACGACGATATTCACGCTGCCCGCACAACTCGTTCCGTTCCAGACCGTGGATATCTATCCAAAAGTCACTGGCTTTATGGACGTGATTCGCGTGGACCGCGGCTCGCGCGTACGCAAGGGGGAAATCATTATCCGACTCTCCGCTCCGGAACTGGTGGCCCAGCGCGTGCAGGCGGAATCTGCCTTGCGCGCCGCTCAATCACAGTTGACGACCGTCCAGGCCAAGCTCACTTCGGACAAGGGCACCTACCTGCATATGGTGTCAGCGGCACAAACGCCAGGGGTTGTCGCGGAGAACGATGTGATGGTGGCTAGTCAGACCGCTACGGCTGATCAAGGGCAAGTGCAGTCGGCAGAGAACAATGTCGCGGCTGCGCGAGAAGCGCTCCGGAGCGTGACGCAACTCGAATCGTATCTAAACATCTATGCGCCATTTGATGGAGTCGTGACAACGAGAAATTTACATCCCGGCGCATTGGTCGGACCCGCCTCCGGCCCATCCGGAGCAATGCCGATCGTGCAGATTGTTGATACGACGCACTTGCGATTAGTCGTGCCGGTCCCAGAAGCGTATGTGGGAGAAATGCAGGTAGGGCAGCAAGTGGGTTTTACCGTTCCTAGTAATCCGGGAAAGACGTTCCATGCACCTATTGCCCGGGTTTCGCACGATGTCAGCCCCAATACGCGGACGATGCCTGTCGAACTGGACGTGCATAGCTCCGACGGCAGCTTGTCACCAGGCAGTTTCAGCAGTGTGCAATGGCCAGTGCGACGCGCGGTTCCAACCATGTTTGTTCCGGTTTCGGCAGTAACCAATGACCAGCAGCGTACGTTCGTCGAGCTAGTGCGCAGTGGGAAGGTGGAATGGGTCGATGTGGTCTCTGGGCTGAGCGTGAACGGCAATATCGAGGTCTTCGGTGATCTAAAGCCTGGAGATGAAGTCATACGCAACGCTACAGATGCGATTCGCCCGGCGCAGCAGGTGAAAACTAAGCTGGCATCGAGCTCGCAAGGTGCACCGAAATGAATTTCTCAGCCGAAGGATACTCACGTAAATTTTATAATCGATAAGGAGCTCATCATGATTATTAGATTGCGTTTTTTCACGTTGATTTGTGTTTTGTCATTTCCAATGCTGGTTCGCGCGCAGGGAGTAACGATGGCGCCCGTCGATCAAGCCCTGGGAAGGTCCGGCCAGAAGACAGGAGATGTGTACAAAGTGAGTTTCCCAAGGACGGATCTGCATGTTTCCGTTCATGGGTTAGCGATCAAACCAGGGTTGGCGCTCGGTTCATGGGCGGCGTTCATAGGCACGGACGACAACGCAGTGGTCATGGGCGATTTGGTTCTGCTTGAAGACGAGGTCAATCCGGTAATAGCGAAATTGCGCTCTTCGGACTTTGAGATTTCCGCGGTGCACAACCATCTCATCGACGAAACTCCGCACGTCATGTACGTCCATTACATGGGACATGGATCGGCATCGCACCTGGCGACCGCATTGCGTGAGGGTTTGGCAGCTTCGAAAACGCCTCTTGAAAAACCTGCTGCGGCCGCTGAGGAAGTAGCTCCGCCGTCGTGGGTAAAAGCCGTTGAAGATAGTGTCGGGCGAAAAGGAACTTTAAAAGCTGGCGTGTTGTCGTACGGAGTGCCGCGAGCCGACGCTGTCACGATGGCCAGCATGACGATTCCGCCGGCGGCAGGTGTAGCCGAGGCAATAAATTTTCAAGCAGCAGGTGCGGCAAACGTGGCTACGACGGGTGACTTCGTGCTTACCGCGGAAGAGGTAAACCCAGTCATCTCGGAACTTCAGGCCCACAAAATCTCTGTGACCGCTCTACATAGCCACATGTTGACCGAGCAACCGCGATTATTTTTCATGCATTTTTGGGCGGTGGGCAGCCCCGAGTCTGTTGGCGCGGGAATCGCTGCAGCGTTGAAAAAGATTTCGACTAAATAAATAAGTTGGCGTATCTCGGAGAGGCATGCGAAAAATCGTTCTGATCGTCGTTGTGTGTGCGGGTGTAATTTTTATTAGGCCGACAAATTCTCAAACCAGCGGCGGGCAAACCCTGAAGAAGGTAGCCGAATTCGACCTGCCGGGGCCTGGCGGAAAACGGTTCGACTATCTGACCATCGATGGCGATGATCATTATCTACTCTCCGCACATCTAGCGGCGGACCAGACTTACGTCATTGATCTCCGCACGAACAAGGTAGTGGCGACCGTGAGTGATACTCCTGGCGTGGAAGGTATCGAGTACGTGCCGGAACTGAAGAAGTTTTACACCTCAAATGCAGGCGACAACACCATCGGAGCGGTCGACCTGCAACAGATGAAAGTCATCAAGAAATTGCGAACGGAGAAGAAGCCCGACGGCAGTACTTACGCGGCGCCTTTCCACAAACTTTACGTCTCAGACGAGCGAGGCAAGGCCGAAGCGATTGTGGATGTAACTAAGGATGAAATTATTAAGACACTACATTTCGATAGCGAGACGGGTATGCCGCAATACGATCCTGTGGCGCGCAAAGTATATGTAAATCTACAAGACCAAAACATTTTTGCGGTCATTGATCCGGCGACAGATGAGATCGTGGACCGATATCCAGTCGGACGGTGCAAGGGGAACCATGGTATGACGCTTGACCCTGAGCATCACCGCGCATTTCTCGCCTGCGAAGAAAACAATCTGCTGACGGTCTTCGACCTCGACAAACATGAACCCATTGCATTTCTCCAGCTGCCGAACGGAGTGGATGTAATTAAGTTTGATCCCGGCCTGCACAGGATCTATGCGGCCTGTTACAGCGGAGCCATCTCCGTCATCCATCAGGACGATCCAAACCGCTACCGCAAGATCGAGGACTTCAAGGTGCAACACGCAGTACACACGCTCGCAGTGGACCTGGAGACGCACCGCGTGTACACCCCGGAACAGGAAGAAAATGGAAAACCGGTAGCCCGTATGGTTGTGTTCGACGCCATACCCAACCCTTAAACGCCAGCATCCCCCTCCTAAGGTAGATCGGTGACTAGCTTGAGAAGCGAAGGCTACGGCTCGCGATTACGATGACTACGACGGCCTTAATGCCGGGTGCTCTGAAAGTTTTGACGCGTGACGGGTATCTGCTATTCGTCACTCGATTTCTACGTTTATTCGCGTACGGCTCGCTCTCCGTCGTTTTAGTCTTCTACCTAGTTAGCCTGGGGCTCCATGAATCCCAAACGGGCCTGCTGCTTACATTGACGTTGCTGGGCGACACGGTTATTTCTCTATATCTCACCACGCGAGCTGACCGTATAGGACGGCGTCGGATGCTGATTGTCGGCGCCATTCTCATGGCGGCCGCGGGTCTCGCTTTCGCTTGCACAAGGAATCTGTTTTTCCTGATTATCGCTGGGACTATCGGGGTAATAAGTCCCAGTGGCAATGAAGTGGGGCCATTTTTGTCCATAGAGCAGGCCGCGCTCGCGCACGTTGTTCCCGATCGATCGAGGACTGAGGTCTTCGCCTGGTACACCTTGGCGGGCTCCCTAGCCACCGCATTGGGCGCACTCTTTGCCGGACTCATAACAAACGCCCTGCAGAAAACGGCAATGACACCGGTTGCGACCTATCGTGTGGTGGTGATTCTTTATGCGGTTATTGGGGTCCTGCTGGTCGGTTTGTTTATTGGCCTTTCCCCCGTGGCGGAAGTGCACGTGCCTCGCGAAGAATCGGCGTCGCCCATGTCGATAAAAAGTTTCTTCGGCATTGGCCAATCACATCGCGTAGTGGTCAAACTCTCCAGCCTGTTCGCGCTGGACTCCTTCGCGGGCGGTTTTGTGGTGCAGAGTTTCGCGGCGTATTGGTTCTACCTCCGCTTTGGTGTCAACCCAGCAACGCTCGGGGTCATTTTCTTCTGGGCAAACATTTTTGCCGGGATATCTGCACTGCTGGCTTCACGGGTCGCGGCAAAATGGGGCCTCATCAACACCATGGTCGCCACCCACCTGCCTTCCAATATTTTGCTGATCCTCGTGCCGCTGATGCCAAATCTAAAATTGGCTGTCCTGGTGCTGCTCATTCGCTTTAGCATCAGCCAGATGGATGTTCCCACAAGGCAGTCCTACGTGATGGCCGTTGTCAGCCCGGAAGAACGATCAGCCGCCGCGGGAATAACCGGTGTTGCGCGGACCACTGGTGCAGCCATCAGCCCGTTGTTTGTGGGGTTTATGTTCGCCCGGCATTCCTGGATCAACGTGCCTTTCTTTCTCGCCGGGGCGCTGAAAATTGTATACGACCTTTTGCTGTACAAGGAGTTTTCCGCGGTTCGGCCGCCCGAGGAGCGATAAGGATCCTTACGATTTCTTCATCAAAACTTAAGTCGGGGCGTCGGCAGGACTTGGTGTATGAGATTACGTCGCTTCGCTGGTGGTTGGGTGGCCAATTCCTATCAATATTCGGGAACAGCAGGACAACAGGAGAATTATGATCAGATTTTCGGCGGCGGTGCTTGCCACCTTTGCAATTTTTTCAGTCGCAATAGTGGGCGGTGCTGAGCAAACTGCGCAAAAGAAGCCGCCCGCTAAAGTAAGTTCGACGGAAGCGCAAAAAAGTAGTGCTTCAGGGAGTAAAAGGCCGCTCGTTTTGTCGGGTTCCGTCCCTCTGGAGGGCGTAAAGGGGCGCTTCGACCATTTTGCTTTCGGCCAAGGCCGTGTATTCGTTTCCGCGTTGGGCAATAACACGGTGGAGGTGATCAACGTTTTTGGGGGCATCGTTGAACACACCATCGCCGGGGTGCCCAATCCTCAGGGTGTGGCCTTTTCTCCGGAAACCCACAAACTCTTCGTCGCGAGCGCAAAGGGGAAGGTGTACATCTACGACGCGGGATCCTACGACCTGATTAGCACCGTGGATTTTGAAGGTGGCGCCGATAATCTACGCTACGACGCCTCGAACAAGCGCGTATACGTTGGTTGCGGCGATGACGAGAAAAATGCGGCTATCGCGACTATCGACGCGACAACCAATGAACGCCTCGACGAGGAATATAAACTTGGCGGCGAACCCGAATCGTTCCAGTTGGAAACCTCAGGCCCCAATATTTATGTAAATATTCCGGACTTGAAACAGATCGCGGTAATTAATCGCAATACCAAAGAAATCACGCGCTGGCCTCTTACAGGTTTGCGGCTGAATTTTCCCATGGCTCTCGACGAGGCTGATCATCGGCTCTTCGTCGGCATACGCGAACCTGCCCGTTTAGCCGTATTTGACACCACGTCAGGCCACCTGATTGCCTCTCTGCCCGGCGCCGAAGACACGGACGATCTCTATTACGACGCCGAGCACAAACGTGTGTATGTCCCGGGCGGGGAAGGTGTAATTGACGTCTTTCAGATGAACGACCCTGACCATTATCGGTTGCTCGCCAAAGTTCCCACGGCTTTGGGCGGACGAACCGCCGGATATTTCGGAAGGCAGGGCAAAGGTTTTCATCGCTTCTTCCTGGCCGTTCCAGCTCGTGGCGGGCAGAGCGCCGAGTTGAGAATCTACACCGTCCAAGACTAGAACCGTAAAACCTAATGCCGATAAACGGAAATTTTCAAATCAACGTGCCGTGCCCGAGAGCTTCAAGGCCAAACGTTTTGCGGAGGTACTGTATGAACCGCGTTTTTATCATCCGCACAGCTGCCCTTACGCAGCTGATCTCAATTGCCCCGGATGCACAAGCACAAAACAATCCACCTCTTCGGCTGGTGCAAACGATCGCCATGCCCAACGTTAAAGGCCGCATCGATCACATGGATGTGGACCTGGACGGCAAGCGCCTGTTTGTCGCCGGGATCGAAAACGGAACGATGGAAGTTCTGGATTTAAACGCCGGGAAATGGATCCGGAGCATAACTGGGTTCAAGACCCCTACGGAAATGTGCTATGTCCGCGATCTCAATAAATTATTTGTAACCAGCCGGGACGACGGCATGATCCGAGTTTTTCGCTGAGACTCGCTCGAACTAATCGATTCAATAAAGCTTGAATTGGGAGTGAACCGCATCGTATACGACCCCGCCAAAAAATATCTCTACTTCGGGTATGGGGCGAAGCTGGCAGGCTTCGATTACGGTCGCGTGGGCATCCTTGATGCTCGAAGCAATAAGCTGCTCGGAGACCTCATCGTAGAAGCGCATCCCAGCCAGATTCTCCTGGATACCGCAGAGCATCGGATTGTCGCTTCGGTGTGGGAGCTGGGCCGAATCGATGTGTTTGACGCCATCGATCATCAGATGCTGTACACCTGGACGACCGGAGGGCAAAGCGGCGATATGGCGATCGATCATGCCCATCACCGGTTGTTCATCGCTACAAGAAATGCTCCGCAGGCGATGATCGTGTACGACTCGGATTCGGGACAGGAAATCGCTCGCCTTCCCGCTGAGGGCCGCATGAATGGCGTTTATTACGATGGCTGGCACCAGCGCATTTACATTACGTGTGGGAGGGATCTACCCAACGGCTACGCTTTCGTTTACCAACAAAAGGATGCGGACCACTACGAGTTCGACGATAAGGTCGTTACTGCGCCTGGAGCCGGAACATCATTCTGGGTGCCGCAGTTGAACCGCTTTTATGTCGCAATTCCGGGATTAGAAAAGCAGGAAGCGGCGGTCCTGGTATTCGAACCGATTCCGTAAAATTCAGAAGGCACGCTCAAATTGCTAGATCGTCCAATGAAAGGGCTGTCATGAGAGTCTGTCCGCTACTCGGAATTTTATTAGCCTTTAGCATTCACAGCGCGCAGGCGCTACAAAACGCCTCGGACCCGCCGGCGGGCCAAGCGGGACGCCTACCTCTGAAATTGCTCCAAACCATTCCACTTTCTGGAGTGGATGGAGCTTTGGACCACATGGCCATCGACATCCAGCGGCAACGTCTGTTTGTCCCCTCGGAACAGCACGGCACCGTCGAAGTTTTGGATTTGCGGACGGGCAATAGGATTCGCACGATCAGTGCCGCTAAATGGCCCAGCACTGTGATCTATCACCCGGAAACCAACGAACTTTTCGTGTCTGATCGGGCCGATGGCACGTGCAAGGTTTTTAGCGGCGAGAATTACGAACTGGTGAAATCCATAAAGCTGGCTGTGGGCGCGGACAATGCCGCTTACGATGCGCCCAGCCACTATCTTTATGTTTCCGCGGGCGGTCGCCACGCAGGCATGCCCAACACGCTGATCGCGATTGTTAATGCGAAGAATGGGCAACACCTGGGCGATATTTCGGTTGATAGCGCCAACGTGCAGGCGATGGCGTTTGAATCTTCTGGACCGAAAATGTACGCGGACTTGGCGGACGTAAATAAAATAGCGGTCATCGATCGGGAAAAACGTAGCGTAGTCACGACGTGGTCTGTGACGCCACAATGCCAAAGACCATACGCGCTTTCGCTCGACAGTGCTCATCATCGGCTTTTTGTAGGATGCCGTTTGTTCGCGACGCAAGCGGAATGGTGGCAGCCGGGAAAAATGCTCGTTTTGGACACCGAGTCAGGTAAGCCGGTAGCGGTCTTGGACGCGGGTGGCGGCGCGGACGAGATGTTTTTTGATGCCGCCAGTCAGCGCATCTACATGCAGGGTTACGAAGGGATTGCGGATGTGTGGAAGGAAGTCGATCCCGACCATTACGAATCGATTGGGAGAATTCAGGGCGGTGTTCACGGGAAGACGTCGCTCCTGGTTCCCGAACTTAAGCGCTATTATGTCGCGGTCTCAGAGCATCAGGATGTAATCAGAGGAATTCAGGGAGGAAAAATCGAAGAAGCCTACATCGAGGTTTACGAGGTTGAGCCGTAAAAATTCTTCGATACGAGGTAAAGATGATGAGGGAGTTGTTTTCTATTATTGTAATTGCACTCTTGTTTTCGTGTGCAGCCGTTTCCCAAACAAATGGACAAGAAAACGCCCCGTTACGGTTGGTGCAGACGATCCCGATGCCCAACGTCAAAGGGCGCATCGATCACATGGATGTGGACGTAAAGGGCAAACGGCTTTTCGTCGCCGGGCTGGAGAACGGATCGCTCGAAGTGGTCGACCTCGCTGCGGGTAAATGGTCGAAAAGCATCCCCGGATTCAAGAAGACCCAGGGAGTTGCCTATATTCCCTCGCTCAACAAGGTCTTCGTGGCAAGCGGAGACGACGGGATGCTGCGCGTATTTCGCGGCGATAGTCTGGAGTTACTAGATTCCATCAAGCTGGAACTTGGTCCGAACCGTGTTACGTATGATCCCCACAAAAGCATTTTGTATGTAGGTTATGGCGGAAAGGACGCTGGCCAAGACTATGGCGAAGTCGGAATTATTGATGCAAAAACGGACAAGCATCTTGGTGACGTTAAGGTCGACGCGCACCCCTCAGAGATCTTGCTGGATACCTCGGGAAAAACTTTGTACGTCTTCGTTGGCGTATCAAGCAAAGTGCAAGTTGTCAATACTCAAAAGCGCGAAGTGATTTCCACCTGGCCGCTAAGCAGCAAGCGCAATGGTGACGGAGCACTCGATGAAAAGACAAAGCGCTTACTCATCGGCACGCGCACCCCTCCGCAAATGGTCGCCATGGATTCCGACACCGGTAAGGAAGTCGCAAATCTTCCGACAGTAGAGGGTATGGATGGAGTGTACTTCAATGCTGCGCAGAAACGTGTTTACGTCTCCGGCGGCCGCGATAATGACGTTGGATATGTTTTCGTCTATCAGCAGAAAGACGCGGATCATTACGAAGTTATCGGCAAAATATCGACCAGACCGGGCGCCGGTACTTCGTTCTGGTCGCCCGAACTGAAGCGTTACTACGTCGCGGCACCGGCGCACGACAATGAAGATGCGGCCATTCTGGTGTTTGAACCACAGCCCTAAAGTTGCGTTTTGAGAAATTCTTTTGATTGGCAGAAACAGATAGAAATCTGAGGGGGTCGGATGAAAAAGTTGGTTGTGATTGGCTCATTGACGCTGGCAGCACTGGGAATGATTTCCTATCGCGGTGCAAAAACTGTGGTGGCTCAAAATTCCGGGCGAGACATTCTTCCGTTGCAGCTGGAAGAACAAATTCCCGTTCCCAGCGTGGCTGGGCGAATCGACCACTTTTCCGCGGATGCCAAGCGAAAAAGGTTGTTTGTCTCCGCGCTAGGCAATAACTCGCTGGAAGTAATCGACGTGTTCGCCGGCAGAGTAGTTCACAGCATTAAGGGACTAGCCGAGCCACAAGGACCGCTTTATGTGCCGACGGTAGACAAGCTCTATGTGGCGAATGCAGAGGATGGCAAGGTGCGAGTGTATGACGGTGCCACCTATACTCTCCGCAAGACCATTGATTTCGGCACCGATCCAGACAACATGCGCTACGACGAAGGTTCGAAGCGAGTGTACGTTGGATTCGGACAGGAGGATGGCGGAATCGGGATGATTGATCCGAAAACGGATGAACGCGTTGGCGACGTGTACAAAACCGAAGGGCACCCGGAGTCGTTTCAGGTGGAAGCTAAAGGCGAACACATTTTTGCGAACGTCCCTGATGCAGGCAATGTGGTGGAGTCCATAGACAAAAAAACTAGAGCGGTGACGAAGTGGCCACTAAAGGGACTCCGCGGTAACTATGCTATGGCCTTGAATGAAGAAGACCATCGGCTGTTCACCATCACTCGCAAAACGCCGATGATGGTTGTCCTGGACACGCAAAGCGGCAAGGAAGTTGTTCGCTTACGCGCGGCAGGTGAGTGCGATGATGTTTTCTTTGATGCAGGGCGCAAACGCATTTACGTGATCGGTGGAGAAGGAATCATCAGCGTCTTCCAGCAGAATGATCCAGACCATTATGAATTGGTGGCGAATGTGCCTTCTGCGGTAGGCATTCGTACGGGATATTATTTTGCAAAACGCGACCGCTTTTACGTCGCCGTACCAGCCAAGGGCAACGAACCCGCCCAAGTCTGGACGTTTGAAGCTGAGGATTAGCGGTATCGGATCGCGATTAAGGTAATTCTGGACCTTCGACTAAGCCGACGGACTGAATCGTACAGATTCGACGCATCAAAATTATTTAGGACCTCAACCAAGGAGCAACATGAATAAGTTATACGCGATAGGCCTGGTCGTTTTGTTTGGATGGGCGTTCACTACAACGGCCCAGGTGCCTTCAAATGACGAATCCGCGCCCTTGGTTTTGGTGAGGATCATCGCGATGCCAGATGTCCAAGGCCGTTTCGACCACATGGGAGTGGACAATAAAAGTAATCGCGTGTTCGCCGCCGTCTATGGCAATGATTCGGTAGAAGTCCTTGACGTCGCCAGAGGCAGGCGCGTCCACACCATGCAGGCGGAATTCGTGAAGCCTCAGATGGCGCTGTACATACCAGATTTGAATCGCATTGTCGTTTCTAACGAAGGCGACGGGGCCTGCAAAGTTTTCGATGCCGACACCTACAAGCTCTTGGATACAGTGAAATTTCCCGATGACGCCGACCAACTTCGCTATGACCCGAAGACGAAACGTGTTTATGTCGGTTACGGAGACGGCGCCATCGGCGCGTTCGATGCCACCACCAACAAACGGATCGAAGGCGATTTCGAACTCGGTGCGCACCCTGAATCTTTTCAGCTGGAAGAGAAAGGTTCCAGAATATTTGTAAATTTGGCGTCCATCAGCGAAATTGCCGTTATCGATCGAAACACAAGAAAGATCGAAAACTGGAAGCTCAGGGAAGCGGGAACAAACTTTCCCATGGCGTTGGATGAGGAGCATCATCGTTTATTCGTTTCCGCGCGCAGACCGGCGCGATTGCTGGTATTGGATACCGATTCGGGGAAAGTTCTAGCTAGTTTGCCCGGTGCATCCGACACGGATGACATGGCCTACGACGCCACTCGTAAGCGGATTTACGTTCCCAGTGGAGAAGGTTTCATTTTCGTATACCAGCAAATCGATGCCGATCACTACGAACGTATCGCAAAGATCCCCAGCGAGATCGGCGCCCGCACCAGCGCATACTACGGCCAGGTTGGGAAGCACAACAGTCTATACTTAGCTGTTCCGGGCCGCGGCAACAAGGGTGCTGAGTTATGGATCTACGAAACGCGCGACTGATACGGTGCGCTTCGACGCGCCATGAGCAAGCTCTTTCATAATTGGAGAGCCTCGCCCTCTTGGCTTCTTGTTCTTATTTTTCTTTTCACTCAATCAACCACCGTTAAAGCTGAAGCATTGCCCGGCGGGCATAATTCAGCTGGCGACATTACCAGACCTAGCGTGGAAGCAACGCCTACCGACAAAGCTCCCAAGCTTGATGGAACTTTGAATGATCCGCTGTGGCAACTGGCTACCCCAATTACTGATTTTCGGCAGCGCGAACCCGACGAAGGTCAGCCCGCGACGGAAAAAACTGAAGTACGAATTCTCTACACTCGCCACGCGGTGTATTTCGGAATTCACTGCTATGACTCTGCGCCTTTCCGGATCGTCGCGACAGAATTGCGCCGGGATGTGAGCCAGGATCTCGATGACCACTTCGAAATCCTGATCGATTCTAACCGTAACCGCCGTGGCGCTTACGTGTTCGAGGTCAACCCCCTCGGTACTCAAAACGATGGGCTCATCGTTGAAGAGCAAGGGGGTCCAGATGGAGGGGATTTTGATCGCGGCTGGGACGGAGTGTGGACCTCCTCGTCGCGAATCTCTGCAGACGGATGGACTGCAACAATAGAAATTCCTTTCACCACTCTCAACTTCACGCATTCAACGAACGTCACATGGGGCTTGAATTTCAAACGCTTCATCCGTAGGAAAAACGAAGAGGATCTGTGGAGCGCTTATCGGCGAACGTTTGGCATAACCAAAGTTTCGGAGGCCGGAGACCTGGGGGGTATTAAGGACATTGGGAGTGGAAGACTTTTTACAGTGAAGCCCTACGCGCTGGCCCGATATGACAAGCAAAGCGGACAAGATCCTAGGTTCCCGCTCACAGGTGGAGTTGACGTCAAGTATGGCCTCAGCTCAAACCTAATTCTGAACCTCACGGGCAATACGGATTTTGCGGACACCGAAGTTGACCTTGAGCCCTTTAATCTCACACCGTTTAAAATCTTTATCCCCGAAAAGCGACAATTCTTCCTGGAAAATGCCGGCACATTCAACTTCAATCTCGGCGACGGAGACCAGTTGTTTTTTAGCCGGCAGATTGGCATCGACCCGATTACCGGGCAGCAGGTATCCATCAATGGCGGACTCAGATTGACGGGGACGTTTGGCCGGACGGAATTGGGATTTATGGATGTGGACACTCGCTCCAGTGGTCCCAATCCTTATGCAAATTACCTTGTGGCCCGCCTGAAGGAATCTTTATGGGCCGGTTCTTACGTCGGCGTGATGGGTATCGATAAAAGATCGGGCAGTCTTCAGGACGCTTTTAACCAAGCGGGCGGCGTCGACACGCGTCTCGTGTTCTTCAAGGATTGGTTCGTCGATGCCCACATGGCGGGAACACGATCACCCGGCAGTCCGAGCGGGGCCAGCGACCTCGGAGCAACGTTGACTTACAGGTCGAACTGGCTGGATGGCGTCGTCGAACGGAGAAAAACCGGCCTCAATTTCAATCCCGAAGTGGGATTCGTTCAGAGAGTTGATTCAGACGAGACTTATGGAGACCTTACATTTAAAGTCAGACCGAAAACCGCTGGCATCCGCGAACTCCAATTCGAGGGGTTTCTTTTGCACGCGCCGGATACCCACGGCGAGGTTTCAACGCAAGAGTGGCAAAATACGTTTCGGGCCGATTTCAATAACGGCGCTTACACTGATGACGACCTCGTGGATGTGTTTACGCAACGAATCACAACCCCATTTCACATTTATAAAAACGTGTTTATCCCGAACGGCGTCTATAATTTCACGCGTCACCAGTTCACCTACGGATCGGGACAGGACCGCAGGTTTACCTACAACTTCTTCGAACGTTTTGGCGGCTACTACGGAGGATCGCTGAATGAATTTCGCGTGCGTGCGAATTATCGGCCCAGCCGTAAGTTTTCGGTTTCCGTTTCTGAAACCTGGGATAGATTTCGACTGCCTGTCCCCAACGGAAATTTCTCGGTGGTGCTCGCGAGTTTGCAGGGAAACTATTCCTTCAGCCGGTTCCTGACCTTTACCAGCCTCATTCAGATGGACACTTCCAATACTCAGGCAGTCAGCGCCAATTTGCGTCTAAGATACAATTACCGCCCTGACAGCGACCTCTACATCATTTACAACGTCGGAACGCAGTTCGCCAGCATCGCCCCGGCGAACCCTCCTCAAGTTCGGGAAACACGCTTTGCCGTGAAGTTCACATACTCCTTTTTTCCGTGAACTGACCTAGATACGCTACTAGAAAAGGGCAAGGTTGTATTGGTCAAGAGGGATCCTTTGCAGTCTTAGAGGGCGAAACTAGTTCGTGCACTCATTCCGCCGTCTTTTTTTTAAGTGCGAGGTGTGGTTGTATTCGGCTTCCCAGCGCTTCAGGTTTCGAGCCAGGTCTTTCTCAAAAAATTCCGGAGCCGAAGTCCAAAACCGCGGCAACCCGCCATTAGAGCACGTAACAAAACCTGCGTAATTGCAGCATGGACGCATGCGGTGGGACCCGGTAACTTCGGCAGTTTATGGCCGCCGTGCTGCTGCCCGATGCGTTGTGGGATCTCATCGAACCTCTCTTTCCGGTTCCACCACCACGACGGGACGGTGGAAGGCCGCGCGTGGCGGATCGCGCATGTCTCACCGGCATCTCTTCGTGCTCCGAAGCGGGATCCCGTGGCAGTTGTTGCCGCAGGAACTGGGCTGTGGGTCGGGGATGACGTGCTGGCGGCGCGTGCGCGACTGGCAACAGGCGGGCGTGTGGGATCTGATCCACTTTGCGCTCCTGGATTGGCTCGCTCGCTCCGACCAGATTGATTGGTCGCGGGCGGTTTCGACACGTCGCGCATCAGCGCCATTTCAGGATGCGGTCGCCATGGATTGTGCACGCGTCTTAGAGGTGGACGCTAGGGTTCGTTTTTGAAATCTGTTTCAGGGCGCTAGCCGCGGCTGGGCCGTCATGCTTCAAGGCCAAGTCGCCCAAGGACATAACGCCTACGAGGCGCTTTTGGCGATTCAGCACCATTAACCGGCGCACCTGTAGCTTGCTCATCTTGTGTGCCGCCACGTGGGTTGCTTCGTCTTCAAAAACGTATTTGATCCTGGAGGACATGACCTCGCGCACGGTACAGTGATTCGGTGCGCGGCCCTTTGACACCGCGCGAAGTGTGATATCTCGGTCTGTGACTATGCCGACTAGCCTGCCATTTTCTCCGACGGGAAGCGCGCCACAATTTGTTTCAGCCATAAGCTTCGCGGCTTTTTCGATCGAATCCTTAGGTGAAGCAATCTTTACGTCTTGGCTCATTACTTCGCGAACTTGCTGCATCGGGGTTCTCCTCTTCCGCCTCATCGCTTGTAGAGTTCCGACCGGGAATAATTTTGGGAGCGGCCGAATTTGGAAACGCCGGTAGCACCCACCCGGCTTTCTATTTTTCAGAAGCTGCGATCAATGCTGCGTGTCTCACGGTCAGGTCACTTCAGACCATTTTGTGGTTGTTGCTCTCGTGTTCTCAGTCTGTCAAATCCTTTGCCCACTTAACCTACCGTTCGTATTACGGGCGGTCACCGAAACCTTAAAACAGTCTTCCTTGCTTCGGGTCTCAGCCGATCACGCAAGCCGAACGGAACCTACGTTAGGAACTGTGATCGGAACTGGGATTTTCTGCCAATCGTTTGCGTTTTTCTTCCAGCAGTTCGTTAATTCGCTGAATGAGTTTAATCAACCTCGCTGGGTCTTGCTCGACGGATGCTTGTTGACACAACCTTACCCACTCTTCTGTATGTAATCTCACATGACCACGCCTTTCCTTGCTTAAGCAAAAGCGAGGTTAATCGGGCGAACGAACACTGCCTCCTATGCCGACGATTGGCTCCCTAAGTCACCGCGTATTTGCTCGGGCCCCAATAAATTTGTCCCAGCAGCAGCCAGTGGCCATCGGTTTTGCGTTTCCTTTCGGTTCTGCACTAGGAACTCGATTCGAGCCACGTTTTCTGGACAGATCCAAATGGATCGCTCAGAGCCGTTCTTAACCGGTTACAATTTCCAACCACAATCGCACTTGAACTGGTCCTGTGGTTTTGGCTTACTTGCTGTCCCACCGCAGTGCGGGCACTTCATTGCGCAAACGGACATCATTTCAACCTCCTAATCTGTCCGAATCTGAGCGAACGACGCTTACAACGATTTGGTGAATGTTTTGATCGAAAGCAAAGTATTCGCCACGAATGACCGAAGCCAAATGGCGCAAACGAAGGCGCGCAGAGTCCAAGTCTCCAACGGCCAAGCCAAATGGGGTTTCCATGCACATCCTTCTTGAATATATCCAATGAGAGCGAGGACATGTGGAGTCGATCCTCCGTTGCCTAATCTGAGCAACTGGTTTGCCATCGTCGTAATGTTCGGATTTTTGCTGGAACTTGTTTGGAGCGTTCGTCAAATTACAAGCAGTAACAGTACGCACATAGTGCCCACTTAGACGTGGGGCTGAGAAGTTTTTCCAAAGTCAAATTCGAAAGAGCTACGTGGTTTCCTGTAGCGTCGCTGACAACACAACCGATAACCGAAAGCCAACCCGTCGCAAACACCTTGCATTTGACTTCTCGCGGCGGGAGGATGATTGTGCAGGATCGATGTTCCAATCGGGCCAACTCGTGCGCGTGAACCTCGCTGGCCTCCAAGCTGAGGGTGTAATGTTCCAGGCTGCAGTCACCGACGCTGTTGGTCATATTGTGAAACAGACGTCGGAACGACCACCGAAGTACCTAGTGAAGCTTTTATTCTCCTTCCGTGGGGTTAGTGAAGTTGAGGTCCCCGCAGACCGCATCCATGACAAGTGACCCTTCCGCACGCCGGGAGTATGGACACCGCTTAGTGCTTTGAGGTGATCGCGCGCGCGCAAGGCCTCAAAGTAGGCGCGGCCGCGTTGGTAACCGCGCTGGAAGGGCTCGCGCTCGTTGTCGCCGGGATAGCGGTCGCCGAGGCGGGCGCGACACTCCTCGTAAGACTTGCCGCGATTGGCCGAATGCTGGGTTTACTGTAGCCGTATTCCTACACCTTGGCCTAAATAAAATTGATTTACGCTTGCTAGTGTGGCCCTTGGCAACGCTCGGGATTTATGGCGTGCTGGCGTATTTGGTCGCGCAGCGCACTCGCGAAATTGGGATTCGTGTTGCGCTGGGCAGCACCCGTGCAGGCATTCTGAGGATGGTTCTGCGGGAGGGATTCGAGCTCGTGGTGATCGGCTTGGTCTTTGGAGTTGCCGGCGCGGCATCCTTGCAAAAAGTTGTGGCCACCGAAATTTATGGCGTGCGGCCGCTCGATCCGCTTGTATTAGCCAGCGTCATGGTGTCGCTGTCGGTTGTGACGCTCGCTGCCTGCGTTGTCCCTGCGCGTCGAACCCACTGTCGCGTTGAGATATGAATAATCCTTCCCGAACGTCGTTGGATTAAGATAATGGCCGCGCCTACTTCAAAGCGCGCTGCAATCGTTTCTTCGTTTTTAAAAGTTGACGTTTTAGCGTGTTAATCTGTACGGCTATGTCGGCCAATTCATCCTTTGCCGCCAGGCCGGCCTTTGCAATTTGGTGCGCGGCGCGGTCTGCTTTTCCAATAGCCGTTCCGATTTTCACTGCAGCTTGAGTTAGCTTGCTTTTTCTGGCCATATCTAACCTCCTGCTAAATAATGTCATCCTATAGACGCCGTCGGGACCCGTCAATCGTTCGACTGAATTAAACCATACACGCAGTCGGAACGACGGCACGAGTTGTTTGATTCGTTCAAGGGGCGGGTGGCACACCTTAAGCCCCGAGAGGGGGTGCCGCACCCTTTGTGATTTGAAGCTGTGAAAAAAGC
>Ga0193728_1000632_pt1 | contig 17244 bp, 17 predicted proteins | sample U1c1metaG_FD_143037 | JGI IMG/M metagenome (GOLD analysis project Ga0193728, IMG submission 143037) | Soil microbial communities from a riparian zone of the East river system, Colorado, United States - U1c1 | ecosystem: Environmental > Terrestrial > Soil > Riparian zone | place: USA: East River...
CGGGTCATCCACGAGCCGGCGCAGCCCTCGCTGTCGTACTGGTCGGTGTGGATGACCCGCAAGATCCCGCATGTCGCGACGTTCCACGCGTACGCCGAGTCGGAGTCGCGCTCGTTCACGTTCGCGCGCCGGATGTGGGGCTACACGATGTTCCCGTTCTTCCAGCGCGGGATCGCGGTCAGCGAAGCCGCCGCACGCTACGCGTCGATGGTGTGGAAGCGCCCGCTGTCGGTGATCCCGAACGGCGTACCGACCGGCATCTTCACGCCCGCGCCGACCAAGTTGTACGACCCGCACGACGCTCCGCTCCGCCTGCTGTTCGTCGGCCGCATCGGCGATGCCCGCAAGGGCGCGCGCTACATGTTCGATGCGTACCGCATGCTGCAGGAGCGCGGCGTCAACGTCACGCTCGACGTCGCCGGCGAGCTCGGCCAGGGCGTACCGCCGCCGGCGCTGCCGGGGCTGCGCTACCACGGCGCGGTCAACTTCGATCGCCTGGTCCAGCTCTATCGCGAGTGCGACCTGTTCGTCGCGCCGTCGACCGGCCAGGAGTCGTTCGGCATCGTGCTGCTCGAGGCGATGTCGGCCGCGAAGCCGATCGTGTGCTCGGATATCGACGGCTATCGCCAGGTCGCGATCCCCGATGGCTCGTACCTCGTGCCGCCGAGCAACGCCGCCGCGCTCGCCGATCGGATCGCCGAGGTCGCGAAGCTCGATCCGAGCGCGCGTCGCCGCCAGGGCGAGATCAACCGCAAAGCCGCGCTCAGCTATGACTGGGACCGGCTCGCGGACCGCGTGCGTGACGAGTACTGCGCCGCGATCGAAGAGCGCGCGCTCGGGCGTGCGGAGCGACGTCAGGCCGCGCGCGCCGCACGTATGGCGTGAGTGACTCCTAGGCTGAATCGGATCATCCGCGTCGTCGCGATCCTCGCGGTCGTGGCGTGTCTGTGGTTCTTCGTCCGCAAGGTCAAGTGGCACGACCTCGGCGCCGACCTCGCGAACGCGAAGCTGTGGCCGCTCGCGGTCGCGGCGGTCCTCAACTACGTGCTGCTCGTCGGCAAGGCCGTGTGCTGGCGGATCATGCTCGCGCCTCGCTACGAAGTCTCGACGCTGCGCCTCACCCGCTACACGATCGTCGCGTTCGCGGCCTCGGTGCTCGCTCCCGCGCGCGCCGGCGAGCTGTTGCGCGTGTGGCTGCTGAAGAAGCGCGACGGCGTCCCGACCGCGGATGTCGCGGCGGTCGCGATCGCGGAGAAGCTGCTCGACGGCGTCACGATCTGCATGTTCGTCGCGCCGCTGCCGTGGCTGCTACCGGATCTGCCGGGGTGGGTCACCGACTCGATCCTGGTCTGCGCGTCGGTCGCACTCGCGGCGTTCGTGGGCCTCTACATCGCGGTCGGCCGGGTCAAGGAACCAACGTCGTGGTTCGGCCGTTTCATCGCCGGCATGCACGTGCTGCGCAGCGGTCGCCGGCTGATCCTGTCGATCCTCACGCTGTCGGTCGTGTGGATCGCCGATTGGACGATGATCTGGCTCGTCGCCTACGCGGTCGGCATCGCGATGCCGATCCCAGCCGGGCTGTTGATCCTGTTCACGCTCAACCTCGCGATCACCGCGCCGTCGACTCCCGCGGGCGTCGGGGCCCTCGAGGTCGGCGTGCTCGCCGGCACGCACCTGCTCGGCATTCCCGATACCGACGCCCTCGCGTTCGCCCTGCTCTATCACGCGCTCCAGATCATCCCGCTCGTGCTCATCGGGCTCGCGCTCGAATGGCGCCTCGTCCTCGGCAAGGACGGGCGAGATCTCGCTGCCACTTAGTGCCATAGTCCGCCCGCCGTACCCATGCCGCAGTCTCCAGAGGCCCTCACTCGTCGCTACGTCGCGTGGCTGCGGCGTCACGTCGTCGCGGTGATCGTGGGGCACCTCGCCGTGCTCGGCCTCGCCGGCTATCTGATCGCGTTCAAGCTGCCGCTGTACGCGGACTTCTCGTACCTGTTGCCGCAAGACGCCCCGGCTGTGAAGGATCTGCGCCGGCTCGAGGCGCGGATCAAGGCGACCGATACGATGTTGTACGTCGTCGAGGCGCCGTCCTCTGACGTGCGCGCCGAGGTGGTCAAGCAGCTCTCCGCCAAGCTCCGCGCCTTGCCGAAGCAGCTCGTCACCGAGGTCGAGGATGACGACAACGAGATCCGCGGCTTCTTGCGCGATCACCGCTACCTGTTCGTGACGCTCGACGATCTCGAGAAGGCGCGAGACGCGCTCGCGGAGCAGATCAAGTCGGCGAAGCTGAAGGCAAATCCCTTATACGTAGACCTCGACGACGGCAGCACCGCCGACACCGCCGCGCAGAAGCAACTCGACGAGCTGCGCGGCAAGCGGCGCGACGCCGAGGCTCGACTCGCACGCTCCAGTCACGTCAGCAGCGACGGCAAGGTCGCGATGATCGAGGTCCGGATCGGGTTCCGGACGACCGATATCGATCGCGGCAAGGAGCTGATCAAGCACCTCGAGAAGATGCGCGTCGAGCTCACCGCGGCGCATCCCGGCATCGTGATGGGCTACACCGGCTCGATCGTCACGGCGGTGTCGGAGCACTCCGCGATCTTCAACGGCATCGTGATGTCGAGCATCGTCACCGCGGTGCTCGTGGGCCTCGTGCTCGCGCTGTACTTCCGGTCGGCGACGCTGCTCGTGCTGCTCGTCAGCACGATCGCGGTCGCGACCGCCGCCGCGTTCGGCGCCGCCGCACTCACCGTCGGCCACCTCAACGCGGCAACCGCATTCCTCGGCGCGATCATCGCGGGCAACGGTGTCAACTACGGCATCCTGTTGATCGCGCGTTATCTGGAAGAGCGCCGGCGGATCGAGATTCGCGAAGCCAACGGCGTGTCCCGGACCAGCGCCAGCGGGATCGTCGACGAGTCGCTCGCACAGGCGATCCTGCACACGCTGCGGCCGACCGCGGTCGCCTCGCTCGGCGCATCGATCGCGTATGGATCGCTCGCCGCGACCAGCTTCAAGGGGTTCGCCGACTTCGCGGTGATCGGCGCGATCGGCATGCTGCTGTGTTGGTTCGCCTCGTACGCGCTGCTGCCGGCGCTGATGATCGTCGTCGGCGGCAACCCGCGCACCTATCACACCGAGCCGTTCGTCGGCCGCGTGCTGGTCCGCCTGATCGGGTTCAAGGACTCGCGCGCGGTCGTCGTGATCTCGCTGCTCCTCGCGGTCGCCGCCGGGGTGATCGTCGTGAGCTACATCGTCAAAGACCCATTCGAGTACGACATCAAACAGCTGCGCTCCGAGGGCAACGACGCGGTCGCGTCGCGGCGGTGGATGAAGACCTCCGACGACAACTTCGGCCGCGGCTACGCCGGGCGAACGTTCATCGCCGCGGACCGGCCGGATCAGGTGCCACAGATCGTGGCGGCCTTGCTCGCGACGAACAGGGACAAGGATCACCAGGTCGTCGGCTCGGTGACGTCGATCCTCGACGCGGTGCCGGCCGATCAGGACAAGAAGCTCGCGGTGCTCGCGCAGATCCGCACGCTGCTCGACTCGCCGGATCTCGACGCGCTCGATGACAAGCAGCGCGCCGAGCTCGACGAGCTCAAGCCGCCGCCGGACCTCCGCAAGATCACGTTCGACCAGCTGCCGTCCTCGATCAAGGACAAGCCCGAGGTCACCGAAGCCGACGGCCGGGTCGGTCTGATGATCTCGATCCACTCCGCGAACGGGCTCGACGAGTGGAACGGCCACGATCTGATCCGATTCTCGAACGCCGTGCGCACGCTGCACCTGAGCGATGGCGAGACCGTCACGACCTCGGGCAGCTCGGTGATCTTCGCGGACATCATCGACGCGATCGAATCCGATGGCCCGCGCGTCACGATCGTCGCCGCGATCGGCCTGATCGTGATGGTGCTGCTTACCGTCGGCCGCAACCGGCGCGCGGTCGCCGTGTTGACCGCGACGGTCGCCGGCTCCTTGCTGATGGTCGCGACCTGCGCGTTGCTCGCGCTCAAGGTCAACTTCCTCGACTTCGTCGCGCTGCCGATCACGCTAGGACTCGGCATCGATTACGCGATCAACGTCGCACACCGCCAGGACACCGACGCCGTGAACGACCCGATCGCGACGTTGCGAACGAGCGGGAGCGCGGTGTTCGTGTGCTCGCTGACCACGATGATCGGATATGGCTCGCTGCTCGTCAGCCAGAACCTCGCGATCCGCGGGTTCGGCACGGCGTCGCTGATCGGCGAGGTCGCGTGCGTGCTGACCGCGCTCGTCCTGGTCCCCGCACTGCTCGTGGTCGGCAAGCGTCGCAAGCCACCGGCGCTCGCGGTCGCGCGCGCGAAGCACGCGGCATGATCATCAACCGCACGTTCGCCCGCAGCGTCGCGACCTCGATCTTCTCGACCGCGGTCGACTTCGCCACGCTGCTCGGGCTCACCCAGGTCGTCGACTATCGGATCGCGACCGCGATCGGCACGATCGTCGGCTTTCTCACCAACTTCACGATCAACCGCTACTGGGCGTTCGAGGCCTCACAAGGCGCGCTGCACTGGCAGTTCGTGCGCGTGCTACCGGTCCAGGCCGGCTCGACGCTGTGGCAGACGCTCGGCATGTGGCTCGCGGTCGGCACGATCGGCCTGCAGCTCGTGTTCGCCAAGATCACGGTCTCCGCGCTCGTCTATCTGGTCTGGAACTATCCGATGAATCGCTACTTCGTATTCGGCGGCAAGCCCGCAGCGCCCGTCGCTACCGAATGAAGGCGTGGCACCGCATCGCGCTGCTGTTGTTCGCGATCGGCTGGGGCGCGAATCACTTCGTGTCGCTGCTGCTGATGTACCGCGATCGGCTCGCGCTCGATCCGGCGGCGCCCGCGATCCTGCTCGGCATCTACGCGCTCGGGCTCGTGCCCGGGTTGATCCTGTCGGGCCCGCTCTCGGATCGCTACGGCCGCCGCGCGATCGTGCTGCCCGGAGCGGTGATCGCACTGGCGGCGAGCGCGTTGCTCGGCGCCGGCGGTGATTCGTTCGTGCTGCTCCTCGCCGGTCGGCTCGTCTACGGCGTCGGCTGCGGCGCGGTGATGAACCCCGGTGCCGTATGGGTGCTCGAGGAGTCCGGCGATGTCGCCGGCGGCGGGGGCGCACGACGCGCGACGATCGCACTGTCGGCCGGCTTCGGGTTCGGTCCGCTGTTATCGGGCGTGCTCGCGCAGTACGCGCCGGCGCCGACGCTGCTGCCGTACGCGGTCCACGTCGTCGTGCTCGCCGCCGCGATCGCGATCGCCGCCACGGCGCCCGGGGGCAGGCGCTCGCCGACCTCGCAGCCCGGCCCGTTGCTGCGCATCGGCCTCGATGCCACGAACCGCGGCGCGTTCCTCGCCGGCATCGCACCGATGGCGCCGTTCGTGTTCGCGTTCCCCGCGATCGCATTCGCCGCGCTCCCTGCGATGCTCGGCAGCGACGCGCTCGGCAGCGCCCCGATCGCGTACATCGGCGTGCTCGCCGCGATCACGCTCGCCGCGGGCGTGCTCGCACAGCCGGTCACGCGCCGATTCGCGCCCATCCCGGCCGCGCGGGTCGGCCTCGCGATCGGCGCCGCTGGCTGTGCGCTCGGTGCGGCGGCCGTCGCGTGGCACGTCGTGCCGCTACTCGTCGCGAGCGCGGCGATCCTCGGCGCCGGCTACGGCGTCTGCATGACCGCCGGGCTGCGCCGCGTCGAGCTGATCGCGCGCGCCGAGACCCGCGGTGGCCTCACCGGCCTGTACTACGTGCTGGCGTACATCGGCATGGCGGCGCCGTGGCTGCTCGCACTCGCGACACGCTCGGCGCTCACCGGGCCGCAGTCGTTGCTCGTCGTCGCAGCGCTCGCGGTGCTCGCCGCGTTCGGCTTGCGCGCCTAGACGTCGATCAACCGCGGAGCACGGGCAGGTACTGGCCGACCTTGCGCTTGACTTCGACCTTCAGCACGTCGGCTCGGTTCGAGAACGGCAGCGACGTGTGGATCACGCAGTCGACGCCGCAGTTCTCCTCGCAGCCCTTCTTGCCGCGATAGCCCGCGATCTCTTCGCGCGTCACGTCCATCAGGTCGCGGCGCGAAGGCACGTGATAGCAGAACTGGAACTTGCCCTCGGCCGAGACGTAGAAGCACTTGTTGCCGGCCTGGCAGGTCCACTCCATCGGGTTGTCGTTGAGCGCGCGCTCGTAATATTCGATCAGATAGAACGGCGTCGAGATCGGCTTGCCGTCCTGCTTCTGGTTCTTGAGCCACTGCACGCGCTCGAGGAAGCGCGGCGAGTTCGGCATCTTCTTCAAGCGGCCCTTGTCGTGGACGACCGAGAAGTTGATCGCGACGCCGAGGTCCCAGCAAGTCTTCGCGACCTCCTCGACCTCGTCGATGGTCTCGTCGCAGATCACGGTGTTGACGCGGAACCAGATCGGGTGGCGCGAGACCATCTCGATCTTCTTGCGCAGCGTCTTGAGCGACTTCGGGATGCCTTCCTTCGGCTTTAACGAATCGACCGACATCTGGATCCGGCCCATGCCCGTATCCATCAGCTGCTTGAGCTTGTCCTCGGTCAAGAGGAAGCCGTTCGTCGTCATGCCCGTGGTCATGCCGTGATCGACCACGTACTTCATGAGCGGCATCACGTCGGGATGGAGCAGCGGCTCGCCACCGATCAGGTCGGTGTGGAGCGCGCCCAGCGACTTGATCTTGTCGATCCGCGCCTTCAGATCCTCGGTCGGGACGTGGTCCTTCGAGTTGTCGTACTCGCTGCAGTACCCGCAATCGAGGTTGCACTTGTACGTGATGTTGAGCTGCGCCCAGATCGGCAGGTCATCGAACGCCCGCGGGAGCGAGCGAAGGATTGCGCCCGGAGAGGTGGGATCGTTAGCGCGTGCCATGGGGATGGATTGGCTTCCCATTCCCGGAAACCCTTGTCAAGTGGCAAGCTTCGGTCACCAGCTGCGGCGCGGCTTGGGGCGCTGCTGGCCGTATTGGCTGAACCTCTTGCGGACCTCCGCGAGCTCCTCGCGGTCGAGCACGTGCGGCGTGCCGAGCTGTGCGGCGTGCCAGTACTGGGAGGCGAGCGTTTCGACCTCCGCCGCCAAGCGGAGCGCTCCGGCCAGCGTAGAGCCAAGGGCGACCATGCCGTGGTTTGCCAACAAGCACGCGTTGCCGCCCGCGAGCGATGACACCGCGTTGAGTGCGAGCTTCGCCGAGCCGAACGTCGCGTACTCCGCGCAGGGGATCGCATCGGAGCCGGCGAGCACGACCATGTAATGCACCGCGGGAATGTCGCGGCGAAGCATCGACAGCGTCGTGCAGAACAACGAGTGCGTGTGGACGATCGCCTGGACGTCCTGGCGCGCGCCGAGGATGTCGCGATGCAACTGCCACTCGGTCGTCGGCGCGTGCTGGCCGGGACGGATCTTGCCGTCCATCTGGATCTCGACGCAGTCGTCGGCGACCAGGTCTGGGTACGGCATACCGCTCGGCGTGACGAGCATGCCGACCGGGCTGCGCACCGAGACGTTGCCCGACATGCCCGGCGTCAGGCCGAGCCCGCTCATCCGCTTGGCGGTCGCGACCAGGTCGTCGCGCAGGCGCATCGTCATTTGCTAAACATCCGCGCCAACGTCGCGGGCGTCGCGACGCCGCGCTCGGTGATGAGGCCGGTCATGAAGCGGCGCGGCGTGACGTCGAACGCGGGGTTCGCGACGGCGCTGCCGCGCGGCACGATCTCGACGCGGCCGCCATAGCCAGAGATGAAGCGAACCTCGTCGGCGCTGCGCTCTTCGATCGGGATCTCGGCGGGCTCGCCGACGGTCCAGTCGATCGAGCTCGACGGCACCGCGGCGTAGAACGGCACGTTGTTGTCGTGCGCCGCGAGGCCCTTCAAGTACGTGCCGATCTTGTTGCAGACATCGCCGTTGCGGGTCGTGCGATCGGTGCCGACGATGCACAGGTCGACCTTGCCGTGCTGCATCAGGTGGCCGCCGGCGTTGTCCGCGATCACGGTGTGCGGCACGCCGTGCTGGAGCAGCTCCCACGCGGTCAACATGCCTTGGTTGCGCGGCCGCGTTTCCTCGACCCACACGTGCACGGCGATGCCGGCCTCGTGCGCCTTGTAGACCGGCGCGAGCGCGGTCCCCCAGTCGACGGTGGCGAGCCAGCCGGCGTTGCAGTGGGTGAGCACATTGATCCGATCGTTCGGGTGCGGCTTGCCGAGCGCCGCGATGAGCTGCTTGCCGTGCTCGCCGATCGCTTCGCACGCGGCGACATCGTCGTCGGCGATCTTCGCGGCGGCGGCGAAGGGCTCGGCACCGGCGGCGAGCGCGCGCTGCATCTCGCCGAGCGCCCAGCGCAGATTGATCGCGGTCGGCCGGGTCGCGGCGAGCTGCTGGTACGCGGCGTCGAGGTTCGCGCCGGTGCGGATCGCGATCGCCACACCGTATGCGGCGGTCGCACCGATCAGCGGAGCGCCGCGGATGTGCATGTCGCGGATCGCGCGCGCGACTTCCTCGACGGTGCGCAGCGTCAGCCACTCGATCGCATACGGCAGCTTCGCCTGATCGAGGACGATGACGTCGTCGCCGACGACCTCGATCGTGCGCCGCCACTTGCCTTCTACATTCATTCTGCTTCCGAGAATGCCGTGAGCGCGTGGACCCCGATCCCGCCCTTCTCGATGCGCGCACGGCCCGGCAGATCGCTGAGCTCGATCACGAACGCGCACTCGACGATCTGCGCGCCGCTCTGCTTCGCGAGCGCGATCGCCGCGAGTGCGGTGCCACCGGTCGCCAACAGGTCATCGACGATCACGACGCGCTCGCCCTTCGCGAGGCCGTCGACGTGCATCTCGATCCGGTTCGACCCGTACTCGAGATCGTAGTCATGACCGATCGCGTGGTGCGGCAGCTTGCCGGGCTTGCGGATCGGCACGAACCCGGCTTCGAGCTGGTACGCGAGCGCCGAGCCGAAGATGAAGCCGCGCGCCTCGATGCCGACGAACTTGTCGACCTTGCCCGCGTAGCGATCGGCGAGGAGGTTGACCACGTGGCGAAACCCGGTGCCGCTCGCGAGCAGCGGCGTGATGTCGCGAAACCGGATGCCCGGCTTCGGAAAATCGGGGATGGTGCGGATCAGCGACTTGAAGTTCACGTGAACCTCCCGAGCACGCGGCCGGCGACCGCATCGAGTTTCTTCACGAGCTGAGGATCGGCGGCGCTCGGCGCCGTCATGATCGCGTGCTCGAGGGCGCGATCGCAGCCGAACTTGCACTCGCCCTCGTGCGCCGCGACGATCGGAATCACCGTCGCGAGCAGCTGCTTCACGTTCGCGCTGTTCGCGTGCATGACCTTGACGACCTGCGCGACATCGACGTGATCGTGCGCCGGGTGCCAGCAGTCGAAGTCGGTCACCATGGCGACGCTGGCGTAACATAGCTCCGCTTCGCGGGCGAGCTTGGCCTCCGGCATGTTCGTCATGCCGATCACGTCTGCGCCCCAGCTGCGGTGGAGCTGCGACTCGGCCATCGTCGAGAACTGCGGGCCTTCCATCACGACGTACGTGCCGCCCTCGTGGATCGGCAGGCCGAGCTGTTTGCCGGTCGCGAACAGATCCTTGATCATCCGCCGGCACGTCGGGTGACCGACCGAGACGTGCGCGGTCAGGCCGGTCGAGAAGAACGTCTTCGGCGTGCGCAGCGTGCGATCGATGAACTGATCGACGACGACGAAATCACCGGGCGGGCGATCGTCGCGCAAGGAGCCCACCGCGCTGACGCTGATGACTTGTTGCACGCCGGCGCGCTTCAACGCGTCGATGTTCGCGGCGTACGGAATCTCGTGCGGCGGGATTCTGTGACCTCGGCCGTGGCGCGGCAGGAACACGACCTCGTGATCGCCGAGCCGGCCAACCAAGAGATCGTCGGAGGGCCGCCCGAACGGCGAGTCGACCCGCTGCCACTTCTTGTCGGTGAGGCCATCGAGCTCGTAGAGCCCACTGCCACCGACGATCCCGATGACGGACATGGCATGCGGATTACCACGCTCGCGGCCCGGGCCGCTACCGGCTAGGATCGCAGCGATGCTTCCCGTCCATGTCGCCGCGTGGGTCGCCGTCGTCGCCGGCGCGATGCTCGTGCTCCAGGCGCTGACATGGTGCTTGCGCCGGCGCGTCACCACCGCCCAGGCCGATCACGTGATCATCAAGCTGGCCCGCGCCGGCAGCCTCGACCGGATCCACAAGCTGATCGCGACCGCACCGGACACCTACCTCGCCGCCTACGCCGACGTGATCCGCGCCGGCCAGACCGCCACCGCGACCGACGCCGTGACGATCAAGTCGCTGACCCACCCGGCGTTCGAGAAGCGCGCGCAACGCCTGGTCGCCTCGTGGCGCAATGTCACCTCGCGCGGGATCGCCGGCGCGATCCTCGGCGGCGCGGGGCTGTACCTCGGCTATCACGACGCCTACACCCCGATCTCTCTGCGCGCGCTCGGCGGCCTGTCGGCGCTCGCCGCCGTGTGGTTCCTCGTCCACATCGCCGACATCGTCCGCGCGATCGACCGTGGCCGCGACGAGGTGCTTCCGGAGCTCGATCGCGCTTTCACCAAGGGCACCGATGCCGGCGCCGAGGTAGACTCGGACGTGTGAAGGAGGTCCTCAGCTACCTCTTGTCGATCGGCGGTGCCGGTATCCTCGCGTACGCGGTGAGCGTCGCGATCGCCGTCAACTGCAACTACCCCGCCGCGCGGTTTCGGTTGATCAACTCGCTGCGCACGCAACCGTGGCAGGCCGAGGTGATGACGAAGACCAAGCCGGGCTCGTTCTACGACGGCATCCACGCCGCGATGAAGACGGGCGGCATGACCGGCCTACGCGACCCCGAGATGGTCGCGCAGGCGACGCGACCGTCCTACGACGCGGGTGCGATCAGCGTCGGCTTCAAGTGGAAGGCGATCCTCGGCAAGGTCAAGATGGGCGGCATCGCTCTGATCGGCGGCTTGATGCTCGCGATCAGCACGCACACGATGCCGGCGCTGCACATCATCCTCGTGGTCGGCGGCATCGGAGCCGCGATCTGGATCATCGTGACCAAGCAAGACTGCGAGCGCTACGTGACGCTCGCGCGCCTCGAGATCCTACCCGACGTCGATCGCGCGATCGCCGAAGGGCGCTACGGCAAGCCGCCGGCTTACTAGCGCCACCAGGTCTCGCGCTCGACGAGGTCGAAGACCTCTTTCAAGATCGCGAGGCCGTTCATCGCGGTCGCTTCGTCGGTCGTCAGCGGCGGCTGGATCCGGAAGTGCGGCGAGTACGCCATCGTGAGCAGGCCGCGCTTCACGCACTCGTTGAAGATCCGATCGCAGACTCTGCCGGTGAGCGGCGTCTTCTCGACCTTGTCGCTGACGAGCTCGAGCGCCATGAACATGCCGGAGCCGCGCGCGGTGCCGACGAACGAGTAGCGCTCGACCCAGGTCTCGAGCTCCCTCAGCATCAGTGCGCCGACCCGCTTGGAATTCTCGACGAGGTTCTCGTCCTCGATGATCTTCAGCGACGCCGCGCCGGCCGCGGCCGCGAGCGGGTTGCCGCCGTAGCTCGACGAGCTGCCCGAGCGATTCGACCACGGCTTGGCCTTGCCGATCTCGTCGGTGGTCGCGAGCGCCGACAGCGGGAAGCCGCCGCCGACGGCCTTGCCGATCGTGACGATATCGGGGACGACGCCGGTGTGGTCGACGCCCCACCACGTGCCGGTGCGGCCCAAGCCGGTGATCATCTCGTCGGCGATGAACAGCGCGCCGACTTCCTTCGCGATGCTCGCCATCCCGGGGAGAAATTCTTTCGGCGGGATGATGTTGCCGGCGGTGCCCTGCATCGGCTCGACGATCACGCCGGCGACCTCGCCCGCGGTCGCGACCTTGACGTAGTTGCGGGCGACCTCGAGGCACGCCATGCCGCACTTGCCGTACTCGAGCTTGAGCGGGCAGCGATAGCAATCGGCGTACGGCACCTGGTGCGAGCCCGGCACCATCGGCCCGAGCTTGTCCTTGAACGTCGAGCCCATCAGCGACAAGGCGCCCATGGTCTTGCCGTGGAAGCCGCCCCAGCAGCTCACGAACTCGTACTTGCCGGTATAGCTCTTCGCGAGGCGCAGCGCGCTCTCGACCGCCTCGGCGCCGCCCGAGTACATCTGCAGGCGGTGCACGCCGTTCGCGGGCGCGTGCTTCGCGAACCGCTCGAACAGCTCGACGCGCGCCGCGCTGGTCAGCGAGCCGACCGCCGCGTTCGCCGCCTGCTTCTGGATCGCCTCGACCCACGTCGGGTGCGAGTGGCCGAGCGCGCCGACCGCGATCCCGCCGATGAAGTCGAGGAACGTGTTGCCGTCGACGTCGGTGACGGTCGTGCCGCTCGCGGTGTCGACGACGATGCCGGCTGCGAGTGCGTAGCCCTGGGCGCCCGGCGCGATGTGCTTGTCCTCGCGCTCGCGCAACGCCGTGCTCTTCGGCCCGGGGATGGCCGTCGTGAGGGAGCGATTCTGGTTCGCGGGCTGCGGCATGTAAGAGGCGATCTCTTACCGCAAAGCTCGCCCGATTCGTACAAGCCTGACCACGGCAGCGATGTTCCCGATCGCGGCAACGACCAGCAGGCCTGCGAGCACGAACGTCGTGGCCGGCAGGCCGGGTACGTGCTCGTGGAGGGCTGGACCGACCATGGCGGTCAGGCCGGCGCCGGTGATCATGTAGGTCGCGCGCTCGTGGCGTCTCATGAGGCCCCGCGGCACCTCGACGCGCATCGCCTCGGCCTTCGCGCTCGCGTAGCTCACCATGAAGCAGGCGAGCATCGCCGCCATGGAGATGCCCATCGCCCACAGGTCCTCGTGAAACGCGACGATCGCGCCGGCGAGGAACGCGAACTCGGTGTAGCGATCGGTCGCGGCGTCGAGCACCTCGCCCGCGTTGGAGCCGGTGTTCGTGAACCGCGCGATCTGACCGTCGAGGATGTCGAACAGCACCGACCAGGTCGCGAGCAAGCACGCGAGCCCGTACATCGCGAAGCCCATCGCGACGCCGGCACCGAGGCCGAGCACGAGCGCGATCCAGGTCGCGCCGTTCGCGGTGATGCCGAGCGCGATGCAGCCCTTGACGATCGGCTCGACCGCCCAGTACGTCCAATCCATCGCGCCCTGGCCGATCAGCGCGGTGCCGCCGATCCGGCTCACGCGCTCGCTGCGGGCCGCGCCGCGTACCGCCAGGCGAACTGCGTAGAGCACCCCCGCCGTCGTCGCGAGGGCGAGCATGAAGTACGCGAAGTAGACGTCCTTCACCACCGCCGGGATTACCCGGCTTTCGCGGCGCGCTCGGGCACGAGCTCGAGCTCGCGGCCATCTGCGCGCGCCGATGCGTACGCGGTTTCGATCAGCTGCACGCACATCGCGGCATCGTGCGCTTCGCGCCCGATCCACTCGCCGCGCTTGATCTGGTCGACGAAGTCGATCTGCAACGCCTTGAACCACTCGGCGTGCGAGGCGTCCATCCAGTGCGACGCGGCCGACATCTTCTCGACGTCGATCTTGCCCCCCGCCTTCTTGCGGTGGATCTCGATGTCGTCGTCCTCGACCTTGATGGCGCCGTTCGCGCCGTGGATCGTGTAGATGACCTTGCGGAAGCCCGAGTTCCAGGTCAGCTGCGCCACCGCGATGCCCGTCGGGAACGTGACGGTGCAGTTGAAGTTGTCTTCGGTGTCGAACGCCGACAGGTTCGACATCTTCGCGGTGATCGACGTGGGCTGCGACGCGAGCCAGTCGAACGCGAGGTAGAACGTGTGGCTGCCGTGATCCATCGCGATGCCGCCGCCCGAGGTCTTGCGCTGGCGGCGCCAGTCGGGCTGCCACTCGGCGACGCCCTTCGCGTGGGTCGTGCGGAACGTATCGAGCGTGACGAGGTGAATCGGGCCGAGGTCGCCCGACTCGAGCACGCCGCGGATCGCCTTGATCACGGGGGCGTGCTTGTAGTTGTGCGAGGGGAAGAACACCTTCTTCACCTTCTGCGCGTGGTCGAGCATCGCCTTGGCGTCGGCGCCAGAGGTCGCGATCGGCTTCTCGCAGAACACGTGCAGCCCGTGCTCGAACGCGGCATGCGCGATCGCGGCGTGGTCGCACGGCGGCGTGGCGATATCGACGAAGTCGAGGTTCTTGGCTTCGGCCTGAAGGAGCGTCTTGAGGTCCGAGTAGATCCGCGCTTTCGGCAGGACCTGGCGCGCCTTCTCGCGCCGGGCGGCGCAGATGTCAGCGACCGCCACGATCTCGAACATCTCGGGCGCCGCGAGGTACGCCGGAACGTGCCCCTTCTCGGCAATGAATCCGAAACCGATGAGTGCACCCTGTAAAGAACGGGCCATGCTAGAAACCTCGCGCTGTGGAGTAAGTCAATCCGGTGACAGAAGCAAGAAGTGGAGCCAACGTTGCCCGCGCTATCTGTTGACGCAATTGAGGTGTGAGATCGCGTTGTTGACTTCCTGACGACAGATTGTGTGCAACCGCGTCAGCTTTTTGCCGCTTCACCCTGTCGGGCTAACAGGCAGTGTGGCAATTTGCCCCTGATACGGTATCGACAGTGGAGCTGATCGCGCGCGTCGAAGGCTCGTACGGCGTTCACTTCGTCCGGATCGCGCCGGTCGGTACCCGGTTCCAGACCAACGTCCGACCACGGCCGGCCGTGGGCAGCCTGATCACGATCACGTTTGCCGGGCTCGACATCGTGAACGCCGATTCACTCGAGGCGTGGCGCGCCGGTCACGCGAGAGCGGACGAGCTCGACCGCCGCTTCTATAAGCCCACCGTGCTTGCCGACCTCATGTCGGCGGGCAACGGGGAGCTCTGGGTCGAGGTCGCGCGCGAGGCCAGCACCGACCAACTTGCCGCGTTCGCGCTCGATCGCGGTGGGGCGTTACTCGCCGAGATCCGCAGCGAGCTCGCCGCCGCCCACCGGGTCGACCGCGCGATCCGCCTCGCGCGCCGGTTCGCCGCGATCCTCGCGGTGCCGTGGGCCGCCGACACGCTCGCCGAGCTCGCCGAGCTCCACGCGGTCGAACAGCTCATGGGGCTCGAGCACGCGGTGGTGTCGTGGATGCGTGCGGCCGCCGAGCCCGAAGTCAAGGAGCTCGCGCGCGACCTGCCCGACGATCGGAGCTCTGCGGGCGTGTCGAGCGCGTGGCTGCAGTGGTGGTGGCAGCTCGCGCATACCTGCACGCGGGGCGACCTGCGCACCGTGGTCGAAGCCGCGGTCGCGTTCGCGAAACAAGAGTGCCGATACGGCGAGCGCAACGAGCTCGCGCGCGAGGCCTGCGACGAAGCCGCCGCGATGACCGATCGCATGCGCGTCGCGCCCCGCGCCGAGCTGTTCGCGGAGCCACCACGCCCGCTCGCGCTCGCCGAGCTGGAGCGCGACGATGCAGACGCGCATTACTGCGCGTACATGGCGGTGACGCACGCCGCGCATGCGATCGCGGCGGCACTCCGCGCCGACATGGATGCCGGCGATGCAAACCAGCACGCGATGCAGCTTGTCGCGAAGCGCGCGCTCGAGCTCGTGCGGTAGGTTCGATCCTCAGAGCTCGTAGTCAAACGTGTAGTAATGCTGTTTCTCGACGATGTCGATCGCGAGGCGGCCGGAGAGGCCGGTGAGCTCGCCGGTGCCGGAGTCGGGCACCACGGTGCAATCGAGCGCGGCCTTGCCACGATTCATGATGCCGTTGTGTTGCAGCACGAACGTGCCGGTGCGGCCCGCGAGCTTGCCGGTCACGCGCTCGACCGCGACGTAGCCGGCGGAGGTCGGCAGGTTTGCGTTGCGCGCGCCGATCATGTGGCCCGAGCTCGTCGCTTCGAGCTCGCCGTGAAAGGTCTTGTCGATGGTCGCGTGGCCGAGCGAGATACCGTCGACGTCCGAAACCGGTGGTTCGGCGGTCAGTTTGACCTCGAACGTGCCCTTGATCTGCATGGCCGGACCGTAGCGCGAGATCCGGCTACTTCGCGGCGAGGATGTCGGCCATGCGGAGATCGGGCGGCGAGGCGAGGAGCTCGTCGGCCTTGCCCATCAGCGCCTGGGCGATGCGGCCTTCGAGGTGCGCCTTGCGGCCGGCCTCGTCGTCGAACGTGTCGAAGATGCCAAAGCTGGTGGGGCCGGTGCGCCAGGCGTACCAGGTGCGCGTCTGCTTCTCTTCGAGCGCGAGGGCGCGAGCGCCGATCAGGAGCTCGGCGACGGCGTTGGCTTGGGCGGGCTTGGCTTCGAGGTGAGCAACGATTGCGTATTTCATGGTGGATTCACTCTATGATATCGATAACGACATGCGGATCTGTGTGGTCGTCGTCGATGACGTGTTCGATACGGGGCTGAGCTCGATCCTGGATACGTTCGAGACCGCGAACGAGCTCGCGGGCGAGCGGAGGTTCGAGGTCACGCTCGCGTCGCCCCGCGCGCGCGTGAAGACGCACCATGGCTTGAACGTGCCGGTCGAGGCGCTGCCGGCGCGCACGGATCTCGTCGTGCTGCCGGCGATCGCGTGCAAGTTCCCGGGCACGATCATCGCGGCGCTCGCGCGGCCGGAGGTGCTCGCGCTGATCGAGACGGTGCAGCGCTACGCGAAGCGCACGCGGATCGCGGCGGCGTGCACCGGGACGTTCGTGCTCGGAGCGGCGGGCGTGCTCGACGGCCGGCGCGCGACGACGACCTGGTGGTTGGGGCCGACGTTTCGCGCGCGGTTTCCAGACGTCGAGCTCGACGAGGCGGAGATGATCGTCGGCGACGACCGCGTGTTGACCGCGGGTGCGGCACTCGCGCATGTCGATCTGGCGCTGGCCGTGATCCGCGAGCGCAGCCCGGATCTGGCGGCGACGGTCGCGCGGTATCTGTTGATCGACGACCGGCCGTCGCAGGCGCCGTTCGTGGTGCCGTCACACGTCGCGCACGACGACGAGACGGTGAAGCGGTTCGAGCGCTGGATCCGCGAGCACCTGAAGCAGCCGTTCGAGCTCGCGAAGGCCGCGCGCGCGGTCGGGGCGAGCGAGCGCACGTTGCAGCGGCGCGTGCGCGCGGTGTTGGGCAAGCCGCCGATCGCGTTCGTGCAGGAGCTGCGGCTCGAACGCGCGATCCACCTGATGCGGGTGACCAAGGACAGCGTCGACGATATCGCCGGCAAGGTCGGCTACGAGGATGGCTCGACGCTGCGGACGCT
>Ga0193728_1000633_pt1 | contig 17221 bp, 11 predicted proteins | sample U1c1metaG_FD_143037 | JGI IMG/M metagenome (GOLD analysis project Ga0193728, IMG submission 143037) | Soil microbial communities from a riparian zone of the East river system, Colorado, United States - U1c1 | ecosystem: Environmental > Terrestrial > Soil > Riparian zone | place: USA: East River...
GAAGTTCATCAAGCCCGTGGCATATGCGTTTTACACCAAGGCAGCTGAGCATCGTCGTCGTCTACGGCGTTGCCATGGGCTTGATGAACTTCTTCTTCTACCTGGCCTTGAGTTATATCCCCCTCGGCATCACGATGGCGCTGGAATTTGCAGGCCCCTTGGGCGTGGCACTGTTTGCATCGCGGCGTGCCGTCGATTTTCTGTGGATTTTGCTGGCAACACTGGGCTTGGCGGCATTGCTGCCCTTGGGGTTGGGCGGGGCGCCGCTGTCGGGCCTCGGTATCGCCTACGCTCTCGCCGCCGGGGCATGTTGGGCGCTGTACATCGTCTTTGGGCGCAGAGCGGGCACGGCACACGGCGGCCAAATCACCTCCTTGGGAACCGTGATCGGCGCCTTCGTCATCGTGCCCATCGGGTTTGCCCACAGTGGCGCGCAGCTGTTCGCGCCGGCAATTCTGCCGATCGCCGTCGGCGTGGCGGTGCTTTCGAGCGCGCTGCCCTATTCGCTGGAAATGTTTGCCATGCCGCGAATACCGACTCGCACTTTCGGCGTGCTAATGAGCCTGAACCCGGCGCTGGGCGCGGTTGCGGGCCTGATTTTTCTGCACGAGAGTTTGACTTTGGTTCAATGGACGGCCATTGCCAGCATCGTTGCCGCTTCGGCCGGAAGTGCGGCGTCGCGCGATCTATTGACCAATTAGTGCGATCGCCAGATAGAGTACCGCGGCGCCGGCGAGAGTCATGACCGTGGTGAGAAACTTCGGATGCGCATGATAGCTTTCGGGGATGAGGTCGCTCGCACCGATGTAAAGAAAAAACCCCGCAAATAGCGCGAGCACCGTGCCGAATGCCGTGCCGGGAAGGGTAAAGAAGTTGGTCGATGCCACCCCAATCACGGGTGCCGCGGCGTCGAGCAGCAGCCAGCGCAGCGCTGCAGAACGGCTACCCTGGCTCTTGAGCACGATATTCATGGTGTTAATGCCATCGGAGAAGTCGTGGGTCAATACCGCAATCGCCACAACGATGCCCACCCCTTGGGATGCCTGAAAGGCGAGGCCGATGGCGATGCCATCAAGTAAACTATGCAGACACAGGACGGCGGCGGCGAATCGGCCCCGAGGCGCGGCATCGCCGTGAAACAGCAGAATCCGGTCCAGCACCAGGTAGAACAAAAAGCCCAGAGCAGACCACGATAGAATCGTGGCTGAAGAGTGGAATTTCACGCCGAAATTGACCGCTTCCGGCAACAAATCAAAGAATGCAACGCCGATGACGGCGCCGGCGCTGAAACCCAAGATGAGATGCAGCCGGTCGCGCAGGCGCAGTGCGAGCAGGCCGCCCATGAGCGTGCTCAAGAACGTCCCGGCGGCGATGACTAGGAGTAACACGGTGTTATATTGCGGGCCACGATTTAACTTTTTGGGGGCAGCGTGAGTTACGACACGTATCATAAGCGCAAAATCGGCAATCACGTGCTCAAGCCTGAAACCCAGATGATGGGATTTGGGTTTGACCCGAGCTTGTCGGAAGGGTCACTGAAGCCGCCGATCTTCTTGACATCGACTTTTGTCTTCAAAACGGCTCAGGACGGCAAGGATTTTTTCGACTATACCTCGGGCAGGCGCGAGCCTCTGGCAGGCCAATCATCGGGTCTCGTTTACTCGCGCTTCAATAACCCGAATCTGGAAGTTCTCGAAGATCGTTTGGCACTCTGGGAGGAAGGGGAGGCCGCGGCGGTGTTCTCCAGCGGCATGTCGGCGATCTCAACCGTCATTTGGACTCATGTGCGCCCCGGCGACGTCGTGCTGATGAGCCAGCCCCTGTACGGCGGCACTGAGACCCTCATCGAAAAGACACTGCCCGGTTTCGGGGTAAGTGCAGTCGGATTCAATCTGGGACACGATCGCAGCGCCGTGTTGGACGCTGCCGCGCAGGCGACCAAGAAAGCCGCCGAATCCAAGGGCCGCGTCTGTCTCATCATCGTCGAGACTCCGGCGAATCCGACCAACAGCCTGGTCGACCTGAAGTTGATGCGCGAAGTGTCGGAAATGATCGGCTCGCGGCAGAGCGGAGGCCGGCCGCCGGTGGCGGTGGATAACACCTTTCTCGGGCCGGTTTTTCAGCGCCCGTTGCTGCATGGGGTCGACTTGGTCATGTATTCACTCACCAAGTACGTGGGGGGCCATTCGGATCTGGTCGCCGGCGGAGTTGTCGGTTCGCGCGATGCGGTTGGGCCGGTGAAGAAATTACGCGGAGCGCTCGGCACTCAGCTTGATCCGAATACCGCCTGGATGATCATGCGTTCCATGGAGACGCTGTCGCTGCGCATGCACAAATCGGCGGAAAATGCCGCTTTGGTGGCGAATTTTTTGCGCAAGCACCCGAAGATTGCGGCGGTGAACTATCTCGGTTTTCTGGCCGCCGATGACCCGCGCAGCGCCGTGTTCAAGCGGCAGTGCGAGAGCGCCGGTTCGACTTTCGGCTTCGCCGTCAAGGGCGGCGAGCCGGAGGCGTTTCGGCTGCTGGACGCGTTGCAAGTCATCAAGCTGGCGGTGAGCCTCGGCGGCACTGAAACTCTGATGTCGCATCCGGCGAGCACGACGCATTCGGGCGTCGCCAAGCAAACGCGCGATCGGCTCGGGATAACCGATGCGTTGATTCGAATCTCGGTCGGCATCGAGGATGCGGACGATCTCATCGCAGACCTGGGCGCCGCGCTGGAGACGGTATAGGCCCGAGCTCAAAGCTCGGGCCCTTGCCCATGTCTCTGTCTATATGGATTTTGAAATCCCGAAGAACAGTCCGCGCCGCGGTCCGAATTGGGGCGCACCCACGCCGACACCCGTTCCGTCGCGAATTTCGTAGCGCTTGTCGAACACGTTGATGACGTCAAACCGTGTGGTCAGCGTGCCGGCATCGTCGCCCAAGTGGAAAACATGACTCGCACCCAGATTCACCTGCTCGTAGTACGGCAAATGCGCACCGTTCGGAATGGTGCTGCCGTCCGGCAAGGTTAGATCCGCCCGCAGTCCGGAACCGACCAAGAAATCGGCGCTGAATCGCGTATGACCCCAGAGATACGACGCGCCCCCGGATGCGGTAACGCGCTGTTCGTGGTCCAAGTGGATGTAGTGTTCGGCAATGTAGGCCAGGTCATCGGCGCCAAAATTGAATTGCGCCGAATCGATGTTCTTGCCGCGTGCGCTTTGCCAAGCAAGGTTCAGATACGCCGTAAAGGCATCGGCGGTATAGCTGCTGGTTAATTCGACGCCGTACTGCTTGCCGTAAGAGTAATTGAAAGGCGTCAGAATGATAGGGGCGCCGAACTGCCCCTCGTCGATCAGATTGTGCGACTGCTTGTAGTAGCTATCGAGCCCAACGGTAATCTGATCGGTAATTTTCTGCTGAACGCCGACGTCGTAGTAATTGGCCTGCTCGGCTTGCGGCGTGTCCGCCTGCAGCACTGCCGCCGCGGCGGTCGTATTGACGAACTTCGATACGGTCTCCGTCCCGACGAGCTCGAACGGCGGCGGAGAAAGATAGCGAGAGTAACCGGCGTGCACGGTGGTGTCGTCGAGCGCCTGCCAAACGATGTTGACGCGCGGGCTTACCTGGTGGCCCGAAGCAAACGCGGTAAATTTGTCGAAACGCAACCCGTAGTTCACGGTCACGGCCGGAATGATCTTCCATTCATCCTGCAGGTAGACGCTCTCGATCCATTCGGTCTTTGCGCCGTTGTCGACGATATTGACCGGAACGTCGCTCACTTGATTGCCGGCATCATCGAGCGCGATGACGGCCGAACTCGTCAAGCTCTTGGAATGATCGCTTTGCAGAAAGACGCCGGCACGCAGCGTGTGTGCCTCGTCCAATTTGTACGAAGCATCGGACTGCAGCGCGTAGGCCACGTTCTGCTTATAGGCATTTTGCGCGATGCCGTTGAACAAAAGATCGCCAAGTGCGTCGGGCACGAACGTCAAGCTCGAGTAGCGTGCCGTCAAGGAGGTCTGCACGTCAAAAGCGCCCTGCGAGTGCTGCCAGCTCAAGATCGCAAAATGGTTCAGTTCGCGCTGATTTTCGTTGAGCGCATCGCTTGGGTACGTGGTCTGACCGTTGACCGTGAGCGGTGTGCCGTCCGTGTTGGTAATGCCGGGGACCTGGTTGCCGCGATTCGGAATTTGAAACTTGCCCGCCGAACTCGACAGAACAGCGCTCAAGCGGTTGTTCTCATCGAGAATGTATTCCAAGTACGCAAACTCGTGATACTGCGTGGTGTGATCGTGATCCGGACTCGAGCGGCCGTCGGGCGACTCGATGCCGAGATCATTGCGCAGAAAGTCCCCGGAAACAAAATAGTTGAATCTTCCCTCGCTGCCGCCGTAATTGAAGCTCGGCTCGACTGTTCCGTGGCTGCCGCCGTAAATCGATATCGAGCCGCCCGGGTCGATCACGCCGCTTTTAGTTTTCAAATCGATGATGCCGGCGGTGCGCAGGCCGTATTCGGCCGGCAGCGCGCCGGTAACGAGGGTCATCGAGGAAATGAGGCGCGGATCGAGCGATTGGCCGAATACGCTGATGCCTTCCGGCAAGATGATGCCGTTCAGGCGATATTGCAGGCCGTTGTGTTCCCCCCGGACATGAAATTGACCGAAGGAATCCTGGGCGACCTCGGGCGCTTGCATGATCACTTGATTGAGCAGTTGATTATCGCCGCCCGGCTGTGCGTTGATCGCCGCTTCATTAATCGTGTAGATCGACGCGCCGGTTTGCGTTTGAATGCCGTTGCGCGCCTCATTCAAGCGCTGCGCGATCACGACGACTTCGTCGACGGCCGGCCCACCGTTGCCGGCCGCCTCGGCAGTTGGGGTTTCAGACACGTCCGCTTGCGCCATGCGCGGCAGGCAAACCACAAGACCCATCGCGAGCGCCACGGGCGCCCCGAATAATTTGAAACTGAACATGAATCGATCTCTCCACGCCAAATAGGTTTAAACCGCAGCGAACTGCGGCTGAAAAATCATCCGGGATTCAGCGTGTAGCGGGAGGTGCTCGGGAACGAAAGGCGAGGAGGAGTTTGCGATCGAGTAGAGAGCTGAGTTGCGATTGCGGCGCAACACAGCAGCCCTGCGGCAGGGCAAAGGGCAGCACAGCCGGAGCGCCGGCAGCTGCCAGAAGGGGTGCGAAGTTTAAGCAATCGCTGCAAAAATCATGAAGGCTGGGGCTCGTCTGCTGCGTTGAAGCAGCTCGCGTTCCCGGCACGTGCGTATAGGCATGCGCCATCGCGCCGAGTTGCGCAATGACGAGCGCCAAGGCGGCGATGACCGCGAAGCGCAGCTTCAGACGATGCTTCAATGTTGCCAAAGGCCACACCTTAAGGACGATGCAGGGATGCTAGCACTGCGCGCGCCAATACGGAATTGCTTCACACAAATCGCCGCGCGCCGCGTCGCATCGGCGGCGCCACCCTCATCCCATTCACCCATAAATTGAGATGGGCTCGGCAGATTGCTCGAAAACTTGAGCCTCAACTGACCGATCTGCGATGGCGGTCACAATGAATTAAGTGCTTATGGCAAAAATAGCGTCACTCGGGGATTCCCGGCAATGACCTTAAGCAACAACCTTTCAGGAGTTTTTTCATGCGCAAGATTCTCACCGCAACTCTGGCAGCTGCATCACTGGCTGCAGGCGTCGCTCAAGCCGCGACGACCACCACGACCTTTGCGGTGACCGCCACAGTGCTGTCAACCTGCTCGGCAACCGCCGTGCCCTTGGCATTCCCCAACTACACCCCGGGCGGCGGCCCGCAGCTCGGCAGCACCACCATCAGCGTCAAGTGCACGAACAATACCCCCTTCACCGTGTTGCTCAATGCGGGTTCCACGACAGGCGACGCGTTCGCGCAGCGATTGATGGCCTCGGGCGCCAATACTCTGCAGTACAACCTGTACACCTCTGCCGCGCTCACCACGGTCTTCGGTGACGGCACGCTCGGTTCGGCAACGGTTGCCGGCACAGGATTGGGAGTCGCCACCGCAGCCGGCGTGCAGGTCTTCGGCCAGCTTCCCGACAGCGCCACGAACCAAGCGGCAGTTGCGGGCAGCTACAGCGACCTGATCACGGTCACGGTCTCGTATTGATGAAAGGAGTCTTGCGGCGGCTGGATGCCGCCGCAAGAAGTCCGGCGATTGTTTTTGAGTTAGTACCCGAGGATTTCATGCGCACGCTACTTGCCGCCGTTCTGATGAGTGCCGCGACGGCGGCTCCGGCGAGCGCCAGTACTTTCAATATCTCGCCCATTCGAGCGCAGCTCACGAACGGCCATCGAACCGAAGCACTCACCATCACGAACGCCGAGGATAGTCCCGTCGTCGTGCAAGTCCGCGTCGTGAGCTGGTCGCAAAAAAGCGGTGCGGAGCAACTCGAAGACACGCGCGAACTGTTGGCGACGCCGCCGGTGCTGCAAATCGCCGCCAACAGTCAGCAAATCGTTCGCGTTGCGTTGCGGCGCGAACCGGATCCCGCCCAGGAGCTGACGTATCGCGTCATCTTCGAGGAGGTGCCGCAGGCAGCGCCGAAGGATTTCACGGGTCTGCGCGTCGCGCTGCGCCTGAGCATCCCGGTGTTCGTCGCGCCTGCGCATGGCAAGGCCAATGCAGAAGTGGCCTGGGCCTCGCATTGGCTTCCCAACGGCCAGCTCGAGCTCGCGGCGACGAACAGCGGCAGCGGACACTTGCAAATCTCCGATTTTGAGGCGCAGTTTCCCGGTTCACTGATGCCGCTGCGCGGCGTGACTTCCAAGTACGTGCTGCCGGGCAGCCGCATGAGCTGGACTCTGACTCCGCCGGCGGATGCGAGCAGGCAGGGAGCAATCCCGATCCGCGGGCATAGCGATCAAGGGGATTTTTCCGCCGACGTTGCGCCCAGCGACCTCTAAGGGCCGCGGATTGGCGCGTGGCCATAACAAGGCTTATCCGGATCGCGTACGCGCTGCAGACATATTCTGGCGCGCTGCTGCTGATGCTCTGTCTTGCCGCCCCGGCGATCGCGGCAAGTGCGCCCGAACCGACGGAAGCCGTAATGGAAGTGATCTTGAGCGATACCGAGCCTGGGGAAATGATCGTCGTCGTGCGCGGCCCGGAAGGCCGGCTGTATTTGGACGAAAGCGATTTCGCGCGCCTGCGCCTGCACGTACCGCAAACGGCACCCTATCTGTTTGAGGGCCGGCGCTTTTTTGATCCGAGGGCCATCAAGGGCTGTACGCTGACGATCGACGAAAGCGCGCAGCGCGTCCTCATTACCGCACCGTCATCGTCGTTGGACACGACGCACTTGAGCGCGGCGGAGCGGCGCTCGCCCGACGTCACGCCGGCATCGCCGGGCGCGTTCTTGAACTATCAACTCTCGGCGCAGCAAATCGACGGTCAAAACATCGGAGGCGCCTTTGCAGAACTGGGCGTCTTTGCCGGAGCCGGCGTACTGACGAGCACCGCAGTCGCAGGCTACGGCAGCACCGACAACCAATTGGTCAGGCTGGACACGACTTACACCCGGGATTTCCCGGCGACGCTCGAGACCTTGAATCTCGGCGATGCCATCAGCGACGGCGGCAGCTGGGGCTATGCCTTGCGCTACGCGGGCGTGCGCTGGAGCCGAAATTTCGGATTGCGTCCGGATCTATTGACGACGCCGCTGCTCGCCACCGCCGGCACCGCCACGGTCCCGTCGACCGTGGATGTTTTCGTCAACAACCAATTGGTCACCAGCAGTCAGCTGCCGGCTGGGCCCTTTGTCGTAGATCGACTGCCCACGGTTTCGGGCACGGGCGATGTCAGCGTCGTGGTGCGCGATGCGCTCGGCCGCGAGCAAGTCGTCACGCAATCCTTCTATTCGAGCACCACGCTGCTGGCGCAGGGGCTCACCCAATACTCGGTCAATCTCGGCAAAATTCGCGACGACTATGTCTTGGAGAGCAATCAATACGGGCCCATGCTCGGCGAAGTCAGCTATCGCCGCGGCGTCACCGACAGCTTTACGCTGGAATGGCATGGCGAATATCTGGCGGGCGATTCGCACGCGGCCGGTGTCAATGCGGTTTTCGGCGTCGGGCGCATCGGCGTCATCAACTTCACGGCTGCCAATGGCGGGGATTCAAGCGGATCGGGCTGGCTCTCCGGGGTGGGAATTGAACATCGCGGCACCAACACCAGTTTCATCGCCAGCAGCCTGTGGGCAACGAGTGATTTCTCGCAGGTGGGCGAACCCTTGAACCCGGCCATGCGCATGCGCCAGCGCAGTCTGCTGCAGACCGGTATGGGGTTGGGCCGCTTTGGGTCCTTGTCGCTCGCCTACGTGCGCCAAACCTATCGTGATTCGCCCACGCAGCAGACGCTGGGTTTGACTCACAGCATCAGCTTCGGCCGAATCGGTGCGCTCAATCTGACGCTCACCCGAATCCGTACCGCGGCGGATCTTTCGGGCAATGCGCAAAGTTCAACCAGCGCCTATTTGATATTTGTGGTGCCCTTGAGCGACCGTCGCGCGGCCACGCTGGCAGCGGTCGGCGGCAGCGGCACCGGGGCGCCGGCCAACGAAGTCGTCGCCTCGCTGACGCAAAGTCCCCCGGTGGGCCCGGGCAGCGGCTATCGCTTGAGCGCTTCGACAGCCGGCAATTACGACGCGGACTGGCGCCAGCAGTTTCACAGCGCCGATCTGGAGCTGGAAGTGGCGCGGAATCAGGGCTTCGATGGCCGCAGCGCCTATCTGTCCGGCGCGATGACTTTTCTCGACGGCCAGTTGAATACCACGCGTTCCGTGAATGGCAGCTTCGCGATGGTGGACGTCGCAGGTCTCGCCGACGTGCCGGTGTATGTCGAGAACCAACTCACCACGCACACCGACAGCAGCGGCAGGGCTTTGCTCTACAACCTACGGCCCTATGAGGCCAATCGCATCAGTATCACGCCGGAAGATCTGCCGCTGGATACCAGCATTGCCGCCAGCAGCACCATCATGGCGCCGCCGTATCGCAGCGGCGTCATTGCGCGCTTCCCAGTCGAGCGCGTGCGCAGCGGCACCTTTCGGTTGGTCACCGACGACGGCAAGCCGGTCCCCGTGGGCGCGGTGGTGACGTTGAAGGGCGCGCAGTTTCCAGTGGTGCTCGACGGGCTGGTGTATGTCACCGGTTACGACCATGGCATGGCCGCGGAGGCAAGTTGGAGCGGCGGGCGCTGCCATTTCCGCTTGGAGCCGCCACCGCCGGACGATCCCCTGCCGGACATGGGTACCGTGCGGTGCCATGCCGGCGCCGATACCGCGGCAGTGCGTAACCCATGAAAGCCTGGCACTCAATCTTCGCGTTGAGCCTGATGGCTATATTGGCGCCTTTCTCACGCGCCGCCGTCACAGTCAACTGCACGGCTAGCGCGGGCGGCATCGCCTTCGGCATTTACAATCCCTTGAGCGCTGTGGCCAACGCATCGACAGGAACACTGCAGGTCACCTGCAATGGCACCGGCAACGGCAAGACTCCGGTCACCCTCGATGTGACCTTGAGCAGCGGTTTGAGCGGCACCTATTCGACGCGAAAAATGTTCTCAGGGGTCAATACGCTGAACTACAACATTTTTTGGAGCACGGCCTACAACCAGATCATTGGCGATGGCAGCGGCGGCTCTGCCGCGGGCAGTGTGGGACAATTTCTGGTGGCCGCAGGCGGCAGCAACGTGGTGACTGAAACTTTCTATGGCCTCATCCCCGCGTCCCAGGATGTGGCGCCCGGCAGTTACAGCGACGTGATCACCGTGACGGTGACTTACTAACCTCGTACTCGGCCTGTGAGTTTGACGGTTCTCGGATGTACTGGTCCTCACGCTGGACCGCTCAACATCACGGTGCAGGAGGACGAGTTTCGAAGCCATCCGCGGTCGTGTGGCCTCATTCGCGCTTGTAGGCTGGAAATTCATACTTACGCGTCCTGGCAAGCGCTACACCAACCAGTCATCATCACTGCGCCTAGTCGAGCGGCCGCACCGCCAAGCGCACCGGCCACGGATAGTCGCCGGCGGCGAGACCCGGCGCCAGCGTGAAGCGAAATTTCAATGAGAGATTGACGACCTGAGGCTTTTGCCATCGTTGCACGATGGTGCCGCCGTCTGCGCCCAACGAGAGATCTGCGTTCAGTCCCTCGATGGTCATCGATGAGAGCATGGGAGCGACGGTCAGGATCTCGAGTGCAAAGCCGCGGGGACTGTTGCTGCGGACGGTGAGCTGCGTGGGCTGCACCACATCGATGAAGCCGCGCTGCAAGTCGGCGCCGGAGATTTGCAGGGCAGTGGGCGCGGATTGGCGCTCGATGTTCGCAATGGCGCGAACCGTGGCGCTGACCGACAGGTTCGAGTGAGCGTCCCTGGCGCCGGCCGCAGTAACGCTTGCGGCAACGATCAGTGCGATACGTGCCGTGTTCAACCCGTGATTGTGCGAAGATTTGCTCAAGTCCTTAAATAGCGGCAAATGACGCCCGTCCTTTAGCGACTGAGCGGAATAGTCCTTCAGACATAATGCAAAATCAAGCGGGAAGGGTCTTTTGATGCAGCACGGACGGATTGCCGCCGGCGGCCTTGCCTTGTTGCCGTGGCTCTTCGCAGCACCGGCCGCGGCGTTGGGCGAGGGCGCCGGGGATTTGCCCTCTGTGGTGATCACCGCCACGCGTATTGCCGAGGATAGCCGCGATTTGCCCGTGTCGATCGATAGGATCGATGCCGCCGCCATTCGCAGCGGGCAGCTGCAGGTCAATCTGTCGGAGTCGCTGATGACGGTGCCCGGCGTATCGGCACAAAGCCGGCAAAATTATGCGCAGGACTTGCAGCTATCGGTGCGCGGGTTCGGCGCCCGATCCAGTTTCGGCGTTCGCGGGGTGCGGCTGTATTCCGACGGGATTCCCGGAACCATGCCCGACGGTCAAGGGCAATTTTCGCAATTTGATTTAGGATCTGCGGATCATATCGAAGTCCTGCGCGGCCCCTTCTCGGCCTTGTATGGCAACTCATCGGGCGGCGTCATCGCGATTTTTACCGAGGACGCCAAGCCCGGCTATTCTCTCGCCGGCACGGCCGAGTACGGCACGTTCAATACGCAGCGCTATGCTCTGAAAACGACGGGCGATAGCGGCCTCGTCAATTACGTGGTCGACGCATCGCACTTTCAAACCGACGGCTATCGTGTCCACAGCAATGCGGAGCGCAATCTTTTCAACGCGAAGGCGAGCGGAGCCTTGAGCGATACGTCGAAATTAACGGTGGTTGCCAACGCCGTGCAATCGCCGTTTGTGCAAGATCCCTTGGGCCTTACGCGCGCGCAGCTCGCCGCCGATCCCACCCAGGCCGGTGTGAACGCCGTGACGTACAACACCCGCAAGTCGCTGGCGCAAGAACAAGTGGGCGCGGTTTACGAAAATCACTTCAGCGCCGCCGATGATTTGTCCGCCAGCGTTTACACCGGACATCGTGCGACGACCCAGTTTCAAGCGATACCGCAGGCGACGCAACAGGCAGCGCCGCTTTATCCCGGGGGTGAGATCGATTTGGATCGGGCGTATTGGGGCGTCGATCTGCATATGACGGATCAGCGCATGCTTGGCGGCACGCCCCTGCTGCTCGTCGCCGGCGTGAACTATGACGATCTGGCGGAAGCGCGCAAAGGGTATCTGAATTTCATCGGCTCGGATTTGGGAGTGCAAGGGGCGCTGCGCCGCGACGAGGCCAATCATGTGTACGATTTCGATCAATATCTGCAAGCGCAGTGGGACCCGGCGGCGCGCTGGCGAATTATCGCAGGGGTGCGCAACAGTCTCGTCGACGTGAGTTCGCATGGACACTTGGCCGTGCTCGATGCGGCGAGCAGCGAGGTTCGATACTCAGCAGTCAATCCGGTCGCGGGAGTGACGTTTCGGGCAACCGACGCCATCAATTTTTATGGATCCTATGGCAAGGGATTCGAGACTCCGACCTTGAATGATTTGGCGTATCGCTCCGTGGATGGCAGTGTTCCCGGACTGAATCTCGGATTGAAGCCGGCGCGCAGCGACAACTACGAAGCCGGCATCAAAGCGGGCAACGCCCACGTGCACGCCAATCTGGCGGCGTTCTACATTAAAACCGCCGATGAACTGGCGGTGCTGCAAAACTCCGGCGGACGCACCGTGAATCAAAATATCGGCGAGACCAGCAGGCGGGGTCTGGAACTCGAAGCGAGTGCCGACTGGGCCGGCGGATTCAGCGCTCGATTCGCCTATACCTATATCCGCGCGGTGGTGGCGCAGCCGTATTTCACCTGCGTAGCGGCGCCGTGCAATCCGCTCAGCAATCCGAGCGGGCCGCCGCCCGCCAATTACTTGCCTGTGGCCGCCGGAAATTTCCTCCCTGCGGTTGCGCAGAATTCCGTGTACTTGGGACTCACGTGGAGTTATAGCCCGTTGGGCTTTTCGACCACCCTGGAGACGCTGGGGCGCGGAAAAATCTATGCCGACGACCGCAACACGGACGCGGCGGCAGGTTATTGGGTGGCCAATTGGCGTGCCGGGTTTGAGCAGCAGTCAAAGCATTGGCGATTCAGCGAATTCGCCCGCATTGATAATCTCGCAAATAGAGCATATGTAGGTTCTGTGATCGTGAATGAGACCAACACGCGGTTTTTCGAGCCCGCGCCGGGCCGAACAGCCTATGTCATGTTCAATGCAGCCCTGCGGAATTAAGCTAATGTTATGTGCACCAAACGCCCTGAACCGCGTTGAGTACGTAGGGTCTTATTGATCATGTCTTGAGAAAGCAGCTGCACGCAGCTGCGAGGTTAAGGAGAGGCATATGACTATCAAGGGCAAGGGCGTTTTGGCGGTAAGCGTGCTGGGACTGATGCTAGCCGGCAGCGGGGCGGCATTGGCCCAGCATAGCGGCGGAGGCGGCCACGGTGGCGGCGGAGGCGGCGGAGGCGGCCACGGGGGTGGCGGCGGAGGCGGTGGCCGTATGTCCGGAGGCGGCGGCCACGGTGCAGTCGGGCGTCCAGGCGGCGGCGCTCATTTCGCCGGATCGGGGCGTTATTCGGGTGGTGGTCATGTTGTCAGCGGATACCGTGGCGGAGCCTACGCTGGTCACGGCGCAGGATTTGCGGGCCATGGCTACTCGACCGGCTGGCGCGGCGGTTCCTGGGGCGGCGGCTGGCACGGGGGCGGTTGGCGCGGAGCCGGTTGGCGCGGCGGTTACTGGCACGGCGGCTTCTGGCCCAGAGCGTACTACGGCTACGGGTTTTCGTGGTTCCTGCCCATCCTGCCGTTGGCCTATGCGACCTATTGGTACAGCGGAGTGCCGTACTACTACGCCAATGACGTCTATTACACTTGGAACCCGACCTACGACGGCTATGTCGCGACGGATCCCCCGCCGGTCGTGGATTCAAGCGGCTCCGCAGACGTCGCTGGATCCGGGCCGGCTCCCGCCGGCGACGTGGCGCCGGATTCCGGTCCTGGCCCCGGCGGGCCTGTAGCGGGACAGATTTTCATGTACCCGAAAAATGGCCAGAGCGCTGAGCAACAGGCGAGCGACAAAGCTGAATGCCAGAAGTGGGCGTCGGATCAAGCCGGCCAAGTTGCGCAGAACGGATCTGATTACAACCGGGCCATGGTGGCGTGCGTCGAGGGACGCGGATACAGCGCTCGATAGTTGGTTAATAGCTTGTGATGCGCGCCGGCTTCAGTGTCCCCAGCACTCAGCCGGCGTGCCAGTTCCGGTCGAACCCTGCAGACCGGTTTGATCCAGAGTCAAGGTCTTGCACCTAGCATCGCTGGCCTGAGCGTTGATCGCCGTCGCCGTGAGCGTGTAAGCCGGCAGCGCCGGCGGAACCGGCGCCGCGGCCACGATGTTCACATTGTAGTAGCCGCTGCCGATGACGATGGGGAACGGCACGCCGGCGGCCGCGTAGCCTAGATCGGACGGGGTGGCGCTATAGGCATTCGTCGTGCTGAAAAGTTTTTCTTCCCGGCCGGCCAAGTCCAGCAACGCGCTTCTCGCATCGGTACGCCGGGACTTTTGCACCTGGCTTTGATAAGACGTCGCCGCGATCGTCGCGAGAATGCCGACTACCGCCACGGCTACCATCAGTTCGATCAGAGTAAATCCGGCCGAAGCTGATTTGCGGCGCTGAAATTGCGTTGACATCTGATACTCCAGTTTACCGGCGTTCAATCCAGGTCAAGCGCTTGGCCTTGGTATTGTTGGGAACATTGATTTTCTGTGCGGCCGGAATGCCCGACACCGTTTGGTAAACGATGTTGGTCGTGCCCTCGGCGGTTCCGACCACATAGACGCTGCCGGTCGCGTCGGTTTGAACTCCTACCGCAATCGGATCCACGATCAGCAGGCCATTTTTCGTGTAATTCGGGAACGCATTGGTGATTACCCCACCATTGGCAACCGAGACAGCATAGGTGAAACCGGTGTCCTGATTGACGGTGCAGGTGGTGGCGATGTTATTCGCCGGCAGAGTGGAGTTGACGATGAATGCGCCGTTGAAAAATACCGGGTTGAATATGACCTGCTCCTGGGTGCCCGGTAGATTGGCGTACCAGCCAAATTGCGTGTTGGTCGTACCGCAAGACGTGGTGCCTTGCCAGCAAACCGCCAAGTTGCTTCCTTCCCTGACACCCGTCGTCGCGTTGATGGTGAAGGTTTGCCTCTGCAAGGCTGCAGTCGGAGCCGCCGAGGAGACCTTGACTGTGAACGGCGAGGACAAGCCGGTCGCCGCGGTGGTCGCCGCGAGGCTGGCGTACTGCGCCCCGGGCGACATGGTGTTCCACGCCGTCATGTTCCAGTCCCACACAGCGTAAATTGCCTGCGCGCCGCCGGCAAAGGCTTCGGGCGCTGCATTGGTGATCTGCGTGCGTTGACCGGTGCCGAATTCGATCATCAGGCGCGGGGGTCCCGGGGCGGCGCTATTCGAGATCGCCAGTACCTGGCTCGTGACCGGTTGTCCGGCGGGTGCGGTGAATAAAGGAGCCGCCGAAGCCGCCCATTGCGTGGGATCGCTGTTAGTGAGATCGAATCGCCAGACGTTGCCGTTCAGATCGCCGGCGTAAACGTAGTCGGTGATATGGTCGCCATCCAAATCCGTGGGAGCCACGTAGGCAATGCCGTTGCCGCCGCCCGACGCGGTATTGGTGCTGAGGTAGTAGAATGTCTTGGCTGCAGTATTGACGTCGATCGACATGACGAAGATGCCCGCGTCTCCAGACGCACTGCCAAAGCCGTTTCCAAAGATCACGCCCCAATTGCCGTTATGCAGCCGGCGAATCTGCGGCACGCCGAAGGTATTGCCAAGATTGTTGCCGCAGGGTCCGCCTGAGCCCGCGCAGCTGATGGTATTGGCATTCCATTCGCCCATCACAATATTCGATGCGTTGGTCTCCTGGTAGTTGGTTGCGGAAGGATCCGTGACATCGAGTGCGAAAATGGCCTGGCCGCCAGCTCCCAATCCGCTCACCAGCCAGGTGTGCCAGGTACCGCCATAGAATAGGTCGCCCGTTCCTGGCGTCGCATCCACGAAGAAGTTGTGACCATATTGGGTGTTCGAATAGTCCAGTGTTGGATCGATGCACAAAATATTGGCACCGATGGCCGGCGTGAGACCGCGGATGTTCTGAACAATGGTTCCAGTGTGCGTGCTATCCGTGCAGCCTCCAGGACTTGAAGGGGAAGCAGCGTTCACGATAGTCGAGCCCGGCATAAAAGCCAGCACTTCTCGGCCGTCATTGGGGGTCGAGGAGCAATCGGTCAATAACGAGCCGGTAGTTCCGCAGAACAACCCATTCGCATCGAAACTTCCTGCGCGAAATCCGTGCAGGAAGCCATCATTGGCCCCGCCATAGACCACGTTGAGACGACCCTGCTTTGCGGCGACAAATTGCAGATACGTTTGGCCGCCGTTCTCCGGCATGGTCGCGGCCGGCTGAAGCCGGTCTTTCCAGGTCGCCGTGTAGGCAGCGGAGGGCGGACCGACCCAATTGGGACTTGAATCGACGATGTCGCCCAACACGCCATCGCGCGCGCGGTACAAGCCCGTTCCCAAAGTCGTGATTTCGTTGCGGCGATCACCGCGCAAGTAGTTCAAGCGGTAAGCAGCGGTGACCGCCGTATCGCCGACATCTCCCGCATCGAGGGCCACCTGCTGCAGGCTGTTCAAGTTCGCCCATTCAAAGGCGATGCCGGATTGACCGATCGGATCCCAGGTGAGCATGACTCGCTTGTCAAAAGTTGGCACAGGCGCTGTCGGGCCGCTTGCATTCGTCGTGGCGCAGCCGCCGCCGCTTGCCGGACTGCCCGCCGTGGTACCGGACAGCAAGCAAGAGGCGTCCCAGTTCGCCCGTTGCTGCACGCTCACCACACCGTTGGTGTCGATCAAGTTGTTGGCCGTAAGCGCGCCGGTCCAGTCATTCGGATTGTAGAAGGCGAAATACGCCTGCGTGCCCGCCTCGACTTTTGCTGCTTGCTTTTCGTTCACCGTGGCCGAGCTGCCCGACGTGTCGGCAGAGGCTGCCTTGAAGCACATGATCTCGTGGACGTTCGTGTCGCCGCCGGTCGAGCCCGCGAATCCGAAGCGGAAGGTGGCGGGCAAGCTGCCGTTGGACGCCGTGATCGACTGGTTCTTTATAAGGGATGAGTAGGCGCCGCCCGTGCTGTAGGCCAAACTCAAAAGGCCGTCCTGGGTGACCTTCAGGTTGTAGAAAATAGGCGTGCCTTGTGCACGTGTCGTCGCGCTCTCATTGGCGATCGAAAAAGAGGTGAGCTCCTTGTACGCGTTGGGAATGGGCGCGTAGTCAAGGATGCCTTGCGTGTTATTGGGGTTGCTCAGGGTCGCTGCGCCGGCATCGGTGGCGGTCCCGGTCGTCACCGCGGTCGCGTAGTTGTACAAGTGCCCGGTCGAACAGGCCTGCTGCACCGCCTGCACCGCCAAGGTATTTCCTGTCGCTGTCGCGGTGGCCGGTGCAAACGCGGCACTGACTTTCTTTGGGCTCGTTGATCTTTCGCAATCATTATTTGCAGCAGTCCAGGCATAGGTGGCGGGGCAGGTCGCGCACTGCGTGCCGGTCAGCGTGCCGGTGCTGCAGGAATAGTTGAAGCTGGTGAAAATCGTGGCCAGACTGCTCGGGTAATAAGGGATCGAGGTGTTATTGGGA
>Ga0193728_1000634_pt1 | contig 17209 bp, 23 predicted proteins | sample U1c1metaG_FD_143037 | JGI IMG/M metagenome (GOLD analysis project Ga0193728, IMG submission 143037) | Soil microbial communities from a riparian zone of the East river system, Colorado, United States - U1c1 | ecosystem: Environmental > Terrestrial > Soil > Riparian zone | place: USA: East River...
GGACGCGATACGTTATTGCCGCAATACTTTGGCTAGTCAAATTGATAACTAATAGTTTGGAAAAACTCAACATAAAAAGCAAGCTTGTTACTGAGAAAGTAACAGTAGAATAAAGGAAACGAGTCTGGAAAAGCTCATAGAGAGATCTCCAGCTGATTACATTAACCAATATATCTACGGAAAAAATTACAACTAAACCTCAATCCTTAATAATATTGGTTTCGAAACCTAATCATGCCTATAGATCCAGAGTTCCCAAGAAACCACCAAGTGATTGGCAGACACAATCATGCTGATGGCAAACATTATCACTTTGTCTGGGGTCCCGGAAGTCCTTCTGATGCCTCATCTAATGAAGAGGTAAGAGCAGCTTATGCTGCTAGAAATGAGGAGCTTGTCCCTGTCGGTGTACATGGCACTATGGTTGCAGTTGATTGGGATTCGTGTATTGCTGATGGAGCTTGTATACAAGCATGCCCGGTAAGTGTATTTCAATGGTATAGGACAGAAAATGATGTACCAGCGGTAGATATGGCTAATGCCACAAGTTACGGAAATGGTAGTACTGGTAAAGAAGACAGGCTAGACAGTACTGACAAGTCTGATCCAATTAGAGAGCATGAGTGTATTTGGTGTATGGCTTGTGTTACGGTATGTCCACCAAAGGCCGTAAAGGTAGACCAAGCTAATCTAGAGTTCCATCAAAGAGCTTCAGAAACATTTCAGCAGCAGTGAATTATTAGCTGCTTGGTAATGCTGCCAGAGCCTTGCTCACACTCAAATGGATTGTATATCGTAATACTAAAATAGACGATATCTTTTTGTTACCTCAGTATGTAATTAAATAGTACTCATAGATAGAGATGCAACTACTTTCCATCAATTCAATTCTATTATGTTAGCAATCATGCATGCAGAACCTGGAAATGAGTTGGCTTGATGATCTCTACTAGTTGGAGAATGTGCGTGGTTAATATCTTAGTAGCTAGTTGGGTCGACGCGGGTAAGTAGGATGATGGACCTTGTTCATAGATACAAAAATATTGGATAGTGTTTAGAGACTGATAGCTACAGATATACCTGCAGGCTTTGAGACTTTCTTTATAGAAACGCATCCCTTATACGATGACAAGCTTTCTCCACCATTATCAACATCAATAGATCTCAACCAGTAGACCGAAATATGTTTTGATGATCTATCACAAAATTCATTTTAATACTCAGTGTGTTGATGCTCGTCCATTGTAATAATCCCTCAATGAATCTTTAAAAAATAGATCTGGTTTTTCGAATATTGCAGCATTGTAACCGTTATCATGGTCGTCAATTGTTCGATTATAGACTGAAATCCTATTCGCGAGGATGACGACCATTTTTCATCAATGGACGGTTATGTAAATTTAAACTTATCTATTACCTTAAAAGTGTCGAGGTCATACGACAAGTATACCGAGATGTCTGCTGACTCTAAAGTACCCGATCTAACACCTATAGTTGACGTACTAAAAGAGTTTCGGATCCTGGAAACCATAAAATCGATGTTGTTTACAAGACCTGACGAGGCATCCAAACATTTGAGTGCTGTGTTGAGGAAGATCAGTAAAAGCTACATAACCTTAGCTGAAAATCTAAGGATATTTACCACATTGACGTTTGATAGCGAGCCACAAACAAGGGAAGCTAAGGAATTTCTTTTTGAAGCAAAATTTGGTTATCTAACAGATGAGATTGGAGACGCTAGAGCCAGCTGCAGCCGTATATTGAATATCTATAATACATAATTAAGTGGTTGGTTTTTGCGCTTACTTAAATCGGAGGAAGCAAATCAACTGGAAACCCTGTTTAGAGTGAAATTTTCTCCATATGATAAAGAGTTTGTTCTAGCTGTGGATAGAACAAATAAATTTCTAATTGACTCTGGTGAATTAATCTATCCGCTTGTCGTAAAAGGTGATTTGCAACAAGCTCAACAGAAGGTTAAAGAATTCTCAAACGATCTTTGTTTGCCGCTGACAGATTTGAGAAACGAATTGAAAATATTTCTGAGTATTGAAGCTGACATTCTAGAAAAAAGCAAAGCTGTTTGAATAAAATATTGAATTTAATCCTGCAAAGTTAAGTTGCAGAAACATTCTGTTGTTTGAAGGGAATGCGCACGCTAGACGATAATGGAACCATTGTTGCGAAAATTGCAGTGGGTGAAAGCGTTAATGCTGTCGGTGATCAGGGTTGATAAGGCCTGGAATATCAGCAGTGAGTCAAGCGGCAGTTTCTAAACGACTTGAATAATGACAATATAAAAAAATATACGTGAAGTTACAGATATGTATTAATGGATAGGGTTTTAGATAAGAGGAAAATAATAACTGATGATCTATTGTTAGTTAATGCCGCATTAGATAAGCTACAATCTCTGAGACTTTTATGAGTTGCTTAACGCCTAACTATAAAACAAAGTTTAGTACAATTTATGATATGTAACTGCCAAAACATAATGAACCATATATGTCAAATTGCTTATTCTCAACAACATTCTAATGTGTAAGATATTCTTAATTACAAAAAGAGATTAGAGTACGTTGTCTAAATCGCAAGAGGAAATGCACGTGTGGAGAAAGAAAATAGAATTGATAGGCATTGATATAAAACATCTAGACCAAGATATGGACACCAATCGATTCAAGCTAAAAACAAGGATCATGAATCGGCACTTCATAAATGAACTAGATAAGATCGGTTTACAACTCATAAATATGACTGGAACCTTTGATGGTAAACTTATGGTACTTTTGGAAACAAAAGTTTCATGACGGATAACGAATTGCAGCGACGATAAGGGAATCTCCTTTTTGTATATTTGGCATCGTTCAATAGAAACTCCGATAAGTTACCAGAACTGAGCATATGACCCTGGTAATTCTTAGTGAATATGACTAGTTGTTGACTTGGGGACATAGTCTTTCACTGACTAGAAATTGTATAACTTACCATACCTTCAGCATTAATTGCTTCGATTGAAGTACCGACCATAATGTCAAATTTCTTGACATACCTTGCAAGTGCCTTATATACTCCACATTCATATGCACCAAGCGATCCACCACTTTGCATGACGAGAATGGTTTCTAATTCAAAATCATTTTTCTCTAGTCTGCTATCCATTCGAACTTTTGGAATCGGATTGCGCTACATAGTACAGTTTTTGATAAAGTGTCACTGCGTTGGGGATTGTCGCCCTTGTGACAACTCATAAGTAGTTATCCCTCTCATTTATCAGGAGGATATGCAAAAAAGTAGAGAAATGACACAATGTCGTCTACTCTTGTGAAAACTTGTATGGACCTTCCTGTCTAGGTTCTTTTTCACTAAAGCATTTTAAGCACAATATTCCATTAGCTTTCAGTATTCTTTTTATTGTTTCTATGTATCTTTGTCTATGTGCAGGTGAAAGAACATGGAAGCAACCTCGATCAAATATATAGTCAAATTCATTGTCATTGAACTTGGAATATAGAATATCATCTACTATGAAATTAACATTTTCCTCATTAGTATAAATTTTTCTTGCTCTGTTAATCGCAGCTTCAGATAAATCAGAACCTATGACCATAAAGCCTCTCTTAGCAAGCCATATAGCTTGCGTCGCGGGACCAGTACCAAGGTCAAGGAATTTACCACCATTAATAATCTTTCTCTCATCTAATTCGTTTTCCAAGTCAGAATCAAAGTTTTCATTATACCATGGCATTGTCTCTATTTTTTGACTTTTGTATAAGGTTTCCCAATCAGGAAAGTCTTTTCCAGATTCTGACATAATCTAGCGTGATTCTGAAGACTATAATAATTAAGATCAGTGAAACTAAGCTCGAAGAGACAAAATAGTCGGTTCGACAAAACTGCCTGAGAAATGGTAGATCTAGCCTCACTGTTTTCACATAATTCGATTCTGGTTCAGTAACTACGTAGGATACAAGTCCAGGTCCACAATTTACCCCGCTAACTCCAGCTAACGGCAAATGATATATTACAACGATGTTCGCATAATCCCAGGCCTGCGAGATTGCAGAGTTACAGAATTACATATTAGTATGAAAAATGATACAGTAGGTTACGATATATAGTTCATCGGAAGAGTAGAGCATAGATAGAGTGATAGCAGATATAATAAGAAATGATAAGCAAATATCATAATTACGAGAACTGCAAAATATGTAATGAAATAAGGGACTCCGATCACGGATACATTGACGATCCCGACACGCTAGAACGAGAGGTTTAAGTTGAAAGTTGCCAAGACTAACTATACAGCAGCAATTGTGGCCTGAAGATTAAAACAAAATAGGATGGTGAAAGGCTAGGAAGTGTATATCCTAATCAAGAATTCTATATAACTGCCTACCTATAATCATATACTCAACTTTAATAATACGAATTGAGTCATATTAGTTATCATTTCATGTCTTCGAAGGTTTCTTATTTGACATCAACAATAGAAATCAAGAAATTGAAAAAAATGATGGTAATAATAAAGGAGATAAACATCAAAGGAGGCATAGTTATAGATGGTTTTCCGAGTAGTAGTGGCCTTGTTAACGCTATTGCATCAGAATGTTTGATTCGTTCAACAGGAACAGATCTTGTAGCTTTTTTAGACTCACCAAATTTTCCACCACTATCTGTAGTAAATAATTATGTTCCTCAATATCCTGTGAGAATTTATGTAAACGAAAGTCTGAAAGTGGCATACTTTGTTTCTGACATTAATATTGACAAGGCAATACAAAGAGATGTGGCAAAGGCAATTCTTAAGTGGACTAGGGAAAATGAGTGTAAGCTAATTATTAGTGCTCAAGGCATACTATCATCGTCCTCTCCTCCTCCTTCCAGTAGTGGAAATAGGAACAAAGAAGATTCGGCGCAGGAAGATGGTGATTATGATGACAGTAATATTAATGACACTACTAAATCTACCACTACCACTTCTCTACCCACTCTTCCTACAGACATTTACGCAGTAACAAGTACTGAGTCTGCAGCAAGGATAATAACTGAATCTAGCAATTACTTCACACATTTACGTGGTGGAACTGTAACTGGTATTCCTGCAATTTTGCTAAATGAAGGAGCTATGACAAATCTTGATGTAATTGTATTTCTGGTTGATGTTTTACGTGATGCGCCAGACTTTCGTGCTGCCGCTGTAGTTTCAGAAGCAGTCAGCAGAATTGTTCCAAACCTTTCATGCGATATTGGAGCTTTGATGGTTGAGGCACAAATAATTGAAAATAGAATGAAAAATGTAAGGGCTGAACAGAAAAGATACTCGTATATTGCCTAACTAATCGAAGTCTATACCAGGAAAGACGATCCTCTTTTCTGCGCCAGATTCATTAAATATCGCCGTTCTTTAAGAGAATCGTAGGGCTGTAATAAATTCGTTAGTAGTTCTATAGTCAGAAAAACTTCAAGGCGGGTTAAAACACATTTTGCCTGTTGCATCGCTACAGCCTTGATGAGTATGACCGCCATTAAGTGCTACACCATCTATGCCAAATCTAAAATTATAATATTTTGATAAATAATTGAATACCAATCAATCACTGACGGCATATGGTGGTGGACAGGTTCTGAATATCAATGCAAAGAAAATGCAGGTCATGTTTGTAGGACATAGAGGATTTGCTCCTGATGGTTCAACAATCTATTATATAGCAACTGACGCATCTGTCAAGAAAGTTGCTGATGCATTAGGTGTGACGTTCGTAAATAAGACAGGTGCTGCGTTGCTTTCTGGATCATCGTCTGATCTCTATTTGTTTACAAACGGAATCAAAGGCACAGGACCTATGGGATTTCAAGCAAGCATTGCATCTGCAAATGTAGGTGATAAAGCCTACAGTCCACTATGGAGAATACAGGCTACAACATGGAAAGATCCGTCACATACTGAATTCCTGACTTCATTAACTCAAATTACATCTGCAGCCCAGGCTGGAAAGCTACGTATTAACATTGCAAGAGTCGTAGTCAACTGTCCGTTTGTTGAAGTACATGTTTAGGAGCAAACACAGAAAAGAAACCAGACAGAAAAGATAAAGAAATTCCATTTCTTTTTTCTTTCACTTTTGATCTGATCGTTACTGCATTGTCATCTATTGTAACTCCAAACTTAAAAGCAGATTAAGCGAAATTATCATTAAGCATTGCTGCCGTTGCAATAGGCTGCCTTACTAATGACCTTCTCTAGTATTATGACTATTTGCTTTGTTGTTTGGATTTCGATATCGCTATCGTTTTCTTATAATCGTCTGTCTGTTTTGATCTAATATAACAATATGGTGATTACTAAATGGCAGACAAAATGACTCCTCCTCAGCATTGATTAATCAAGTCAACATTACTATGTTATACACAACATGACATGAAGGACAGCTTTGACTACGATTCAGCCACAAGACAAATAGCAGAGTATGAAAAAAGAAGGCCAAAAAAAATATCGTAACTGTGGGTGGAGATACTGTGGCGTTGGCTATTAGAGAGGGGGGCCCATTACGGCAAGCTCTTACCAGAGACTGGGCATATGTCTTATACCACGCAGGCATGGAGGGTCTTACAAAAATGCTGGAAAGGTTACAAAAATGCAAAGGGCCAAGATGACGTAAAGAGGATGAAGTATTATGCTGACGGGATAAGGAAGGCCCAAAAGGGACTTGGGTTGAAAGTGGATAGCTTTCCGAATTTGAGGTTGTATGGCATAGATGAAGATGGTAGTAATGACCCTGCTAACATTGAAGAAGAAGCCCCTTATGACTACGGCAGTGAAGCGCAACGAAAGTGGAGGGAAAGAATGGAAGAGTATTACTACTGACTTCTGCGACTACACTCTGTCTCAACTGTCTCAACTGCCATAAGATTTTGTACTTACCTATCGAACGATATATTCTCACATTAGGCCACAGCCTGTGGGTTATTACTATTTATAATATTAGACAATCTGCACGAACTAGAGAGTGCCAAAGAATCTTAACCTTTAACTTCTTCTCTAGATAGATTTAATACCAAAAAAATTCAATCAAGCTACTCCATATGTAGGTATAGCAGCACCTGTTATGACGTTTGCTTCGTCTGAACACAGGAACAATACCACGTTTGCCAAATCCTGAGGCTTTACCCATTTACTATGATCAGCGGTGGGCATTGCTCGTCTATTAGCTTCAGTATCTATCGTACTGGGCATTATACAATTTACATTAATATTAGAATCTTTCACTTCCTCAGATAGTGATTCAACAAGCCTGATCAATCCAGATTTTGATGCTGCATAAGCGGAATCATATCCGCTGGATTTTAATCCAGTTCTAGAAGATACATGCATTATCTTGCCATATTTTGAAGATACCATTTGCGGTATAACATGTTTACTTATCAAAAATGCTGATTTTAGATTCATAGTCATCATTAAATCCCACTCTTTTTCATCAAGCTCGGATACGCTCTTACCTCCTAAATAGCCTCCAACCACATTAACCAACACATCAATACGGCCGTACTTGCTAATGACGCTTAAAACTAATTTCTCTACTTCCTCTTCCTTTGTTACATCTGTCTTGATTAATTCTACTACTGCTTTGCTCTCTTTTTTCAGTTGCTCTATCTCTCTATCAATTACATACGATGATACTACTTTAGCATCGGATGCGATGAACGCTGCTGTTATGGCTCTTCCCAAAGCACCCGTACCTCCAGTTACTAGTACAATTTTGTTTGTATAGTCATATTTCATGATCCATCCTCTGTATAGAGGATGATTATTATTTCAAGCTACCTAAAAAACATTTTGCAGATTTTTATGTAGATTCTGTGACCTCCAGTCAAGATAGATAAAGATGCCTGCGACCTCAAAGTTTTTTACAAGAACTAATCAAAAGCATAAAAGTAGAGACCTAGAAATGTGAACAGCATATCATGTCTTGCTAGGGTGCGATTTCCTATGCTTTTTCTTCATACCTACACCTGATGTTATCATCTGTATTCCTGTTATCAATAGCGTAATCGAAACACTACGTGCTAATGTACTCTCTTGAAGATTAGGAAGCATTATTGCTAAAACAGACACGGCTATATTCAGTGTTCCTACTCCTAGAAGAATGCCCTTTGACCAGCGCGGAATTTCTTTACCTAGCGTGCCTTGTATTATCTTACTAATACCATTAAACAGCAAAGCTAATGCACCCAACGCCACCTGGGGTACTGGATGAGATTGTGGAAATAAAACAAGTACGATAGCAAGGGCTATAATTAATGGACCAAGTCCAATATTAGCTAGTCGATATGATTTATTTGGCGACGGGAATGCTATTCCAATAGCAATCCTTTCAAATCCAATTATTAGAAGGACTATTGAAACCAATCGAATAATGGTTTGTGTTGCAAGACCAGGATATGTCAGAGTTACGATTGTTATGATAATGGCGATTGCACCCAAACCAACTTCCAGAAATTGCAGCCATCTAATAGTATTCATCTTATTGTTATTATTATTACCATTTGGAGGATTTATTGTAGTCAAACACCACTTACCGTACTGGTAATGACATCGGATAGCCGTTATATAAGAAATCCTATGCAACTATTTCTGTGATTCGAGTTATTGGTATCTCATTTTAATCGTCATTTAGGCATGAAATAAAGGTACAAAACTTAATTAACATCGTTCTGACAAGGTAACTAGTGATTTTATAAAATGGGTTATATGGATCTTATGAGTAAGGTAGAGAATATAGAATTAATTGGAGGAATGATCAAACATTTTGCAACACACCGAGGGACATTAGATAATGTCTTTGATCTAGAGGATGGTTTCGACAAAACCATTTGGATGAATAATTGCATAGAGAAGCTAAAAAAAGATCCTGACTCTGCTAAGATGCTTGAGGAAAGATACATGGGCCCAGAATATAACCTAGATGAGCTTATGAAATTACCAAAGAATTCGCTAGGATATACTTATGCTAAACTGATGAAAACTATGGGTTTTGAACCCCATTTTTACAGATCTAGAGACAGACCAAGTCTTGATGATTTATCAGACTATGTTACTATGAGAGTTCGCAAGACACACGATTTATATCATACAATAAGTGGGTTCAACATGTATATAGGCGAAATAGGAGTAATAGCTCTCAACGTCACCCAATATGCTTATCCGGCTTTCATGTTAATAGATTTAATTGCAGTGGCCGCGGCTTGCTTCCCAGGTTTGGCGAAGATTCCAGAATCTGAAAAGATTCAGTCTAGTCTAGTGTTTGATACTCTGTCAAAGGGATTAAAGATGGGTCGTGAAGCAAAATCACTATTTCCTGTGAAATTTGAAGAGATGATTGAGATGCCTATCGAGGATGTAAGAAAGGAACTCAAGATCACTCCTATAAAGGAAGGCCCTAGTTGGTATCAATATCCTAAATTAAAAGATGAAGGATTATCCTAAGTATTTCCATGGTTGAACCTAATCTCATGGACGAATTTCAATCATTTAATTAATGTTGCTTTTTTCCTTTCAAGTGCCGGCTTTGGATTATCGGTGGACAAGATTTGGGAAAACCATCTTAGCACGCACTGCTCATTGTGATAGGCCAGGCTATCCGTCCTGTTCCAGTCTTGGTTCCGAAGATGGTAACAACGCCGCTGGCACGAGTTGCCCTCCTGGTCACAGCAAGGCTTTTTGTAGTGCATATAACGTTGCAGCAGGACCATCCCCTACTACTACCAAGCCAGGCTCTTCAATTCAAAAAGGGAATACTTCAGCAAGCTCAGTCGGTAATAACACCACATCGGCCCACCAGGCAGATGCTGCACATTGCGATCAACCAGGCTATCCGTCTTGCTATAGTATGGGCTTTAAGGATGGCGAATGAAATCTAGGAACCAGATGTCCTAGCCATCACAGCGTAAACTTTTTGTTCTGGACGGAATGCTGCAGAAGGAAATCCATCTACCAAAACAATACCAAGATTTGCCAGAGTGACTGAAATTGCTCCTGGCGCTGCACCTGGTCCACACACATTAGAGTATATACAAGCGTTCAATATAGCGGCAGGTAATCCATACAAACCAGGAACTAAACAATTTGACGATTATCAGGCAGGACTTGACGATGCGATGAAAGCTGGTAGAGATTGCGACAAAATGGATACGTGTGGTAGTTCATTTAGCAGTATTATCCGCTTCAAAAATAGCAAAGCCATTATTTTCTGTATCTGCACATATAGCAAAATAGCCCCAACCTGGCACCGCCCTTTTTGGGAATATAACTTTGCCTCCCAACTGTTCCACTTTGGCAGAATATTCTTCAACTGATTTTACATCAACATAGTTTATGGGCCCCTGTTCTGGCATCAGTCTTTTCATCATACCTCCCGTAAGAGCCTTATTCCCCTTATAATCCAGAGTTGTTACCAACCAATATTCAATTCCTGGCAGTGAACTAGGCGATTTCTCGAAATTCCACCCAAACAATTCATTATAGAATTTTTTTGATCTTTCGATATCATCTGAAGGAATCTCAAAGTGCACTATTGTTCGCATATCTCTTTCTCCATTTCCGGCACGTTTGATTTACTCATTGCTAATCCTATTCAAATTCTAGTTTATAAATATGCAGGGGAGCAAAAGTATAGTCACAATACATCAAAGGTCGAATCGAGCCCAGGGCACTATGCCCGTGTTGTCGAAGGTTTGTACACTCTACCCATCCTCACTTAGTGCTTGGTATTTTATTTAGTAACTAAATTATTGCCTTCCAGGTAGGTAGTGAAATTACTTGGGTAGGACAATTCCTTCATTCAGGCTAGCCAGCGTTGAAGAAGAAAAAGAATGGAAAGTATTTCGTAATGCCCTTGACAAATCGGATAGAAGGATATTCAACGAGATGTTGTCAATTTCACATTTATACAATTCAGCGCGTTAAAGAAAAGTATAGATGAATTTGTGTGGGGGCAAAAAACTGAACAAAATATTTTCCAGAAAGAAATAATCCAACGATGGTGACACGCCAAAAGTAGCTAGCAAGCCTACACCCCTCTGGGCTCAGACTCACCTGTGGTATAGAAAGGGTTAACTTTCGTCGGACGAACACTGAAATATTCCAATTTGCGTACGTATGTACCTCTTGTTACATATTTGCCAGGCGCTGATCAGCTAAATTCTAAGTTGGCATACCTCGATTTCTTTCCGCATTTTCCTTGTGATATTCTAAAGAAGTCGATAAATGTTCGTAAATACTAGGGTGATAGAATTTATGGCATCTTTACCCCTGCGCCGGGATAGTTTAGTATTTATATTAAAATGATAATGAAATTATTGTTAAATAGATTGGCATATTTTGTGTACTTTTCATTAGTCAATTTAATAACGGTGAACTGCGAAACATAAAACTGGATAGGACGAGACAAAAAGGCTAGGCTTATGTTTAACAAATTCAAACGCTGGAAACCAAAAGGAAAAATGTATAGTCTAAGATGTTTCCAATGTGGATCTGGTTTTCTTTCTAGCTTCAACCTTGAGGCGCCAATTTGCGGCAAATGCATCCAGAAGGCTAAATCTTTGGATTCAACTGTGGACTATGAAAAGGAATGTAGCAAATGTGGTAATAGAGGAGTCATTTATGGAAAAGCCATGTGTCATTCTTGTTATTTTGGGTTTGAAAGGCAGGGTAGCAAAGATAGATTATTATAAATGGATTTTGTAACTTGGTCTTCAAAGGTTAACCCTATTTCTGAGGAATCAGAGAATACCAACGGAAGGTTTCCACGAAATCAAGATATTGGGGTATTTCGATTTCACAATTAGTTATAATAATGGCTGAAGACACATCATCAACCGCTTCCCGTACTATTCCGTTTCCCACTTTGATTATTGTGTATCTGCCAGCCGAGGCCATTCAGTAACTAAAGACAAGAAATGACGTAATGCAGAATATTTAATACATAATCCTGACCTGACAGTATTGGTATGACTGGTAATATTAAAATCACATTCAACGATGAACCTGTCGGCTACGTCTTAATCGAGTATGTCGAAAATGTGCCGATAGATATGTGTGGTGAATGTGTTGAAGATCTTCTCCCATGACGATTTCCGTAAAGAACAGACTTGGGTAAATATTAGTTACATTTTACATGAATATGTAGAAAAAGGATATGAAGAATTACATACTGGAAATGAAACGGCGTTTAAGACTAAGGATGGTTTTCTAACCTACGAGGCTAAGGATACTTCGGGCTTGGTGAAGAGAAGTTCGCCGGCAGTCTTTAACACGTTACAGACTATTCTTCGTCGACTATCTTAAAATCATTCTTTATCATCTCATAAGGTAAATACATTTTACCATGATGCTTGTCTATAATATGTTGTGATAATTTCATTATCTGATCTCCAGATGTAAATTCCGTATTACAACGTCTGCAGATAAACCTAGTCATTGTTTTATTATTATATCCTGACTTCCTATTTCTCAATTTCCTTTAGCTAGGTGCAGGGTTAAACTGCTTCAAGACGCTCATGCGGAATCAACAGCTCCACATAGAAATTGAGCGAGGATTTTGTCAGGGTTGCTAATATAACTCAAATTTCTAACATAATTCTACCATCTCTTTCCTTGGCAAATAATGCCTGCAAGGCTTCTTTAGCTTCATCGAGCTTGAACTTTTTCCACACTCTGATCTTTAATTCTTTATACATTTCTATGAGTTCCTTGATTTGTTTTCTGGTACCACTATGAGAACCTATTAATTTGATTTGTTTTGAATACAAAGATTGAACATTTAATTCAACATCTGCACCTGTTAGACCACCAAATGCTACCCATCTTCCGTTAGCACCAACAGACTCAAAACTGCTATCCCATGTATTAAGACCTAGAGAAATTAAAACTACATCTGCCATTCTGCCTTGCGTAAATTCATTGACTTTTTCTGCTACTTTATCATAATCACTTATAACATAATCGGCTCCAAATTCTTTTACCCACTCATCCTTAGAAACTGCGATAACTTTTGCTCCCGTTTTCTTTCCAAATTGAACAGCCATCATACCTGTATTTCCTGACGCACCAAATACAAGCAAGGATTCATTTACATTAAGTGCTGCCTCTTTTAGTGCATGGTATGGTGTTAAAGTACTTACTGGCAAGCTTGCTGTTAAATCCCAATTCATTTCGTCAGGTATTTTAAAAGCATTTCTTTCTGGAATTGAAATATATTCTGCAAAGCCGCCATTAGTGACCACGCCAATTTCTTTTCCTCCATTTCTGCACAGCATTTCACATTGATTTAGACACATATCACATGTTCCATCAAAGACTCGATTGTAAACGATAACTCTATCACCCTCCTTCAAACTAATTACATGTTTTCCGATCTTGTCTATTTCTCCAGCCGTTTCGGCTCCTGGTATAGGGGTATTGGTTTGACCTCCCGTGTACCACTAATCGTAATATGATCTATTGGATTTACACCTGTCATCTTAACTCTTATCAACACATCGTGATCTGTTATTTTCGATTGTTCTACATCATGCTTTATCTTTAAATTCTCTAAACCCGGTTTTTCAAAAATGGCTGCCTTCATTTATCTACTATTAAGTTCATTGGCTGTCGTATCTTATTCTGATATATTAACCGCGTGATAACCGATTTTACAAATGGGACAAAATGCATGATCACATAGGCATTCTATACAATATCTATGAGCATTGTAAAATTCAGTGATATTATCATAATAAAGACAATTCTCACATACTACGATTTTTTGAAAGCCGCCAGAAAATCCTTGGTTAGCGTAAATGCCTTTTGTATTTTGGTTCAGCATCTCTGTCATAATATTTCCCATACATTTAAGTAAATAGGGGAACTATTTGAAGTGCTCCCATTATAGCCAAAAATATCAGAAATATTTCTTTAATTCGATACACGCTTACTGCATGGCGATATATTGATTAATGTTATTTAAGAAGTTTCTGTCACATTATTTTTCTACCATTAATCGGAGATGCTGGCATTTCATATCTTAAACAGCAGCACAGTAACTACAAAAAAGAGCGCGAAGTGGAAACAAATACATTTCTTTCCATGTTTTTGGGGTACATCTTATCTAAACCTGTGCGATACAGTCGAGAAATGTCCTTCTTGTATGAATCGTAAAGTAGAGTCGATGCCAATACCAGATAAGGAATTATACAAATTTGATTATGATGCGAGTGCCGCGCACTAAAAACAAAATCTCTTCTCTTTTTTTGGGGCCGAATAGGCAATGAGTGTACAATGCCGTAGATCTGGACAAAATCAGACGATAAAGATTTATTTAATATATGCCTGACATGTAAATAATGCAAAAGAACGAAACGGCTTTATTGTTTGCAACGATAACGACAGCAATACTAGTGGTAACATCGATCTCAACGTCATCATCTTCAGCATACTTGAAAATATTTTCGCCAAAGCAAGGCCAACAGGTGCCGGCCGGCAGCTTTTTACCGGTAATTGGTACGTCTACACAATCTAACGCAACTCATACAAAATGTAACGTTCAACTTCAGACAAACCAGCACGGATACAAACCCGTACAACCTCTCGGACCTGCCGGAACTTATACTAATTGGAAAGGCACAACAAGCGAGCCGGTAAAAGCGGGTATAAATCAAGTAGAAGGCCAGTACATGTGCTTCCCTGCAACTGGTACAACGCCGAATTTCATTAAACATCTAGTTCGCAATTTCACAGGAATACAAACCAATTCGGGTATTCCAGTAGTGCCCACAGTACCGCATTAGGCTGGAATAATAACAATAACTACATTGACTAAATTACGAAGTCGTGCAATAAAGGTGCACCAATACCAATCAGCAAGAAAATGTGAATGAATTTTCGCTCCTGTTCCTAATGGAGCATAACGCAGAACTTAGGGGTCTAGTCATTATGGTCATTCACTTCAATATCAAATGTATCCGCCTTATCTTTTTAAGCCACTTTTTGAATTTACTATTTGAAAAATGAAAGAAATGAGTAAAGAAGAAATTCAAACCTTCCTCATGTCTGGCACTCTAACGGGAAAGATATCAACCGTCCGCAAAGATGGAAGACCTCATGTGGTTCCCATTTGGTTCATTCTTGAGAACGATGATTACAATATAAAGGTCGTGTTCACCACTGGTCAGGACTCACTGAAAGCCAAACACTTGTTGAGAGATCCGCGAGTAAGTTTTTGTGTAGACGATCAAACCCCCCCCTTTTCATTTATTTCAATAGAAGGAATAGCAGAAATAAACAAAGAACCAGATCTAAGCGAGCTCCTAAAATGGGCAACCAAAATAGCAGGACGGTATATGGGACAAGATATTGCAGAAGCTTACGGGAAGCGAAATGCAGTAAAGGGTGAATTCCTTGTTAGGATAAGACCGACTAAGATAATAGCACAGAAAGATATGGTAGGGTAGTAGCACAAATTTCGTAGACCGTACATGATTTTAGCAGTTCTTGTCAAGATAGAGGAAATTACTGTGCACTACGAACTGATCTTTCCAGCACAATTTTAAAACCAAACGCAAAGTCTTTGGTACTAAGATACAAATAGAGCCGGTACGGCCCTGTCTGAAAATCGTTTGCTTGTGGAAAAATTATAAGCCTATTCTTCAGTGTAGCCTGGCATGAAGAAGGACTTTTCTTATTTCAATCATTGAAGCCGCTCAAGACTGAAGCCGTTAAGTTTATGTCATATTTGCTGATCCAAATGATTACAAGTCGTGCCCCAAAAAGCCTCAAATTCCATTTGGTCTAAATATGATGACAATTTCTTCCCCAGAGGACTTGATGAAGAATTTTTCCAAATGCTATGCCAAATATTTCTAGGGCCATGGGTGCAGGCAGCCCGCTAAAGGGTTCCCCTACATTTAAAATCTGTATGAGGGGGTACTAAGACCTGGCCATAAAAGTGGGCGATAAAATTACCATAGAAATTAAGAATCAGACAGCAGTGGTGGGATAAAGATATCAGACAAAGTCAGCAGAATCCTTCTCCCTCTCATCTTATTTTTTATACTTTAATTTTTTTATGTCACACCGTACCATTAAATATCTATGTTCAAATCGCTTAGATCAATCTACAATTATAATCTGACGTGTTATTTAACGTAAAAAAGATCAATAATTAACGATCATTAACTGATCATGAGCAACACGACAACAAAATGCGGCTGAAACGTTTATGTTATATAAAAGAAACATTTGTTATAGCCCCGATACGACTTCTGTATTTCACAAGACAAAGTCAAATCGGATTGCCAATATTTTTAATCGATGTATACGTCCTCTCCTATTTTTGGAACGAGCTCTCCACCATCGTCTGCATAAAAACCCAAAACAGATTTATCGTCAGCCCGACATGGATCAGACAAGAGTACGTTTCCCATCTGACAAGAATATTTGATCAATGCCACGGTGACAGCTTTAACATTGCGTTATTATTTCAGGCGATACCTTAAGATCCGCAACTTTAATCGTGCCATTCAATTCGGATATAGCCGTTCGATAAGGATTACCTATATTTGTTTTCTGGTACAATGGATACTTGTACATGACGAAAAAACAGCAAAAGAGGAATTGACATAAGCTCGGTTTCTCATAAATAATTAGTCTGACTTTATATGAAAAGTGAAATACAGAAGCAGGAGTGACATAATCGGGCTGCTTTTGAATGCTGCAAATGGCGGAAGAGCTACTAAGACTAAATTAATGTATAGCGCGTTTATATCCTTTAATCAGCTGAGAGAATACTTGTCGCTGTTAGTGGAAAATGGTTTGATACAATACGAAGAAGGAACGCACACTTACAGAACAACTGAGAAGGGTATACGTTTTTTGCATTTACAAAACAAAATTGACGAAGTAGCTCCGATTATTTACATCAGCGAGAAATAAAGCTGAAATAAAATTATCGTAGCAAGGGTAATGACCAAGATCAGTAGATCACTTTTTTATCATCGGCAAAGCAAACAGAGCTCCAATCTGTAGCGGATTGAATTTAACGGCCTAGACTATTTTTTCCGAACAGTGTGATTTTAGACTATATACAAAAGAGAATAGAATTCAAATCTGATAAAAGAACCGCTGACTACATTTCTTATATTATCAGGTTAGTCGAAAAAAACCACTAATCAA
>Ga0193728_1000636_pt1 | contig 17178 bp, 15 predicted proteins | sample U1c1metaG_FD_143037 | JGI IMG/M metagenome (GOLD analysis project Ga0193728, IMG submission 143037) | Soil microbial communities from a riparian zone of the East river system, Colorado, United States - U1c1 | ecosystem: Environmental > Terrestrial > Soil > Riparian zone | place: USA: East River...
CAATGTCGAGCCGATTGCCGCGATACCGGAAATCATCGAACTGAACATCGGCCATTCGATTGTCGCGCGCTCCATCATCGATGGGTTGGCCAAGGCTGTGCGCGATATGAAGGCATTGATGCACCGAGCTCGAACGGGTTCCCTGAGATCATGATTTTCGGCATCGGCATCGATGTTCTGCAGGTTGATCGCGTCGAACGGGTGTATCAGAAGCACGGCGAGCGTTTCGTCAGGCATCTGCTGTTGCCCGAGGAGCGGGCGCAGCTCGAGCGCACCGCGCGGCCCGTGCGATTTCTAGCCATGCGTTTTGCGGCCAAGGAAGCCATCGTCAAGGGCATGGGCACGGGCTTCTCGCATGGCGTGTGGATTCGCGACGTCGGCATCGTACAAAACTCATGGGGCAAACCCGAGGTCGTGTATTCGGCGCGCGGCGCCAAGGTTCGCGATGGTCTCGGCATCGGCGAGGGCCACGTAACGTTGACCGATGAAGCCGGCTTGGTGGTGGCAGTTGCGATTCTCATGCGGCGCGAGGCTGCTTGAACACGCTGGTGTTCGATATTGAGACCGTGCCGGATACCGATCTCGGCAGGCGTCTCCATGATTTGCGTGACCTGTCCGATGAGCACGTGGCGCAGATCATGTTTACGAAACGCCGGCAAGAGACCGGCAGCGAATTTCTATCGCATGAGCAGCAGCGCATCGTTGCCATCTCGGTGGTCATGCGTTCGCGAGAATCCTTGAAAGTGTGGAGTCTCGGAGATGAAACCTCGTCGGAGAAGGATCTGATCGAGCGTTTCTTCGATGGCCTGGAGAAGTACACGCCGGACTTGGTTTCTTGGAACGGCGCGGGTTTCGACCTCCCGGTCCTGCACTATCGCAGTCTGCTGCACAGCGTACCGGCAGCCCGTTACTGGGAGATGGGGGATTCCGATCAGAGCTTCAGATACAGCAACTACTTGAGCCGTTTTCATTGGCGGCACATGGATCTCATGGACATCTTGTCCGGATTTCAAGGCCGCGGCCGGGCGAGCCTGCAGGACATTGCTTCCTTGCTCGGTTTCCCCGGGAAATTGGGCATGAACGGCGCCGATGTCTGGCCGGCGTACCTCGAGGGCGGCTTGGCGCGCATCCGCGACTACTGCGAAACCGACGTGCTGAATACCTACCTCATTTATCTGCGATTCGAACTTGTACGCGGACGCCTGGACGCGAACGGCCATGCGCACGAACTCGCGCGAGTGCGCAAATTGCTGGCCGAGTCGAGTGCCGCGCATCTCAAGGAATTTTCGGCAGCGTGGCGCGAGACTTAGACTTAAGGGCGATTCAGGAGGCCGACATCGTCGATCTTGCGCATGATGGCCGCGGGGTCGCGCGGGTGGACGGCAAGGCGGTATTCATCGAGGGCGCGCTGCCGGGGGAACGGGTGCGCTTTCGAGTGATCAAGCGGCGCCGGCAAATGGACGAAGCGGGCTTGGTCGAGGTTTTGACCGCTTCGCCGGATCGGGTGGTCCCGCGCTGCACGCATTTCGGCGTTTGCGGGGGGTGCACGCTGCAGCACCTATCCGCTGCTGCTCAACTGGCCGCTAAAGAGCGTCAATTGCTGGAGAATCTGCAGCGCATCGGCAATGTTCAACCCGCGCGGGTACTGCCGCCGTTGCAAGGGCCCGACTGGGCCTACCGCCGCCGTGCTCGCCTAGGCATCAAGTACGTTCACAAGAAGGGCCGTGTGCTGGCGGGTTTTCGCGAGCGCGAAAAGCCGTACATTGCCGACATCAAGCGCTGTGAGGTATTGCTGGCGCCGCTCGCGACGCTGCCTGCGGAACTTGCGGCGCTGACCGAAACGCTCGACATTCGGGAGAAGATCCCGCAAGTGGAGGTTGCAGCGGGCGATCACGCAACGGCATTGGTGTTTCGCGTGCTGCAGGTGCCGGGCGCCGCCGACCTCGAAAAAATCTCGGCATTCGGCGCCGCGCGCGGCCTGCAGATTTACCTGCAGACGGGTGGACTGGAGACGGTGCGGGCGGTACGCGCAGACTATGGGCCGCTGAATTACGCGGTGGATGGCGGCAGCGTCGTGATTGAATTCGGACCCGTCGATTTCATCCAGGTCAACCGCGACATCAACGCCTCGATGGTCGATGCGGCAATCGCTCTATTGCGGCCCGAGGCGAGCGATGCCGTGCTCGATTTGTTCTGCGGTCTGGGCAATTTCACGCTGCCGCTGGCACGCCGGGCCCGGCAGGTACTGGGCGTGGAGGGCGATGCGTTGCTGGTATCCAAAGCACTCGCCAATGCAGCGCGTAACGGCATCGGCAATGCGCGGTTTGCGGTGCAGAACCTGTTCGATCCGAAGAGTTTTGAGGCATGGGCGGACGAGCGCTACGATCTGGTGCTGCTCGATCCGCCGCGTGCCGGCGCTGCAGAGCTGTTGACTCGCATGGGCCATTGGCGCCCCCGGCGGGTCGTGTATATTTCCTGTCATCCAGGCAGTTTGGCGCGGGATGCGGGGATTTTGGGCGCCGAACACGGTTTCACGCTGACCGCAGCGGGGGTAATGGACATGTTTCCGCATACGACGCACGTTGAATCCATCGCGGTGTTCGAGAGGCCCCCTTGAGCTTGGGTCCGCTCATGGTCGATATCGGCGGCACCGAGTTGACGCCCGAGGATGTCCGAGTGCTGTCGCATCCTTTGGTAGGCAGCGTCATTTTGTTCAGCCGCAACTACCGCGACGTGGCGCAGCTCCGTGCGTTGACGGACGCCATCCGCGGCGTGCGAAGTCCGCACTTATTGATCGCTGTGGACCATGAGGGCGGACGCGTACAGCGCTTCCGTGAGGGGTTTACGCGACTGCCGGCGGCACGGGCTTTGGGCCGGCGATACGACGAGGATCGGCGCGAGGGATTGGCCCTGGCCCAATCCGTGGGCTGGCTGATGGCGAGCGAGCTGCGCGCGGTGGGTGTGGATTTCAGCTTTGCGCCCTGCGTCGACCTCGATTACGGCGTCAGCGAGATCATCGGCGATAGGGCCTTTCACGCGGACCCGGACACCGTCGCGGCTCTGGCCGTGGCCTACATGTCGGGCATGCGCGAGGCCGGTATGGCGGCGGTCGCCAAGCATTTTCCCGGCCACGGCGGGGTGATTGCGGACTCCCATGTCGCGCTACCGGTGGACCGGCGCAATTTCGTCGATTTGGAGGGGGATATCCGCCCCTATCGGCTGCTGATCGAGAACAATGTGGCAGGGGTCATGGGGGCCCACGTGGTGTTTCCCGCCATCGACGCCTTGCCGGCCAGCCTCTCGAAGAGTTGGATCACCGCCGTGCTTCGGAGCGAGCTCAAGTTCCACGGCTGCGTATTCGCGGATGACCTGACGATGGCGGGCGCGGCCGCTTTTGGGGGTGCGATTGAGCGTGCCGAGCTGGCATTTGCTGCAGGTTGCGACGTCCTCCCCATTTGTAACGACAGACAAGCGGTAAAGTCCGTGCTCGAGCACTTCGCGCCGGATCTAGGCTCGCCCGCCTCGCAGGCTCGGGTGGTACGGATGAGGGCACGCGGTGAGGCCCCGGAGAATCTTGGAGCGGACCGGCAGTGGCAGCAAACCGTGACGTTGATCGCAAATCTTTCGGCAACACCCCCGCTGGTGCTGACGGAGGGGAGTCATGACCGGGTTTGATCCCGACATGTATCGACGCCTGGTCGAGAGCTCGCCCGAGGGCGTCGTGTTAGTCGATGCCCAGGCCACCGACCACCCGGTGATGTACGCCAATCCCGCTTTTCAGGCCTTGACGGGCTATTCCGCCGCAGAGCTCATGGGGCGCAATCTACGCCTGCTTCAGGCCGATGATCGTGAACAGGATGGGCGCCACCGACTGCGCGATGCCTTGAGCCGGGGGGAAACCTGCCGCGTGCTGCTGCGCAACTACCGCAAAGACGGGACCTTGTTTTGGAATGAGATGACGGTGCTGCCGCTGCGCCATCCGGACGGCTGCGTCACGCATTTTGCGGGCCATCATCGCGACGCCGGGGAGCGCTTGCGCATCGACCCCAGAGTAGCCAAGGACACCTTGAGCGGCGCGCATCAGCCGACCGCCATGGCCATCCGCGACGACCGGCTGACCGGCCTGTTCACGCTGGCGTATTTGGAAGAATTGTTGAAACGCGACTGGGCGGTGGCACATCGCGAGCAACGCAGTATCGCCGTCTTTGCGGTGGACATCGATGCATTGGATCTTTACAACAACACGTTTGGGCGGGGTGCGGGCGATTCGACCATTCGCCGCGTGGCGCATGTGGTGTCCGGATGCCTGCGCCGCTCGAGCGATGTGACCGCGCGCATCGCCGGCGGCAGCTTGATTGCGTTTGCGCCGGGGCTCACACACGAGCAGGCATTGCAGGTCGGCCATCTCATGGCGGAGAGAGTGCGCGATATGCGCATTCATCATCCCCGCTCGGCCGTGCTGCGCTACATCAGCATCAGCATAGGCGTCTGCGCCGCCATCCCCGGCGCTTCGGACAGCCCTTCGGCGCTTTTGGAAAAAGCGCAGCAGCAATTGCAACTGGCCAAGAAGTCGGGACGCAATCAAGCGGCGTAGTACGTCGGCGCTGTGAGTTTGAGCGGTTCGGAATGGCCTAGTCCTTTCGCGCTGGACCGCTCAACGTCACGGTGCAAGAAGACGAGCCCCGAAGGAAGATCCGCGGTCGTGTGGCCTCATTCCCACTCGTCGCCGGAAAATCACATGTCGTCCAACACCCGCCGGTAGCGCCGGCACCGTGATGTTGATCGGTTCGAGCATTCGTCGGGAAGGGCAAGGAGCCTCGAGGCAACTGGTTCTTCTCGTTGCCTCGAGGCTTCTTACCCTTCCAGGCGAGCGGCTACACCACCGGTCAAATTCACAATGCCGAGTACATAGGTATCGGCGGCCGGCTGCGAGGCATGCTGTCGCGAACGCGGCCGTAGCTTCCACCTGCTAGACTGTATATGACTTTGAATATATCACCGCAAGCGAGGAAGCGATTGGACGCATCCGCAATCGCCAGCCGCGAGGCCGGGCTTCACAAGGACTTAAGCCGCTCGCAGCTCATCATGATCGGTCTGGGGGGTGCGATCGGCACGGGCCTGTTCATGGGCAGCGGACTCGCGATTGGTTACGCGGGTCCGGCGGTGATCTTGAGCTATGCAATTGCCGCGATTGCGGCGGTGGCCATCGTCTTCAGCTTGTCAGAGATGGCGGTGATGCACCCGACGGCCGGCTCGTTCGGCACCTACGCTGAGATTTACCTGAATCCCTGGGCGGGGTTCGTGACCCGTTACTCCTACTGGATGGCGCAGGTCATCGCCGTTGGAGCGGAGGCGGTGGCCGCCGGCGTCTACATGACCTTCTACTTTCCCGGCACGCCGGTATGGTTGTGGTCACTGGGCTTCGCCTGCGTGCTGCTCTACTTCAATTCTCGGTCCGTGCATAATTTTGGCTCCATCGAGTATTGGTTTGCGCTGATCAAGGTGGTGGCCATTGTGATCTTCATCATCTTGGGCGCCGCAACCATTTTTGGGCTTTGGACTACGCCTGTGGGGTTTCACAATCTCACGGGTCTCCCCGGCGGGTTCATGCCGCACGGATTCGGCGGCGTCTGGATGGCGGTGATCGTAGGCATTCTGTCGTTCAACGGAATCGAGGTGATTGCCGTCACCTCCGGCGAAGCCAAGGATCCGGTGCGCACCATCCCTGCGGCACTGCGCACCATGGCATTGCGGCTGTTTCTGTTCTACATCCTCGCACTCACCATCGTGGTCACCTTTGTGCCCTGGACCGAGACGGGCGCCACGGTGGTGACTCAAAGTCCCTTCGTGCGTGTATTCGCGCACACCGGAATTCGCCACGCTGCCGGCATCATGAATTTCGTGGTCTTGAGTGCCGCGCTGTCGAGCATGAACACCAATGTCTATCTGTGCTCGCGCATGCTGTTTTCGCTGTCGCGCGGAGGGTTCGCGCCGCAATTCTTGGGAAGGCTCGGCAAGAACGGCACGCCGATCACGGCCATTCTGGTGTCGGGTGCCTGCATTCTGTTGGCCGCGGGGCTGTCGAAGCTGACACCCTTGGCGTACAACTACCTGTTCGGCGTGGCGCTGTTCGATGCCATGATCGTCTGGATCGTCATTTTGCTGAGCCACTTGAGCTTTCGCCGCAGGCACAAATTGGCGGATTTGCCGGTGCGCACACCCGGATTTCCGGTGGTGCAAATTGTCGGCTTGCTGCTGCTGTGCGCGGTGCTGGTCACGATGGGACTGGACAGGGAGACTTGGCGGATCTCATGGATTGTCGGAGTTCCGTGGCTGCTGCTGCTGTCAGGCGGCTATTTTTTCATGAAGGCGCGCCGCGCCAGCGCCGCAGCATTGCAGAGCGCGCTGAAGATCGATGCGTAGGGGCCTTTGTCGCAGGTGCTTCTAACCGGGCGTGCGTCCCTGCAGAATGCCGGCAAGTATATCGCTGTCGATATTGCCGCCCGAGATAACGGCGCAAACCCTGGTCTGTGGGTACTGCGCCGACAGCGCGGCGGCCACCGATATCGCGCCTGCACCTTCTGCCACGATGCGGTTGTTGTCCGCCAATAATCTGATGGCTTGTGCCACTTGCTCGAGCGAGACTGTGATGACGTCATCGATCATGGATCTCGAGAGCGGCCACATCTCGGGCAGCACCGAGCCGTAACCCACACCGCTGACGAAACCAGGCTCGTGCGACGTCTGGGTCGGGGCGCCCGCGTCGAAAGCAGACTTCAGCGGATGCGCGCTCGACAGTTCACAGGCAATGATTTTCACGCCGGGTCTGATGGCGCGCACCGCACACGCGATTCCGCACGCGAGCCCGCCGCCGCCGAAGGGAGTCAGGATCGCTTCGACATCGGGCCACTGCGCGAGGATTTCGGCGCCGATGGTTGCATCTCCGGCCAGCGAAGCGGGGTCGCGGACCGCGTCAATGTAAACGCCCTCCTGATCGTCGAGCGCGCCGGTTTCGATGGCGCGCCACCAAACATCGTCGGCACGCATATCGATGCGTGCGCCCAAGCGCCGCAGTTTTTCCAGCTTCGCCTGCGGCGCGTTCGCCGGTACCACGGCGGTGGCGCTGATTCCGAGCCGGCGGGCCATCCACGCCACGCCGAGCGCGCTGTTGCCTGAGCTGGTGGTGTAAATGCCGGCATTCAAATCGGTGCGCCGCTTGCTCAAGACGGCATTGCCGATGGGCCGAATCTTGAATGAGCCGATGGGCTGAAGATTCTCCAGCTTCAATCGAATGGTTTTGCCTTGCGGTGCGATATCGCAACCAACCAGCGGTGAAACCACACTGAATGCTGCGACTCGATCGCGAGCGGCATCGATTTGCGCCATGCCCACCGGTTTCACTTCTTCCAGCAAATCAGTCCTCGTGACGAACGCGCTGCGCCCGCGCGCGACGGCCGTATAATTGCATGTTTATATGACTGTGCATATAATTCGTTTTCAAAGATTTTTGCGACAGGAACCGGAACATGGAACAGAACTTCGAGGCGCTGCGCAAGGAATTTCCGGTTCTGCAGCGAAAGACCTATCTTAACAGCGGCTCCTATTGCGCACTCGCGAATGAGGTGAGGGCCGCATTCGACGCTTACATGGAAGATCGGCTGCTGGTGGGCGCGAACTGGGACGTTTGGGTGACGAAAAATGAGTCGGTGCGCAAGCTGACGGCGACGCTCTTGAACGCCTCGCCCGATGAGATCGCGGTCACCGCGTCCGTCTCTGCCGGATTGAATGCGCTGGCGAGCGCCTTGAACTTCACCGGTCCGCGCAGCAAAGTCGTGGTCAGCGATTTCGAATTTCCCACCAACGCGCAGATTTGGCACGCGCAAGAGCCGCGCGGCGCACGCGTCGTTCACGTGCCGCGCGCCTCCGACGGTTATATTCCGGCCGAAATGTTTGAAAAGGCAATCGATGAACAAACGCAGCTGGTGGCCATCACCCACGTCTGTTTTCGCAACGGCGCCAAACTGGACATTCCCGGCATCGTGCGCCTCGCACGGGCAAAGGGCGCGAAAGTGCTGTTGGACTGCTATCAGTCGGTGGGATCGCTCGATATCGACGTCAAGGCGCTGGATGTCGACTTCGCGGCCGGAGGCATGCTCAAGTACTTATTGGGTACCGCGGGAATCGGTTTTCTCTATGCGAGAGATGCTTGCGTTCGGTCGTTGGTGCCCACCAACAGCGGCTGGTTTGCGCAGGCGGAGATTGCCGCCATGGATATCACCGCCAATCGGCCGGCGCCGAACGCGCGCCGGTTTGAAGCGGGCACCCCGCCGGTGGTCAACTGCTACGCCGCCGAGGCGGGCCTCAAGATGCTGCTCAAGATCGGCACGCCTGCGATCGAAAAGCGCAATTACGCGCTGACGCGGCGCTGCATGCACAGGCTGGAGGAGATCGGCTGGCCGAGCATCACGCCCGCCCAGGACGGGCGCCGCGGCGCCACCGTTGCCGTGCCGTCGCGCGACAGCGCGGGGCTTTCCGCCGAGTTGATGAAGCAGGACATCGTGACCTCGCACCGCGACGACAATGTCCGTGCCAGCTTTCATTTTTACAACAACGACGACGACGTTGAAACCTTCATAGCGGCGATGAAAGAGCTGCGCGGTTCTTACGCGCCGCGCACACGGAACACTCAGACAGGCTCCTGATGGAAATTCGCGTATTACGCGGCGCCGAGGTGCGCCAGCTGTTGCCGATGGCAGAGTGCATCGATCTGATGCAGCGGACCATGATCGCCGTATCGGAAGGGCGCGTCGTCCTGCCGTTGCGTTCAATTTTGGCGATGCCCGGTGATCGCGGCATGATGGGAATGATGCCGGGGTATCTTGCCGACCCGGAATGTTTCGGCGTGAAGCTGGTCAGTTTGATCCCTCGCAACAAGCCGCCGCAATATTCATCGCATTTAGGGTTGGTGCTGCTGTTCGAGGCCGATCACGGCCAGCCGGTTGCACTGCTCGATGCGGCGGAAATCACCGCCATTCGCACCGCCGCCGCGAGCGGATTGGCCACGCGGCTGCTGGCTCGGGCGGAAGCCGGCGATTTGGCGCTGCTGGGCGCGGGCGAGCAAGCCCGCAGTCATCTCGAGGCCATGCTCAGCGTGCGCGCGCTGCGGCGCATTCGCGTTTGGGCCCGCGACCGGGACAAGGCCAGACTGTTCGCCGAGGCGCAAGGCGCAAGACACCGAATCGCCATTGAAACCTCACCGACCGTGCGCGAAGCGATTGCCGGCGCCGACATCATCTGCACGACGACCAAGGCGCGCGAGCCCATATTACAGGGCGATTGGCTGACGCCGGGCACGCACCTGAACGTGGTCGGCTCGAGTATCGCCGCAGCGGCGGAAATCGACACGCCGGCCGTCGTCAAAGCACGTTTCTTCGTCGACCGCCGGGAGTCCACCATCCATGAAGGCGGCGAATATTTGCGGGCGCTGAAGTCCGGCGCCATCACGTCCGATCATATTCTGGCGGAGATCGGCGAAGTCGCAAACGGTTCGAAGACCGGACGAAGCTCGCCGCTTGACGTGACGCTCTACAAATCCCTCGGCATCGCGCCGCAAGATCTTGCCTCGGCTCACCATGTGCTGCAGAAGGCGCGCGCGGCAGGGGTTGGACAGGTCATTGACTTCTAGCGCGCTGATCCTGCCAACCGCCGCGCAGGTCGCAGCCGCTCGTGACAATATTCGCCCCTTTGCGTTGCGCGCACCGCTCGTGAAACTCAATGCCGACCTGCCAGGCGCCAAGCTCTTTCTCAAGCTGGAAAATCTGCAACCATGGGGCTCGTTCAAGATACGGCCGGCCGTCAACGTGCTGAAGACCATGGATCCCACGTATCTTCGTCGCGGGGTGTTGACCGCGAGCGCAGGAAACTTCGGCCAGGGCCTGGCTTTTGCGGCACGCGCCTTGGGCGTGCCGGCCACGGTGGTCGTTCCCGACGCCGCCGCTGAAAGCAAGGTCAAAGCGTTGATCGAACTAGGCGCGAAAGTGATCAGACGTTCCTTCGATGAATGGTGGACGGTTCTCACCAGCCGCAGCTGCGCCGGTGAAGACGGAATCTTCGTCCATCCGGTGGCCGAGCCCGGCGTTCTCGCAGGCAATGCGACGATAGGCGCGGAAATTCTCGAGGAACTGCCGGACTGTGATGCCGTGGTCGTGCCATTTGGCGGCGGCGGCCTGATTTGCGGCATCGGTTCGGTGATGCGGCGCCTTCGCCCGGCGGTGCGGATGATCGTGGTTGAATCCGAGGCCGCGCAGCCGGCCGCGGCGGCGTTGCAACATGGCGGCCCCGTAAGCGTTGCGCATCGGCAGAGTTTCGTCGATGGCATGGGCAGCACCACGGTACTCCCGGAAATGTGGCCCCTGCTGCGTGCCGTCGCGGATCAGGCGGAGTGCGCATCGTTCGCGCAGATTACCGAGGCGATTCGCCTGCTCGCTCACCGTCACCACGTCATCGCGGAAGCCGCCGGTGCGGTGTCGGTCGCCGCGGCCCTGGGGGCGAAGGCGGGCAAGGGTAACGTTGTCTGCATCGTTTCGGGTGGTAACATCGATGCCGCAAAATTGGGCGCTATCCTCGGCGGTCACAATCCCTTCTAAAGAGCATGGCGCGAACCAAGAAAAAAGCACCGGCCGCGAGTTTGGACGCAGCACCGAAATCGGCGGATGAATCGCTGTTCGATGACTTTTTGCCGCACCTGATCGCACGGCTGGCCTACCAGCTCAACGCGGATCTGATCGAGAAACTGCGGCGCGAGGGGATCAACGTCACCCGCTGGCGCATCCTCGCCGTGCTCGCCATGGGCGACGGGATCACCATCAATGAGATCATCGATCGCGCGATGGTGCAGCAATCGGCGCTCAGCCGAGCCTTGATGCGCATGGAAAAGGAAAACTACGTCCGACGGGTTCTGCGCCGAGAGGATGCCCGCTGCGTCGAGGTATACCTCACCGACAAGGGACGGGCGCTGTTCAATTCCTTGAATATCGTGGTTCGCCGCCGTGAGCAGCGCTTGCTGGAGGGTTTCTCGCCGTCGGGAGTGGAAGCGGCGTTCAGCTTGATGCGGCGTTTGAGCCGCAACATGAGAAGCCGGCCCTAAGGTCCAAGGGCGCGGCGAATACCCGAGCTGGCTGCGGAGGTTCTGCGCGCCTCTTCGGGGCGCGTCCCGCTGGCCTTCGCCCTCATATGACGCAGCAATTGTGGGCCGTACGCAACAGCCGGCGTTAATTGATATTTCATATGATAACTCATATTGTGACGGCTCAATCACGGGAGAATCTGCGATGAATATAACAATGGGCCGGCGTTTGACCGTCAAATTGGGGGTTTCGGGCCGTCTGCTTGCGGCCGCCGTAGGCATTGCCGCCACATGGGCCACGCCGCTCACCGCGATGGGTCAGACGGCAGCCGGTTCCGGCGGTCTCGAAGAGATCGTGGTCACTGCCAACAAGCTCAACGCTCAGAAAGTCCTCGATATCCCCGTATCCATACAAGCCATCAGCGGCGATGCGCTGCAGGCTGCCGGCGTGTCCGGGATCATGGACGTTGCAGGCCAGATTCCCGGCCTCTCGATTCAGGATCTGGGTCCGGGCGACAAGAAGTACGTCATTCGCGGCATCAATTCCACCGGGGATGCGACCACGGGCGTGTACTACGGCGAAGCAGTGATCAGCGGCTCGAATGCCGATGACGGCGGCGGCTTCGAATCCGACATTCGTCTGTACGATTTGAATCGCATTGAAGTATTGCGCGGACCGCAAGGTACGCTGTACGGCGCGAGCTCCATGAGCGGCACCATCCGCTTCGTTCCCAATTCGCCCGATCTCAACACTCTCGGCGGCTACCTCACCACGGAAGGCTCGCAGACCTCGCACGCCAGCGGCAACTACAACATCAATGGTGAGGTCAATCTGCCCCTCATCGACGGTGTGCTGGCCGTGCGCTTGGTGGGATGGAAACTCTACGACAGCGGTTACATCAACCAGACTCGCGTCGGCGCCGGCGTCACCGGTCTCACGAATGTCGGAACAGCCAAGGCGCCGAATTTCCAGACCTTGCCGGTCAAGGGCATTGGTTTCGTCAAGGGCGTCAATGATGACGACGTCGGCGGCGGACGGGCCATCGTGCGCTTTCATCCAACCGACGAGTTGACCATCGACGCCAACTACACCTCGCAGACAGAAACGTCCGGCGGTTCATCGCGCTACACCCCGGCCGGCGTCGCCGCATTCAGCGGCGGACCCATCCTGCCGATTCAAGGCTGCGACCTGTGCAATACCGACGTGACGGTGAGTCCCTGGAGCGACAATCTTAAGATTTTCGGCCTGACTGTGGAGTACAAGACGGCTTTCGGCACGGTGACTGGCACCACCAACCAATACAACCGCACCACCGACTTCACATTTGATTCGACGCCGGTTCTGGTGTCGTTCAAAGTTCCGGTGCCGGCTGAAACCCTCGAGCCTCGGACCCGCAAGGTCAATTCCAGCGAACTGCGTTTTGCCAGTGACCTGAATTTTCCCGTGAACTTTGTGGCGGGCGTCTACCGTGAGCATGAGACCCAGGATCTGGCGGTGCAGGTCATCACCACCGGCGGAAATGGTTTGGTTACCGGTCCCTTCAGCACGTCCACCGCCGACGATGCGTTGGATTTTCCGGGCGTGGGCAACACGTTCTTTGGGCGCACCGATACGCGCAGCGACACGCAATATGCGGGCTTCGGCGAGGCGACGTGGAAGATTACCGACGCCTGGACCGCGGTGGCCGGCATTCGGTATTTCACCGAGACCTTGAACGGCGTGCAGACCCAGACTCATCCGTTCGGCGGCTTTCCCGGCGCGCCCAACCTGGTGCCCATCGTCGATCCTGAGCAGACGTTCAACAAGGTTACCTGGAAGATCAACAGCAGCTATAAATTCACCGAGGAGCTGCTGGGCTACGGCACCATTTCGACCGGGTTTCGCAGCGGCGGCCTGAATGCGGTCAGCGAGCCGTTCGAGCCGATTCCGGCCGCGTACGCGCCGGATACGCTCACCAACTTCGAACTGGGCGCCAAGGGCCGGGTGTTCGGCGGCTTGTTCGACTACCAGGCCGATATTTACTTCATCAAGTGGAACAATATTCAGGTCCAGGAAACCACAGCCGACGGTGCGTTTGTGTTCCAGGGTAATGCGGGCGATGCCCACGTCAAGGGGGTGGAATTCGAATTTACCGCGCATCCGATCCAGTACTTGAGCGTCAACTTCGCCGGATCGTACCAAGATGCCTTCCTCACAAACGGTGCAAAATTGCAGCAGGCACATCTCAATCCCACGTTAGGTGTGTCCGGCGATGCCATTCCTAACGTGCCGAAGTTTCAGCTCAATTTTGGCTTGAACTACACCGCGCCGATCACGGGCGACTGGCAAGGCGTCATCGCGACGGATGTGAGTTACCGGGATGCTGAAACCGGCTATTTCGCGGGCACCAATAACAAGTTCAACATACCCCTCGCCCCGTATACGTTGATGAATCTGCGCTTAGGCGTGATCAAGGGTCCCTGGAGCGTCACTGCCTTCGCCCGCAATCTGACCGACAAGCGCGCCCAAGTGTCCGTCATCAATTCATCGCAGGATCCCGACGCGCTCCTGACGGTGCGACCGCGGACAATTGGTCTCACGGCAACGCGGAAGTTCTAGTCCTTGCAGGAACGCGAATCGTGCGCGCCGTCGTCGTATTGCTCATCGCCGTAGCGCTTTCGGGTGCTCAGGGTAGGGCGGCGGCAGACCAAGGTGGCAAGGGATTGCCACTTTGGGACTTTTACAGCTCGACTTTGAGCCATGCCAAGTACATCGACTTGACGCATACGCTCGCGCCCGGCGGACCGATAGGCGAGGGATTCGTGGATTTCAAAGTGGGTCCGACGCTCGCGGGCGTCGCCATCCCCGGAGTCATCGATAAGGGACAGCCGTTCAGTTATGAGAAACACGGCGTGGCGATCACCGCCTATGATCTGCCGATGGACCATATCGGCACGCAGTTCGGTCCGCCGGCCCACGAGAATGACCACGGCGCAACCATCAGCGATATTCCACCCACGGTGGCGCTGCGTCCGTTGGCGGTGATCAATGTCGCGCCCAAAGTCGCTCTGGATCCTGGCTACCAGGCCACGGTTGCTGATATAAAATACTGGGAGCGGCGCCACGGCCCAGTCCCGGCAGGATCTGTGGTGATGATTCGCTCCGACTGGTCGAAGAAGTGGAATGATCCGCAGCGCTTCACGACGCAGCCGTTTCCTGGAGTAAGCTTGGCTGCGCTCAAATATCTATACTTGGATCGGCATGTTTTGATGCACGGACACGAACCCTTGGATACCGACAATACCGCTCCGGAATTTGTGGGGGAAAAATGGCTGCTGCAGCACAATTTTGCGCAGGCCGAGGGGGTGGCGAATCTGGATCAGGTTCCTGAAAGCGGGGCGCTCATCACCATCGGTTTCGCAAAATTCGAGGGCGGCACCGGCGGATTTGCGCGCTACATCGCAATTGCACCGGCGGGTTGGCCCTTCGGCGTGACGATCGAGCAGCAGTCCGGCGCACCCCTGCCGACGCACGCCCATGCGCTGCGGCGCGGCGCCGATGGCGTGTTGCGGGAAACGCAATGAGCGTCGCCAAAACTGCGCCGGTGATTGCCAACCGTAAAGGCTTTTACTACGAGGTCAAGGCAGGAAAGCGCTACCTATGGTGCGCCTGCGGGCGCTCCCAGTCGCAGCCCTTCTGCGACGGCTCGCATGCGGGAACCGAATTTCTACCGGTTGCGTTCACGCCTAAGCGGGATGAAGACGTCATCTTCTGCGGCTGCAAGCACACCGGCACCGGGCCGTTCTGCGATGGCGCCCACAGCAACTTGCCCGGCGGTTATCTCACCGATGACCCGGATAGTCCTGAGAACCGCAATGTCGCCATGGTCGAGCCGGGCGCAGGTCCGATCGTGCGGCTCGACGGCCAGTGCTATGTTTTTTCGACCGCGCGGGCGACGCTGATCCCGCGCGGCGCCATGCGCTACTGCCAAGTGGTTACTCCGACTCTCGGCGCGCTATTTCAGTCGCAGTTTTATGCCGAAGTCGCCGGCGGCAGCTCACCGGTGATCGCGGCGGACGGGCGTCACACGGTTCTGTTCGTAACCCACGGCCAAGGCGAGGTCGAGATCGGCGGGCGACGCTTCGCGGTAGAACCGCTGACCGGCATTTACGTCCGGCCGGCCGAGGCCTACCGCATTCACAACAATGCCGATGAGCCGATCAAATTCTTCATCTCGAATGGGCCCGGCAGCGAGGACCTGGTGTTGCAGGAGCGGATGCCGGCGACTTTTGAGCCGCAGTACTCGAATCGGGTTGCGTCGATCGATCCTTCCCAGCGGCACAAAATGGCCGAGCGCTACTACCAGATGTTGGTCAGTCGCGAACACGGTTCAACTGTCGTGACGCAGTTCATCGGCAACATTCCGTTGTCCAAGGCTGAGCCGCATCGGCACCTTTACGAGGAGGCGCTGATTTTTCTCAATGGCGAAGGCGTGGTGTGGACGGAAAGGACCAAGACTGAAGTCGTCGCCGGAGATGTTCTATTCTTGCCGCGCAAGCAACTGCATTCCGTTCAATGCACAACGCCGGGCGGATTTGATATCGTGGGCGTGATCTATCCGGGGGACAATCCCTCGATCAATTACTAACCTCCCATCAATTACTAGACTGAAACGCGCTCGGCTAACGTGAGAAAATAAATGGCCAACCATTCGCAAGCTCTTTCCGCACTGGTCGACGGCATTCTTCGCGGCGGCATCCGCGTCGTCGACCTCACAGTCCCGCTGGAGGCAGCCACCCAAACGATCCGCCTGCCCGAGCAGTTCGCGCCGTCGAAGCCGTTTGCGCTCGAGGAGATTTCGCGCTACGACTCGCGCGGTCCGGCCTGGTACTGGAACAACATCAGCTGCGGCGAGCACACCGGCACGCATTTCGATGCGCCCATACACTGGGTCACCGGCAAGGATTATCCTGACAACGCGACGCATAACATTCCGGTCGAACGCTTCATCGGCCCGGCTTGCGTGATCGACGTCTCGCCTCAGGTTCGCGGCAGCGCCGATTTCCTATTGACCCAGGGCATCGTGGAGCAGTGGGAGAGTCACCACGGGCGCATTCCGAGCCGCGCATGGGTGCTCATTCGCACCGACTGGTCCAAACGCCCGGGCGAATCCTTTCTCAATTTCAGCAGCGACGGTTCGCATACGCCGGGCTTCCATCCGGAATGCGTGCCATTCCTGGCGCGCGAGCGCGACATCTTGGGCGTGGGCGTGGAAACCGTCGGCACCGACGCAGGCCAGGCACACACATTCAATCCCATGTTCCCGTGCCATACCATCATGCATGGCGCCAACCGGTTTGGACTTGCGAGTCTCACGAATCTGGATCAACTGCCGCCGACGGGCGCCGTGGTGATCGCGCCGCCGCTCAAAATCGTGAATGGCTCCGGCAGCCCTCTGCGGGTGCTGGCGCTGGTGCCGGTCTAGATCAGTCTGTCGCTCGCCTCGGCGCTTTCGCGCCAGCGGGCGCGGTATTCGGTCAAGTCGACCGGCAGCGGGGACACGCGCTCGAGCGTCGTATCGGCTCTGGCTCCGGTCGCCAGGTGCAATGCGCCTCGCGCAACGCCATTCTCATCATTGCCGATGAACACCCGGGTGGCGGGCCGCAGGCGCGCCAGCGATTGGGTGAACACCGGCGCGTTGGAGAATCGTCCGTCGATCACCAGCGTGTCGTTGCAGCCGATGAGATCGAGGGATACATCCGCGACGAGCGCGGCGTACAGATGCGCGCGCGCGATGGCATCGTTGCCGCCTTGACGCGCACCGACCCAGCGCGATGTCGCATTCGGAAAAGGTCCCACGCCGCGCACCGACGATGGCAGAATCATCGTGCCGGACTCGACGGCGCGAATGGCATGCTCGACATGCGTGTCGGCGAAGCGCGCATCGCCCTGCGACGCGTCCGCGCCGATCAACATCTCTATCTCGCGGCCGCCCATGAATCGGCTCGATGGCACCGGTGTCCCTGCGACATCCACGTTCACCAGACAATCACGTTTCTCCGGCAGCGTGTTG
>Ga0193728_1000637_pt1 | contig 17174 bp, 14 predicted proteins | sample U1c1metaG_FD_143037 | JGI IMG/M metagenome (GOLD analysis project Ga0193728, IMG submission 143037) | Soil microbial communities from a riparian zone of the East river system, Colorado, United States - U1c1 | ecosystem: Environmental > Terrestrial > Soil > Riparian zone | place: USA: East River...
CTTTATCCTTTCTATTTTGAAGGATTTTCACGAAACTATCGTATCTCGAGCAGAAGGGAGGCAACATCGCTGAACGGCGTGGGTTATCATCTTATCCCCATCATCATGATGCGCAGACTCGCCCGGTTCAACGTAGTCGTGGCGCTTTTTCCGATTTCAGTTCTGGGGCAAGTCACCGTCGAGGGACGCGTAGAATTGCCTAAATCGCATTCTGCGCCTGTTGTGGCCAAACGCTACGAGATCGTTACGCACGGTGGCGTTCTCTCGACCCAGCCGCCACTGGCGATAGTCTATCTTGAGGGTTCTTTTCCCAAACCGGCTTCCCCGCCCATGAGACAGATCGTACAGCAAGACTTGGCTTTCATTCCGCCGCTATTGCCCGTGCAAGTTGGCACAAGAGTGGAATTCCCAAACCTTGACGATACCTATCACAGCATCTTTTCGTACTCACCGACGAAACGCTTCGATCTCGGCCGTTATCGGCCGGAGGAGCGGCCAATTCCATCGGTCGTTTTCGATAAGCCTGGGCTGGTGACACTGCGCTGCGATATTCATGAGCACATGCGCGGATTGATTCTTGTTTTAAACAGTCCGCATTTCGTAATGACGGATGCCGACGGACGATTTCGATTGAGGGGACTTCCTTCGGGTCACTACACGCTGAACGCGTGGATCGACAGCAAGACTACGCACGAACACCCGGTCGAGTTGAAGAAGGGCGAAACGCTGCAAGTCGATTTCCAATGATCTCCGCGAGCAGGCCAAGCAAACGCAGGGTGACAAGGTTCCGGACGAAATTACTGGCCGCGATGATGCTCGTTGTTTCTGGGTTGATGGCTTTCGCGCTTTATTTTGCTCAGCGTCATGTCACGGCAGCAGCGCAACGTGACTTGCAACAGAACTTTCAAGCCGAGCTGTTCTCGCTCGATAAAGTGCAGGAACTGCGCAACGCAGCGCTCGCGGAACGTTGTGGCACGCTGGCGTCGAGGCCGCGAATCCACGCCGCGCTGGAGGACAACGCTCTCGATCTGCTCTATCCGAGCGCGAAAGATGAATTGCGCGACTTAATGGAAGACGAGGAGACCTCGCAGAGCGGGTCCTCGCTTCATGCAAAATTCTATCGTTTTCTGGATGCGGGCGGCGCGGTGCTGCCGCCGCCGAATCCCAAAGATGTCGGACAATTAAGCCCAACGGTGGAAACGCAACTGATCTTGAAGAAATTACCCGAGACGCAACAAATCGGTTACGTCCGGGAAAATGGCGATGCCGCCGACGAGATTGTTGATGAAGTGGTGGCAGCGCCGATTTTTTCGACTGAGACAGGCGATGTGATCTCGGCTCTTGTCGTCGGGTTTAAGCCATTCGAGCTAATCGGAAAGAGTGCTGACGCCGGAACGAAAAGTGGCATTTGGCTAGACGGCCAATTGCACATGCCGTCGCTTTCAAAATCTGCGCAAGCGGCCCTGGGCAGTGAAATCGCAAAAGCGGTCACGAGTTCTGCTTCTGCGCAAAGCAACTTTACCGTCACAGTAAACGGTGCGCCGCAGCTCTTGTTTTACAAACGGCTCAATCCGAATTCGCTGTTCCCGCCGGCGTACGAAATCTGTGTTTATCCGCTCGCTGATTCGATGGCTCAATTGCATCGGCTCCGCTGGCGAATTGGCGGGGCAGGCGCATTGCTTTTGGTTGGCGGATTCGTAGCGAGCCACCTCGTCGCAGCACGGCTCGCAGTGCCGGTCGAGAAGCTGGAGTTGGATTCGGAAAAGAATCGCGCACAACGAAAACGCGCCGAAACCGCCCTTGCCTCGACCAGTGAAAAATTGAAAAGATCGACAAGATACTCGGCTGATGCTTCCCATCAGTTGAAAAGCCCGGTTACCGTTCTTCGGGCGGGACTCGAAGGATTGCTGACCCGCGATGATTTCAAACCCGAAATCTACGAGGAACTCTCCGCGCTCCTGCACCACACCCACCGGTTGACTGGGGTAATCGACGACTTGCTTCTCCTCTCGCGCATGGACGCGGGTCATCTCCAGATCGATTCTCAGCCGGTGAATCTCAGTCAGATCATCGAGGAATGGCTTGATGACCTTGGCGCGCTTCCCGATTCACCAGAGGTAAAGATCGAGAAAAAGGTTCCACCGGATTTATGTATCGCTGGCGAAAGACGATATACGTCGCTCATCGTGCAAAATCTTCTGGAAAACGCGCGAAAATACAATCGACCAGATGGCCTCATTCGAGTTAGCGCGGCCAGGAACAGCGGTGAAGTTGTGCTGACAATTGGCAACAGCGGCCATCCGATCGCACGCGACGCGCAGGAACACGTTTTCGAGCGCTTTCATCGTGGCGGCACTGGTTCACACATTTCCGGTCACGGGCTCGGCTTGAATTTGGCCCGCGAACTCGCTCGTTTGCATAATGGCGATTTGCGACTGGTACGCTCCCAGGATGATTGGACCGAATTTGAAGCACGCTTTCTAATCGCGGCGCCAACCTGCGGGGCAGCTCAAACCCCATGAGATTGTTGCGGGCGCTTAGCTTTTGTCTGCTTGTCTGCACAGCACGCGCGTTTGAGATCGATGATTTTTTGGACCGGCTCGACAGCGCTCTTACTGTCGCCGCTCTCAAGGACAATTTTCGCGCGCGATTAAGCGGCACGCTCGATTTTGAAGCGTATCATTTCCAACAACCAGCGCCCGGGCTCATCGACAGCGACATTGACAATCTCTTCAATCCGCGATTGACGCTCTTTCTCGACGCGCAATTGGGGTCGCAAATTTATTTCTTCGCTCAGTCGCGGCTCGATCGCGGGTTCGATCCCAGCGATCACGGAGCTCAGGTTCGTCTTGACGAATATGCGCTTCGCTTTACGCCGTGGGATGATGGCCGTTTCAATGTGCAGGTGGGAAAATTTGCAACGGTTGTCGGTAATTGGGTCCCGCGTCATTTGTCGTGGGAAAATCCATTCATCAACGCACCATTAGTTTATGAAAACGTCACCGCAATCCGGGACAAAGCCGCTCCCTATTCACCATTGAATTTCATCTACGGGCCCTACTACTACGAAAAGTACGTGTTCAATCCGGTAATCTGGGGACCCAGTTATGCGAGCGGCATTTCTATCTCCGGCCGGCTGGATCGATTTGATTATGCTGTGGAAATGAAGAATGCGTCCCTTTCGTCGCGTCCCGAATCTTGGAATGTTACGGAGAACGGTTTCGAGCACCCGACTTTCAGTGCGCGCGTGGGTTTCCGGCCTAACGAAGCATGGAATTTTGGGTTGTCAGCGAGCGAAGGCCCATATTTTCGGCGCGAGTCCGAACCTATGCTTCCACCCGGGCGCGACATCGGCGATTACCGGGAGCTTGTTCTCGGGCAGGACGTCAGCTTCGCCTGGCATCACCTGCAATTATGGGCGGAATTTTATGAGGCGCGGTTCGAAGTTCCGCGCGTTGGCGACGCGGATACGGTCGCCTATTATTTTGAGGCCAAATATAAAATCACGCCGCAACTCTTCGGCGCGCTTCGTTGGAACCAGCAATTCTTCAACAGCATTAACGACGGCACAGGAGGTGACCTTCGCTGGGGCCAGGATCTCGGACGAATCGACGTGGCAGCAGGCTACCGTTTTACCTCGCATACGCAGTTGAAGCTGCAGTATAGTTTTCAACACGAAACCACCGGCCCCGGTAACGACAATCACTTGATCGCAGCACAAGTCACCCTGCGTTTCTGAACACGTCTGCTCTAAAAATTCATGCGCATTCTTGTGGTTGAAGACGAAGCGCGATTGGCTCGCCAGATTGCTTCGGCGCTGACCGAGGCAGGGCACGATCCAAAGATTGTCCATGATGGTGAAGGAGCTTTGCGTGAAGCCATGGTCAGACCGTTTGATTTGATCGTGCTCGATATTGTTCTGCCTCGGATGGACGGGTTTGAGGTCCTACGACACCTGCGTTCACAACACGTTGCAAGCCGCGTTCTGATGCTCACCGCGCGTGCCGAGGTCAAGGATCGCGTAACTGGATTGCAACTTGGCGCGGATGATTATCTGCCCAAGCCCTTTGCCATGTCCGAATTGGTGGCACGCGTAAACGCGCTTGGGCGACGTTATCCCGAAGAACCGACACTTAACCTGCGAGTGGGCGACCTCAAGTTCGACCTTGCGAACCATGACGTGCATCGGGGCACGCGGCGGATCGAATTATCCGCACGCGAGCTGATGCTGCTAAAAGTACTCATGCGGGAACCCGGCCGCGTTTTTACTCGAACCGAACTCTGCGAACGCGTCTGGGAGCACGAGCACGAATATGACACAAAGCTCGTGGAAGTTTTCATCGGGCGATTGCGAAAAAAGATCGGAGACCCTCCGCTGATTCAAACGGTGCGCTACGTCGGTTACACAATTCGCCAGCCGGTCTAGCTGAAGTCAGAGAGGCTCAAGAGAACAGCGCGTGGGCTCGGAGAAGACAACAACTCTGCTTCCGTCATACACGTGAGCAGATCTAAAACCCCATTTACCATTTCGAGAGTGCGACGGCTACGGTCTAAGGCTACTCCTAAGCACCTTTAGTTTTTTATCGGCCGTATCTCGCCTAGCCGATATGGGCTGCAACGGGCACTTTGAGCGGTGCGATGGCCACATATTTTTTCACTAGAGAGGAAGTCCTACGGCAAGAATCCCGAACCAAAATGTACCAGACCGCATTCCAAGAGAGCGGAAAGGAAAAGACTAAAGCTCGTAAACAATTCCTGAAGGCGGTCGCGGAAATAAAACCGGGTATTGAGTCGCCACAGAGATTCGCTGCGTGAAATGCCGTTTCAGGCATCAACCAAACCGACGCCTTAGAATTGTTTTTCTGCGGGCAGTTTATCGTAAGCGCAATGTGGGATGGATGATTTAGTAGAATACACCCTTCGTCGTGAATTGAACGGGAATCTCAAGTGTCGTCACAGTTCTCGGCCACGCGGAGACCGCGCAAGCTTTCGCTCAAGTGAGATTCAGGTTTTCGATTCGAGCCGCAATGTGGAACGCACCATTCCGTTCAGCGAGGCGGATCGAATACTCGCCAGTCTTCGATGGGATTTAGTCCTGCTGCACCCTTGTCCGCGGGCAGGGGCCCGTTATGCGCGCACGGTTTGCACCGCTAGTTTTTGTTTTCGCCGGCTTCGGGCGCGCGGATGGGCAGCGCGCCATTCGCGCTGTTTCCGCGTGTAATACGCGCGCCAGTATTCAGCCGAGCGTATTCGGCGGCGTCCACGTTTTTTCATGCTGACCTCTACGGAATTCTACGGAAACTGGAGGGCGAAGGTCCCAAATATTTTGCAGGGGTGACAAATTACCGGCAATCAGGGGCGATCCGAAGAAAGCGGCGGCATCTAACGAGAAAGAATAAATGGTGATCGCTGCCGTGGCAGGTGAAATGGCTGACTCGGGCTTTTCATCATCGCGGTAGCTCTGACGATCATCATTTATTGGATCATTTCTCCAATTCTCGTGCTTAGGCGGATGAAAGAATTACATGGCGCACTTGTGTTGCGATTATGGAGTGCAAGGCTAAACCTTTCACAGCATGAGTCCGCAGGATGCACTGCAACAAATCCGCGATCTTATCTCGCGTGATTGCGGTGGGCGACGTGACGATGCAATGATCGCGCAAGTCCGTCGATTACTTTCATACATGCCCGCTGACCTTACGATCTACGCACGAGGAAAGTGCAGCTCGATTCAGCATTGGGCGGAAATGTATTGGAGTCCGCGCTAGCACAAACGCTACACTGGCGGAACGGTCGGACTTGCCATTTCAATTTTTGGAGCTTGCGATGTTGTACGGCGTGAACTGGAAAAAAGGTAAAGTCACCACTCTTTGAACTCACCCGCGCACTCGTGCGTTTTCCCAGCAAAATCGCCGGAATTTTATTTCGTCGTCCCCAGACGGTTCACGTAGATAATCATCGGGCTGGCGGTGGTCGGAATTGCGCTGAGCCTGTCACAAGGCACAGGAATACCGGAGGTTGAAGTGAGCGTATAGCACATTTTCTTTGCGGTCTTCGTGACCCGCTGTGGCTGTGCCGGGAGCACTACGTTCTTACTCGGATCAGCAGCAAATGCCGATGCGCAACATGCGAGTGCGAGCACAACGCTTGCACATCGAACCGACCAGCCGAACAGGCGACTGAGTCTGCTTCGTGTTATCATGCTGGGATTGTGATCCCGTTCCGAATTTAGAGCAAGTTTCGGAGTGGCTTTAAGACAAAAAAACGACACTGGATTCTTAAAGGCGATCTGTTCCTGTTTTTATTAGCGAGGATTTCTTCTGCGCACGGGAAGGAAAACATCGCGAATCGCAGGTGATGATTTTGCTCACGCGCCGTCTGCTCGACCCGCGAGGTAACAGCAGCGTTACTTTTCACGTGAGGCGCGCGAGCAAACTCGCTGCGATTCTACAGGCATGAAAACAAGCAATGAACCCGCAGCAAAAGATTTTGGTAAAACGGAATCCCGTCATCAAACAGAAAATTTAGAATCGAGAGCCAGGCCATCGAAAAGCTCGATCAGCCGCCGTTCCTTTTTGGGCAAGTCACTCGCCGTCGGAGCGGGAACCATCGGCGCCGGATTGTTGGCCAACGCCCCTACCGCAAGAGCTAGTGGCGGTCTCACGCGGGGAGACGCGTCCATTCTCCGATTCCTGGCGGCAGCAGAAATCATCGAAACCGATTTGTGGCAGCAATACAACGAACTCGCCGGTATTCAAGACAACGAAGTTCCAGGAGGAACTGGGAACCCAGCCTACACCGAGGCGCTGGGAGTGTTGGATGAGGACATGAACCAGTATATCCATGATAACACCGACGATGAGATCAGCCATTTCACCTTTATTAATGCCTATCTGGCTTCGAAAGGGGCCGACCCCGTCAATCTGGATCAGTTTCGTACTCTCCCGAGCAGTCAGGCGACCGGCGCTCAGCAGATCGGACGGCTCACCAACCTGATGCAACTGACCGTCGACACCAGCTTCTGGACGCGCTACCGCAGCGACTCGATGAACCCCGACTTCGGCGACACCCTCCCGCAAGCCGTCCCGGACTTGTTTGGCGGCCAGTTTCCAGCCATTCCGCGAAACGATGGCGACCTCACTCCTCCGGACCATCTACAGGCGATCGCCAACACGGCCGGCTTCCACTTCGCCTTCATCGAGCAAGGTGGTACGAGCCTCTACGCCTCGCTCGCCCAGCGGGTCACCCACAACGAGGTGTTGCGAATCCTCCTCAGCATAGGCGGCAGCGAGATTATGCACTTCCAGACCTGGCAGGACAAAGCCGGCAACGCCCCTCCCCTCACCGACCCCACGAACGGTCTGGTCTTTCCCGACCTCAACGCCGATGGCGAACTGACCCAGACCAACCTGATCATGCCCGAGCCGACAATCTTCCTCGATCGACGGTTCCCGATCTGCTCGATCATTCGTCCGACCGAGACAAGGGGAGCCGCAATGGCCGCGCTCAATGCCTTCACCGCGGACGGGCTGTTTATCGGTCAACCGCCGGCGTTCTTTGCTGTCCTAAGCCAGCTGGCGCACGCAGCGGATGCAGCCCACCACGGGGGATAAGCCAGGGGGGCAGCCAAAACAGGCATCTATAATTGTCGGTCTTCCCGATGCGGACGGCGCACGAGTTCGCCGCCGCAATTCGGACAGACGACGTGCATCTGTTCGGCACAGCTCGGACAAAATGTGCACTCGTAACTGCATATATAGGCCTCGCCTCGTGCGACAAAATGCGCGGCCGCATTTTTCGCACACCGCCTTCATTTTCCAAGGCCATTTTTTTCCTTTCGATTAGAACCTTTTCGATGGACTGTCCCAACAATCTGCGAAAGCCTCGCGACGCCGATCATTCGCACGCATTACAATTCTAACGGCCATTTTATATTCGATGCATAAGGCTAACTCGATCATCATGCACGCTCCGAAAACGTTGATCTTCGAAACGGCCGCGAACCTGGAGCTGTGGCCGGAAATATTGCCGCACTATCGCTACATTCGTTATCTCGAACGGGGCCCGAATCGGAACATTGTCGTGATGGCGGCGACACGTTCCGGCATTCCGATTTCCTGGACTTCCGAGCAAATCATCGATCGCGAGCGTCTTGAAGTCCGCTTTCATCATCTGAAAGCGTTCACGAAAGGAATGCGCGTCACTTGGAGATTTCAGGATGCGCCGGGCGGAGTCCTGGTCGAGATTGAACATGATCTGGCATTTCGCGTGAATTTCCTGGCCCCAATCGCCGATAAAATTATCGGCGACTTTTTCATTCATCACATTGCAAACAAAACATTGCGCGACATGAAGGCATACGTCGAGGCAAAGGCAAACAAGGTCACCGCATGAGCCGAAGACGCGCTGTCATCACCGGGATCGGGCCCATCACTTGCATCGGGCGCGGTCGCGAAAACTTTTGGAATGGAATTCTGTCCGAGAAGAGCGGCATCAGCACCATCTCCGGTTTCGATGCCAGCGCCTTTCGCGTGCGTTGCGCCGGCGAGATCCGCGATTGGGATTCGGAAGAATTCTTCGCGCCACACCGCTTGAAGCGGCTCGACCGCTATGCGCAATTCGCTGTCGCTTCGGCGAAGCTGGCACTCGACGACGCTGGCTTGGGCTATTCACGCGAGAATCCGCAACATCGCGTTGGTGTCAGTTTTGGCACCGCACTCGGTGGGGTGTGCAAGGCCGAAGATCAATACATCCGCTTCTTGAAAAAGGGCGCCCGTGGAGTCCAACCCACGCTCGCTGTGCAGGTTTTCGGCGGTTCAGCCCATTCGAATATTGCGATCGACTTTGGATTTCGCGGCGTGGGCACGACTAACTCCAATAGTTGCGCGAGCGGCACAGTATCAGCAGGCGAAGCACTCCGTTATATCCGAGATGATTTTGCAGACGTGATTGTCGCCGGAGGCGCGGAGGCTCCTCTCACGACTATTACAATTGGGGCGTTCGATATCATTAAAACGATGAGCCGATGGCCGGGGGATCCCGCTCTGGCTTGTCGTCCGTTCGATCTGTTGCGCGATGGCTTCGTGATGGGCGAAGGCGCTGCCTCGCTCATTATCGAAGAGATCGAGCATGCGCGAAGGCGAGGCGCGCATATCTACGCGGAAGTGCTCGGCTACAGCCTCAACAACGATGCTTTCCACATGACGTCGCCCCTGCCGAGCGGCGATTCATGCATTCGCGCAATGCGCGACGCACTGGCGGATGCGCAACTGGCGCCCGAGCAAATCGATTATATCAATGCACACGCCAGCTCGACGCAGCTGAATGACAGCGCCGAAACGATGTCGATCAAACAAGTGTTCAACGAGCATGCAAAGCGCATCCCAGTCAGTGGGACAAAAGGCTATTACGCGCATCCGCTGGGCGCGACCGGTGCGATTGAAGCGGCGCTGTGTGCGCTGGCATTGGATCGGCAATGGATTCCACCCACGATTAACTTTCAGAATCCCGATCCGGCCTGCGATCTTGATGTCGTTCCAAATCACGGGCGCGAAGCAGAGTTGAATTACATCATGAGCAATTCATTTGGCTTCGGCGGAATTAACGCGTGCGTAGTGCTCGGAAGAGCCGCGTAAGAGGTCGCGATCACGACGCGCTCGCTCCCACAGGTGCAGGACGACAGGCGCGCGCTACTCGGAACACGATCGCTCGATTACTCCAACATCGCCTCCGCCCTCGAAGCGCGCCGGCTCGAACGATACGGAAGCGGTACGTACTCAACCGAAGGCTGCCGACGCATGGGTTGTGGATAGAGTTGCATCAAACGCAGCATATTTTCCGGCATGTCGCTTCGTACCGGGAGACCAAGCTCGTGTGCCCGCTCGTAAGTGATGGGATAATCATGCGTCCACGTACCGCTGGTCATAAGTTTGGCCATATCCACCGCCTTTTCGGCAGGATACTTCTCCGCCAGCAACTCACTCACCTCGTGTCGCATCTGCGCGATCGCTTTCTCGGCTTGATCCGCCAGAATCAATGTTTTGTCGTCCACCTCGGCGATCGGTTTCTGACGCGCCGCTTTCAAAATCGAAGCGGCCGGATACTCGCCGAGCTGCGGGTCGACCGGTCCCAACACAGCATACTCACACATAACAATCTCGTCGGCCGCGAGTGCAATCAATGTGCCGCCCGACATGGCGTAGTGCGGCACGAACACCGTGACCTTGCCTTTGTGTTTGAACACCGCGCGCGCAATTTGGGTGGCGGCCAAGACCAAACCTCCCGGCGTGTGTAGCACCAAATCCAGCGGAATTTCGGGATCGGTCAGATGAATCGCGCGAATTACCGCTTCGCTGTCGTTGATATCGATATAGCGAAACAACGGAAAACCCAACAGACTCATCGTTTCCTGTCGATGAACGAGTAGGACGACGCGTGATTTGCGCTCTCTTTCGATAAGGGCAATCAGCCGTTTTCGCGACGCTTCAAGCAGCCTCTGTTTGATGACCGGCTGGAGAGCCGAGAGCATGAAGAACAACCAGAAAATATCCATTTTATTCTCCTTTCCGTTCAACGACGCCGCGGATCCCAGCCCCATTCAAGAGCATCCCACTCACAAACCCACCGATGTGCGCCCAGAACGCAATGCCACCGACATGCTGCGGCCCTGCCAGGGCAAGGGTGCCACTAAATAACTGACTAAAAAACCAAAGTACAAGGTAAAATATCGCCGGAACCTCAAAGAAGAGCGGAAAAAAGAAAATCGGAAACAGCACGATCAGCCGCGCCGTCGGGAAAAACAGCAAGTAAGCGCCAAGCACGCCGGCAATCGCCCCCGATGCTCCGACCGATGGCACGGTCGAATCCGGATTTGCCAGCACCTGCGTGAGGGCGGCGAGTGTGCCGCACGTAAGATAGAAAATCGCAAACCTCACCGGTCCCATGCGGTCCTCAACGTTGTCGCCGAAAATCCAGAGCGTCCACATGTTGAGAATAATATGCAGCCAACCGCCGTGCAGGAATTGATGAGTCAAAAGTGTCCCATAGCTGTGCGCCGGAAAGCCGACTTGCGCGGCCCAATCCGGGTGGGTGAAGCGCGCCGGGACAACACCGAAAAGATAAAAGATTTCCTCGATCCCATGCCGCGGCAGCATCAACTCAAAGAAAAACACCAACGCGTTAGTAAGAATTAACGCACGCGTCACAACCGGCACCGAGCGACTGTGCACCGAATCTTGAATGGGAAACATGTTTGCTCTTTGTTATCGCATTGACCGACCGCAATGGTCTCCATTCGCGAGAATAAACTACCGAGACGATCACGACATCAACCGACGGCTTGGACCTCCAGCTTGCGGAAGTTCGCTTCATTCGTTGCTCATCTTTACGCGATCTCCGTTCTTTTGCCTAAAGCTGTGCTCGCGTCCAAAACGTTCAATACTCGGGCGATTAAAAAGGCAACTTAAGTTACCTGGCGATCATCCAGCGTTGCGCGAGGCTGACGTACGCCGATTTTTATTGTTCGGACAACTGGCGGCCGAACACGGCGATACACCCAATCCCGCTGGTAAAGAAAGGATATCATTAAGAGATCATGAATACACTCACTCGCTGGGAACCACTCAGAGAAATGGAAGACCTGCAGAACCGGCTTTCAACCCTTTTTGGCCAAACGCCAATGCGCCGGGGAAATGGGAAGGAGAGTATCACGTTGCCCGAATGGACGCCACTCGCGGACATTACCGAGGATGACAGGGAATACGTCATCAAGGCTGAATTGCCTGAGTTAAGAAAAGAAGACGTAAAAGTCACTGTCGAGAACGGGGTTCTTACTATCTCGGGCGAGCGCAAGTTCGAAAAAGAAGAGAAGAAGAAAAAATATCACCGCGTAGAGCGCGGCTACGGCAGCTTTGTCCGAACTTTCGCGCTGCCGGAGGACGCGGACGCAGACAAAGTAAAGGCTGTGTTCAAGCACGGCATGCTTGAGGTGCACTTGCCGAAGAACGAAAAAGCCAAACCCAAACAGATCGAAGTCAACGTCGCTTGAAAGCGACTTTGCTTGACTAAAGGCTGGTGGGGCTTCGCTGAGAAGCCTCACCACGCCATGGGGCGTAGCAAGATCGTGATCCGAAACTCGGTACTGGGCGCGCTCTTTTTTGCAAACGAGATCGTCGTCGTCCGCAATCGGCAGACGACGACGTTCGATCTTCGCAGTGGCTTAATCTTCGGTTATGATGCCGAATAGCCCGTGTTCTTCATCGGCGATTCCGGCAGTGAAATAAACTCCGTCGCCGAGAGGAAGAAGATCCCACAATCCATCAAGCTGAATTGGAGTCCCATCGGCTCGACTAATCGTTTCAAGGAAAGCGCCGGTTGTCGGATCATAATTATTGATCTTTCCGTCGCCAAAATTTCCAACCCAAAGTCCGTCCTCCACGAGGGCGAGTCCCCACGGAGCATTGAGGTTGCCATTTGAAATCAGGCGTCTGAGGAAGTTGCCACTGGTATCGAACACATTCACGAAGCCATTCCCTGGCCCGGCGACTTCATCTTCTTTTTTGGCATCCTGCAGCGCATAGGCGACAAAAATCTCATCATTGAAATTTCGGATGCCAAACGGCGCATAACCCACCGGGAGAGTCCCATCGGCAAAACCGCTTGGGTTCACCTGGTGAAAATTCTCATCGTAAGTCTCCACGTGGCCGGAATGGAAATTTGTCACATACAGAAAATTATGGCCATTGGCCACGCCTAGTGTTGCGGCTTTATAAATGGCGCGGTTACTGCCCCTGTTCGTGCCATGATCGACTGCAATAATGGCGTGTGTTTGGTCCAGCGTCGGGTTCCAACCTGAGATGGAACCATCTTCGCTGACGAAGATGAATCGGGCGGGCTGTGAATTTCCATTGAGTGTGACGTTGAAGAACGACGTGCTGTTGAACACGACTCCAGTGGGATTCCCTCCTCCTCTATTCCGCGCGGCCGTCGGAATCGTCACGACCAGCGAAACAGCGGTGCCGTCTTGGTGGTAAAGAGTCGAAACGCCGGTACCATTGTCGCTGACCCAAATGGTACCGCCAGAGGACGCCGCCATGCCCCATGGATTGACCAAGTTCGGATCAACATGCTGGGCGACGCCGGCGATGTCGGACTGGAAATTTGTCCAGGAATAACTGTCCGCGCGCGCGAAAGCGGCGGCAAACGACATGGTTATTAAGACAAGCAAAGTTGTTTTGATCGAAGTGCGAATTGTTTTCATGTTTTTCTTCCTTTCATTTATCAACGCGGGGCCGAGAGCGGCGCCACTGCGTGAGATTTCTTTCTCTATATTTTTGTTGGTTGATGTTGGGGTTGATGTCGAAGCAATGAATAATGGCGCGGTGGTCGTACTCATCGACTTCATGCCCGTAGAATCGCAGCGATCCAGGCCGCGCGCCGTCCCAGAAAAGTAACACGGCCGTTACTTTGCCGACCTTGTAAATCGCCGATGGCGTGTGTGCGCGCTAAGCGCGGCCAGCATTACTGCTTTGGCGCGCTGCTCGATCTCGATTTGGGCAACTTATCGGAAGCGGAGCTAACTGCGCAACCGGATCATCCTTGCTTCCAGGCGTTGCCGTTTCCGTCCGGCGCGAGCGCAGGCTCAAATTCCGGCGTAAGATCGACATCTTCCGGTGCCTCTTCCCAGCCGACATCCATCAGAGACTTTTCATGATGCTCTTTCGCTATCAACATGTAGAGCGAAGGAACGATAAAGAGCGTGAAGATCGTTCCGATAGTCATCCCGCCGACGAGCACGAGACCGATTGAGTTTCGCGCAGCAGCGCCAGCACCGCTCACCAGTGTGAGCGGAAAGTGACCGGCAACGGTCGCGACGCTCGTCATCATGATGGGACGTAAACGGATACGCGCCGCTTCCGCGATCGCGGCGAGTTTGCCCAGTCCCTGCCGCTGCCGTTCGTTGGCAAATTGGACGATCAGGATTCCGTTTTTCGAAACGAGACCGACCAGCGTGACCAGACCGACCTGCGAATAAATGTTCAGCGTCGTCGTCCAGCCGTCGGTAAAAAATTTCCCAAACGGCATCTTCAGGAAAGTGAAAAGAAGAGCGCCGAAAATTGCCAGTGGGACAGAGCCAAGCAGAATAATGAACGGATCGCGGAAGCTGTTGAATTGCGCGGCGAGAACGAGAAAGATAAGCACAACGGCCAGCATGAAAACCGGGAGAAACTTGCTTCCTTCGGTGCGCAACTGGCGCGACTCGCCAGTGTAATCGATCACATAACCTTTCGGCAGAATCTTGTTCGCCTCGTCCTCGAGAAACTTTAGTGCAGCATCGAGCGAGCGTGTTGGCACTCCACTGATGGACACGGCGTTAAGCTGCTGCATGCGATTGAGCGAGCGACCAACCGTTTTGTGCCGAATCGTGGCCACTGTGCTCAGCGGCACGAGCTGATTGTTGGGTCCTGTGACGTAGATGTTTTCCAATTGCTCAGGGTTCAGGCGATCGACGCGCTTGACCTGCGGGATGACCTTATAACTGCGGCCCGCGATGTTGAAACGATTGACGTAGTTGCCACCGATACTCGCGGACATGTCGGCGCCGACTTGCTGCATGTCGAGACCAAGTGACGCCACTTTCTCGTGATCGAAAACGATCTCGGCTTGCGGCTGGTCGATTTTCGTGTCGATGTCCGAAAATCGAAAAATTCCGGCCTGCATCGCTTTTGATTGAATTTGCTTGGCGAACTCAAGGATGCGCTCGGGATCGGCAGTGGAAGCGATGACGAAACTCAATGGAAAACTGTCGCTACCGGGAAGCGCGGAGGGCATTACAGGGAACATCTGGATCCCAGGAATAGCGCCCAGTTTTTGCTGCACCATTGGCAGGTAAGCGGCAGTTGGCGTTTTGCGAGTGCCCCACGGTTTGAGGACCATTCCGCCAAAGCCTTGGTCGGGATTTGTAATCTGAAATGTGAAGCGTGTGTCTGGAATGTCGTGGAAGATTTTGCCAGCCGCATCGGCATAACGAATCGTGTCATCGATTGTGGCGTTGGCTGGCGCGGTAACAATGCCGAAGATGACGCCCTGATCTTCTGTCGGCGCCAGTTCGTTGGGCGACATGTACCAAAAGAGAGCCCCAAGGAGCGACAATCCAATCCAGACAGTGTAAACGGCGGGGCGCGCAGCCAGGGTACGATCAAGATGTCTCCCGTACCAATCGCGGAAACGATCAAAGGTGCGATTAACCAAGCCACTGAATCCTTTATCGATACTGCCGGAACGCAACAAATGCGCCGACATCATGGGGGAAAGCGTTAATGCCACGATGCCGGAGATGAAAACCGCGCCCGCAAGCGTGAGGGCAAACTCGCGGAAGAGGGCGCCGGTCAGCCCGCCTTGCATCGCGATTGGCGTATAAACCGCCGCGAGGGTGATCGTCATTGCGATGATCGGTCCGACCAGTTCGCGCGCGCCTTTCAATGCCGCGTTCATCCGCGACATGCCCTCGCGCATATGCCGCTCCACATTTTCAACGACGACAATCGCGTCGTCCACGACCAACCCAACCGAAAGCACAATCGCAAGCAACGTCAGCAAGTTCAGCGAGAAGCCGAAAACCTGCATCAAAAATACAGCGCCGATGAGCGAGATCGGAATCGCCACCACCGGCACAATCACGGAACGAAAAGATCCGAGGAACAGAAAGATCACGACCATCACGATGAGGAGGGTATCGAGCAAGGTCTTAACGACTTCGTGAATCGCGTCGTTGATGTACGCGGTCGCGTCGTAGGCGATTTGCCCAGTCATGCCGGTGGGCAATTCCTTTTGGATTTGCTCCATCTCGGTGCGCACACGCTTGATTACGTCCACCGAGTTCGCGTTCGGCAACACCCAGATGCCCATGAACACCGCCTTCTGACCGGAGAACCGCACCTCGGTGTTGTAATCCTCCGCGCCGAGCACCACATCCGCGATGTCGCCGAGCCGAACGAGCGTTCCTTTGTCTTGACGCACGACTAGCTTTTTAAAATCGTCAGCGGTATGCAGATCGGTGTTCGCGGTCAGGTTGACCTGCAAGAGCGAACCTTTTGTGCTGCCAACGGCCGAGAGATAATTATTTCGCGCGAGCGCGCTGCGGACCTGCGCCGGACTTACGTTCAAAGCCGCCATCCGGTCCGGCTTCATCCACACACGCATGGCGAAAGTGCGTCCGCCGAGAATGTCCGCCTTTTGCACGCCGCTGATTGCCGTCAGTCGCGGCTGCACAAGACGAACAAGATAATCAGTGACTTCGTTGGGCTGAAGAATGTCCGAAGTGAAACTTAAATACGCGGAAGCAAATCGCGAATCCGCCGCTTCGATACTGATCACTGGTATTTCCGATTCGGGCGGCAGATCGCGCCGGATCGCATCGACTTTCGAGCTGATATCGGAGAGCGCCTTGTTTGCGTCGTAATTCAGTTTCAATCGTGCCGTGATCAACGATTCGCCCTGCTTGCTTTGCGATTGGATGTAATCGATGCCGTCCGCTGCAGCGATCGCGCGCTCGAGCGGCGTGGTAATAAATCCGCGCACAAGCTCTGCATCCGCACCGACGTAAACCGTGTCCACGGTGATAGCGGCAATATCGCTGCGCGGATATTGCCGCACGTTAATTGTTCGTATCGCCTGCAAACCCGCGATGAGGATCACAAAGCTGACCACCATCGCCAGCACGGGTCGTTTGATAAAAAGATCGGTAAACGATTTCATGTCAGCCCTGCCTCACTTCATGAGTCTACCGGCGTCGGATTGATCTGCGGTTTAGGCGCGAGATCGTTGTTTATCGTTACTGCCATTCCGTTACGCAATTTGAAGACGCCGGTGCTAACCACAGTTTCGCCAGCTTTCAACCCTTCCGTTACCGAAACAAAATCGCCGCGCGATTCGCCTATGCGGACAAATTGCTGCCGGATAACCTGAGTTTCCTTGCCCGTTTTTTCGTCCTTCTTTTTTTCGATCACAAAAACCGAATCACCAAACGGTGCGTACGACACCGCTGAACCGGGAATGACGAGCGCAGAACTTTTTTCCGGCAGCACAACCTCAGCCTTTGCAAACATCCCTGGACGCAACACATGATCGGCATTTTCCAGGGTCGCCTGCACAGAGACATTTCGCGTTACCGTATC
>Ga0193728_1000639_pt1 | contig 17152 bp, 20 predicted proteins | sample U1c1metaG_FD_143037 | JGI IMG/M metagenome (GOLD analysis project Ga0193728, IMG submission 143037) | Soil microbial communities from a riparian zone of the East river system, Colorado, United States - U1c1 | ecosystem: Environmental > Terrestrial > Soil > Riparian zone | place: USA: East River...
GTGCGCTTCTTCGCTCACCGCCGCCAGGTCAGGGACGGTAAGGTTCTCGTCGGCCGTGACCTTGATCACATCCACGTTTTGAAATTCATTCCGCCGTACTGCTTCACGCGCGCGGTCCGCTCCATCAATGAATAAGAATTCCTGATTGAGGATCGCGTCGGAAAGCGCGGGGTTGAGACTTTGAAGGTAGCTGCCTCGCGTGATTAATTTGCGCCCCGACGCAAGAATCCTCGGTCCCACTAAGCGTCCCGCATTGATCGCATCCCTCTCAGGAAGAACTGTTCGGCATCCTCGGGAGGCGCAAGCAGCGCCTTACCAAAGTGCAGCATCGTCTCGATCCACGGCACCGGCGTCGGCGCCGACACGCGCTCGATCTCATCGATGACGGCACGGCCTGCCTCAGCATTGTCGGAAAGAACCGCGGCTTCGACGAAATCCGCAAGTCCGTAAAACTCGATACCAGAGCCAAATGCAGGATCGGCAGGCGCAAAAAATGCGTCGCAGTTGTTCGTAAGCTTGCCAATACTGGCCGGCTGCAATCGCGGATTCACCTCGTGCGATCTTCAGCAATATTCGCAAAACAAGCAGGCGCCGAACGGCAGGAGCAGGCGTTCCGCTTGCGCGGCGTATGCTTCGGATTGCTCCTGGATTCCCGCGAGCTTGGCTTTGAGGATTGTCGCGCCGGCACAGTAGAACGGCTCACGACGTCTGTCATTCGCAGGGGTGAGAGACCGGCGCGGCGGATTCAAGCTTCTCAGGATACCCCATGACAACGACGAACTTCCAAGAGCCGTCCGATTGTCGCTTGAGAACTCTAGCCACTTTACCTCGCCCGGTCACCAACTTGCCGTCGCTAGAGGCTTTATAAGAGAAGTAGCCCCACTCAAACGCCAAATTTCCAGCGATCTGCAAATTCTGGATTTCCGGTTTGTAACAAAGAGTGTGCACTTTGCTCGTTGACTCCCAGCGCTTGTCGTTGGCATAGATCACGGCCTTGCCGATCTCAGTTGGGCGACCCGGCTGGATTCGAACGGCATCACTGTCCCACAACTTTGCCAGCTCGTCGGCACTGTCAGAGTACGTTGCTTCTACATCCAGCTGATGCAGCCTTTCAATTTCGGTTGTGTCCGCTGCTGCTGCACTAGCGGGAGTCGCTCCCTGCGCCAAAGCGGATGTAGTAGCCAATCCAATTGCAACTAGAGCGAAGCAAATGATTCGCATTGGGACCTCATGGAAGTTGTGTAGCTATTGGAGTCTCATGATTGTTAAATGTAAAGGCCGCGCGCGTTGGCCACGCCCGAAACAAGCGCGACGCCGAACATCGGCGCTGAAGTTTCTGTCGATGGAGTTTGCCGCTCCAGGTGCCGCGTACCGTTCATTGTTTGCGGGGTGCTCACGTGATCTCCGTGCGTTGCTTAATGGCACACTTCCGTTTGCTCCAATTTGGTCGCCTCAACTTCAATCGCAAGCGAAACATCCATGTTGAAGCCAAGATCCCTACCCCAATCAATCCCGAAATCTGCTCGATTAAAATGGGTTACGGCATCGGCCCCGCAAGTCAGCTTTCTGTTCATCGGGCTAAGTTGGCACTTAAAGCTTCGAATCGTGAGCCGCAACGGCCGACTGATGCCGTGCAGCTTCAAGACACCGTCGACAGCAGTTGGGACATCGCCTCGAAACTTGATCAAGCTGCCCTGGTAAGTTGCGCTCGGAAACTGTTCGACATCAAACATCGCAGCGCTTCTGGCGCGCTCGTTCATCTTCTCGTGGCCAAAGTCGATGGTCGTGGTGTCTATCGTGATATCGACTTTGCCCGTATGCGCCGACTGGTCCAAAGTGATGGTGCCGGAGGAGCTTCGAAATTTACCTCGCCATATGGACATGCCACCCATGTGATCGGCCTCGAAACTCGGATAAGTGTGATCAGGGTCAATTGTGAGGGTCATCGGCTCTGCCAATGCAGTCCCTGAGATTAGAACTACAAACGCGCCTGCGGAACACTTCTTCATGGTGTGCGCAAAATGGCGTGCGTGATGGCCACCCACGCGGGAGGGGCGGCAATGAAAAGCCACATGGCCGCCGCATGAATAGCCGCAAGAGACGGCCATCCATAGCAAAACACGGGGTGAACGCGGCGCGTGTTGAGCCAATCGAGCAAGATGATGACGATCACCAGCATCTCCACCGCGACATAAAAACATCTGTTGGGCACCAGCCATTCGGGAAAGCGCCCGAATGCGGCTCCGGTCAACGCACAAGACGCAAGCAGCATTAAGCGGGCGTGAAAAGACGAGTTTCGCCTCCAGTAGAGCGCAAGACAAAACGCGATGCCGAATGCAACCATGTCCGAAAAAGGCAGCGCCAGAGATGAGGCTGCACGAGGGTGACCTGTGGCTGCGTGGAAACGCGCCATCGAGATCGCCGTCGCGACGCCTACGATCGGCATGGAGGTGCCGACTGCTATGCCGGCAAGACCGAGTCGTCGATGCCACTTGCGCAAGTTAAGCCGAATGAACGCGGCCTGGGTAACAAATAACAGCACCCAAGCCGCAAACAGTCCCATGTGTAAGTACAGTATCCATGGCAAAGGAAACCGCGGATGTACAACGGCTCCATTGAATGTTTGTCCGAAACCGAATGCGACCACGAACGCAATCGTCAGTGCAAAGCCAAGATACAAGGTGGCGTCTAGTGCCACGCCTTTATGTCCACGCGGTAGCACATTCGAGCGTTCGGTCGGCATAGCGGATGCTTCGGATTCAATCACAATGGGTGCCGCAAATCTCGAGTTCTGGTCACGACGAACTGGAACGGGGATCGGGCAAACGAGAAAGTTCGCGCAAGACGACGTGCTCTGTCAGCACTTGCGGAAATATCAGCGGCTCTTTTGAACCCGGCCTGAAGAGTAAGTAAAGCGGCACGCCGTTTTGTCCAAACCGCCGCAGTTCAGCTGAAATCGCCGGATCTTGTAGGCTCCAATCGCCGCTAAGATAGGCGACATGCTTTCGGGTCATCAATTGTTGGACCGGATTGCGCGCTAAGACGGTGCGCTCGTTAGCTGTGCAGGTCGGGCACCACGAGGCTCTAAAATTGACGAATACCGGGCGCCCTGACGCCCTGATGCGCTCCAGGGTCGACTCACTAAAAGGCAATACCTGCTCGCCATACATCGATGCTGTCGCAACCACCGAGGATTCCGTTGCGTGACGGCCGAGAAACCACCCACCTAACAAGCCCAGCAGGATCAGTCCGCCGCAGCACGCGGCGGCCACCTCTTGTTGCAAAACCCGGTGTTTGAAACGATTTATACTGGCGACCAGCCAAAATGACCAAAGAGACCTATTGGGCAGAACCATGTCCGCGCAGACCTCTTGGGCGCTTGGAAGTCTGGGTCGCGGCAGCAACGCGACGCGCCGATGGAGCGCGATCAATTCATCGAACTTGACACTGTTGTCAGGATCGGCCGCCCACTCCTCCCACTCGCGGCAATCAAGTGCTGAGACCCCATCCTCGGACTCATGCCGCACGTACCACTCGGCTGCCTCGGTGCCGCGTTCGTGCTCTTGCACTGTGGGTCTGCTTGAAGAAGTCATTTTGCTCGTCTCGGCGAACTCTCCGCAGCCAAGATCGAGCGCCGACACTCCTCGAAGGCCGCGGCAACGTACCGCTGTGCTGTTCTGACGGTAATCTCGACGCCAATGTCGGCAAAACGACGGACGATTTCGTCGTAGGTCAACTCGTCCCAAACCCGCAGTACAAACGCCATTCGAATCCGCGGCGAGAGTGCAGCAACGGCCCGCCGTAGTTCGGTGGCATGCTCTTCACCTGCCCACTGTGATTCCGGCAAGAATCGGCTCTCCGGCTCGTAGCCGACGATAAACCGCTTTTCATGGCGCATGGCCTCATGTGTAAGTCGATTTATCGCGAGGTTTTTGGCGGTGCGATACAGGTAAGCGCTCAGAAAATTCACCGTCCCAGGGCGCTGCGACAGTATCTCTAAGAACGCCTGAGAGGCGATGTCGCGGGCTTCATCCCAGGAACGCGTGTGCGCGACTAAAGACTTGACCAATTTGACATAATATTTTGTAAACAACTCCGCCACACGGTCCTCATGACGCTCGTGACCAGGGGCGCCAGAACTACTGATCTCGGCCAACTGGTTAGTTTCAATTCGCTTCACAAGATTAGCCGTCCTCATTGCTGCTCTATTAAGACAAGTGATCCAACAAAACACGACACATACCTCGTTGATTGAGGGCTGAATTCGAAGACTATGCAATCCTGTTCGTGCATCGACCGGGCCGTAGTTCAGTATTAGTATTCGGAGCACCTCCACGGAAATTCGGAGACCCCGCATGATTCGAGTTGTTGTATCGATTCTGCTAATTGTCGGCTTCCCGTTGACCTCGGCAGCGGCGCAGGAGAGCGGCGCGCTCGCGAAATTCATCGGCAACTGGTCGTGCAAAGGGAATTTCACTTCGAATGGTGCGCCGATTGCGGCTGACTTGTCGATTCAGCACGACGAGCGTAGCGGTGCGTTGGTTGTACGGCACGATGACGTACCTCCAGGCGCCTATCACGCGCTCGAGATCTGGATGATGAATAAGACCGGTACCGGCGCCCGGGCTGCTATATCCGACAAATACTCCGGCATGCGATGGTTCGAGTCGTCAGGGTGGGTGGGCAGCACCTTGACGTGGATGCGGCTTGAAAACGGAATCGCGGCGGAACAGTTCGCCTATGAATTTAAAGGCGACAACATGCAAGTTGAATGGTCGATTGCCCGAAACGGCGCGATGAAGCTCGGCGATACGCTTCTATGCCGCCGGGCTTAGGCCGGTTGAATTCTCTCAACCAGCTTCGGCACATGGATTGTGTCAAATCAAATTTTGCTGGCGTCAGCGAATACGGAAGCGAGCCCTTGTCAAAAATTGCCGGCCGAGGCGCAAGAAGCCGGGATGCGTTTCAAGCTGTGACACATAAAAGTCCTTTCCACGTACTTTGATAGAACGAACCGGATTGATGATCTCGATTTTTAGAACCACCCGAAAAACCCCAATTTTCGCCGGTCCGCTCACTTAGAAACTGAGACAACTCACGAACGGCGATATAGACCCGAATGGTAGCGGCCACCGAAGGCAAGGCGCGCAGTCTGGGCTTATCGAACGTGGTGGCGGTCGAGCGCGACTTTGTGGCCGAAGGCACCGGCTCGGCGGAAGGCTTGATGGGTTACGCGATGTTGTTTAACGTCGGATCTCAGCATCCGGCCGCGTCCCGAGCAGTGTAGCACTTGGACAGAACAGGTTGGCTTTGTATCGGAAGGATCACCGATCTTACTGCCGCTGTACCATTATGGTCTCGTCTTGCGAAAACCGCAGTGACCTTCCAAACACGCCATGTCCCGATGGCGGCTATTTCTTCGCACCGCTCCATTCGAGATAAGATTTCCAATCGGATTGACCGGGCATTCGCATCTGAAACTTGCCCGACATCACGGCATCCTTGAGTTGGTAGATCAATTGAAACTGTGGCCCTGACGGGGAGGCTTCCGAAACGAAAAGCGCCGTGGTCGCTTCGGGGGTTGAGACTGCGTAATGAATGACGTGACCTTCATTGTCGAAGTATATGGCTTTCAGCGATTGGCCCTCCGCATCCTGGTAGACGTAGAGCAGGTCGCTGTGTTTACAGTCAAACGCCTTCGGTCCCTTGCAGTCGGCTGGCTCGCTGTGACGCGCCAGCACGCGATGCTTGAGTTCAGCCTTGAAAGTGTAGGTGCCGCTAACCTGAGCACCCGCCGATCCTGATTGCGTGCGCGCATCCCAAGTACCTTCCAAGAAGCTCAATGCCTTCCACGGGTCTTCGGCCGTCGCCGAGAGTGCTAGATCACTCTGCACCAGGTTGAGTGCAAATAACGCCGCGGCAGTAACCAAACTTCTCATTGTTATCCCCTGTCATGTCGAAATCGAAGGTTGTGTTCCAAACTCGCCCTGCATACGTTCAGCAACCTGATCCGAGGTCAGGACTTCCCTTGTCGTACAAAAAGCCCACATATGGCCAAATGGATCGCGGACCCAGGCATATCGATCGCCCCAAAACATGTCGGTCGGTGGCAGCGTGGGCGTAGCCCCGCTATCCACAGCGCGGTCATAAGCGGCATCAACATCGGGCACACCAATTTGGAACACACAGGTTGTCCCTCTCAACGTCTCCGGACTAGCAAGAACATTGGAGGCATGCTGATCCTGATTGGGTTCTTCCGAGGATACCTGCACCAGCGAAGCCCACACTCTCAAATGCAGGTGTTCGCCCTTGCCGCTAGGACTCTTTGAGCGATACAAAATCTTTGCCGCAAAGGCCCGCGTATAAAAATTTACGGCCTCCGCGGAGTCACGCACCACAGGATGGGGGAAGATTACACCGACGGCGGGCACTGAACCCTTAACGGCCACGCGTGCGCCCTCCTTTTGTCCGTTGCGCCTTGCCTTCAACGCCTGCAAATCTCCAAGCGTGTCCCGAGAGGTCAAAGAAGCGGCGGTATCGAGACGACCAGTCAAACACGACTTTCAAGGGCGTTCCTGTAAGACGATATCGCTGCTCCAGACCTACCTTCTCAGAGGTCACGAGCTGGTGCGGCGCACGACACGCCGAGCCAGAGAAGGCCCGCGAGAGCAGCTAGATCAATGTTCATGGGCAATTTTCAAAAATTTTATCACTGCCGTCAAATGCACTCTTCAGCAAAGCGGCCCTTCACGAGCGTCCGTTATTGGGTCGATTAGGGCCCACGACCAACTGGAACTTCGATATAGCTGTGGTCGAACCAGTTGATCGTCAGCGGATCCTTAGCGTCAACGATGGATTCATCGCTGACATCCTTGCCCGTACCATAGTTGATCTGTTGGCCAGAGTTCTTGATTACTTGCAACACCGCTACGATTTTGCTTCTCGGCTGCAGTTGATGACTCATCAGACGTATACTCTTAAAGTCGAGGCGCTGACGCGTGCCGGACGTCAATAACCGACGGGTGGCGCTGTCTCCAACATGGCTGGCGCGTGACCAGTAGGTCGCGAGCAGGAAATACTGACCTTTTGGCGTTAGCTCGTACAGTGTGACCTGAAAATCAAAATCCTTCTTGTTGGTGACGAAGTCCAATCGACCGGAAAAGAGACCGCTTAGCTCCAAGGGCTCCGTCAATGAATCGCTGATGAACTCAATTCCGTTTGAAATGTCGACTGCCGTATCCAGCAGGCCTCCTCCAAGCGCAGTCGTGTCAGCGTCGGAGCGGTCCGCAAGGTTGACGCGAAGAGCGATCGAGGCGGTATCGCGTTGTGGCTTGGCTCGATCCAGCCTGTAGGCACCGTTTGACTGAGCAGAGCTTAAGTAGAATTTGAGTGTGCGTGCGCTCATGGCGGACAGCGAGGAAGCGTGCTTCCACGTATTCGCGCCCGTAACTTGGTAGTTCACCTTGTCACGAAGAATATCCGGCTTCACCCCACCCCTGAGCACATAGTCGAACCACTTAAAGCGCAGGTCCACGTAAAGATCGATCTGAGCGTCCGGGTCCAATTGGTAGCCGGCCATGGAGGTCGTCGGAGGTCTTAGAAGTGAAAATGTCCCGCGTTGCGCCCCGAAGTGATCATAAGGTCCAATCACCAAGTAGTGTTCAGCGTGGGGATTATATTGGTAGTGCTGGCTCATATAGTAGACGGCCGCTCCCGCGCCGCCGGCGTAGTAACCTGCCGTCTGCAGGACCGGAATGTTAATCCGGGCAAATTCATCCTGGTAAGGAATCGCCCGCTGCCAGTAGGCGTCATAGGTCGGGTGGGCCATCCACGCGTCAAAGATCGGGTTGGGAGTGCCGTCGATATTTTCCAGATCGCGATACGGCCTACCACTGACGTACCACTCATGGTTGAGACGTTCCCAACGGGCGCTGTCGTTGTAGGTTGCATCGTCCAGCCACTTATTGTCCGTGGTGTAAAAGGGCCACGGGTAGACAAAACTCCAGATCACATTGCCTTCCATAGGCACATCAATGCCCGGAGCAACGGGCGCTCCCACCATGATCGCTTTCAGCGCCTTCGGCAGGCGCTTAGCCGCCGCCCAGGCTGTCCCGCCGCTATAGCTGCCGCCATAAATGCCCACTCGGCCGTCACTCCACGGCTGAGCACTGATCCAGTTGATCAACACATCCGCGTCGGCACCGTCGCCCACATAGGGAACGGGCGTTCCTGGGCTGCATCCCTTACCGCGGGTAAGCCCAACCACGCCAGCGTAGCCGTGCGCGGCTGACTGGCGCGCATCACTCAAAATCTGATCCGCATTCGCATAGATGGTGAACTGCAGCAATGTGGTAAGACGCTTCGTCGCTGCTTTGGGTCGCACGACGACGGAACAAATGATTCCGCTGTCGGGTGTGCGAACGGCTACCTCTCTGTCCACAATGTATCGACGCTGGTCATTCTCCGCTGAAATCTCAGCGACAAAGGGCTCAAGACTGCGCGCCGCAGCTTCTGCCTCATAGGCGCGGATGAGCTTGACCGCGCCGGCCAATTCAATCGTGTTCTTGCCCTTCTGCTCAACCAGCGCCTCGCGTAGCACTGCGCTCAAGCCGCCTAAGCCGCCCGACAGGCCATCCAGCACCAGCTCGGAAGTCGCATCATCCAGCGCGGCGATCGTCTGGCGAAATTGCAGCCCGAGAATCTTGCTCAGACTTGCTCCCTGAAGGCGCGCCTGACGTCGCGCGCGCACGAAACTTTCGTAGATGAAGAGCGACGCGCCCGGCCGCGGGGAAAGTGTGCTGGGATTGAGTTTACGAAGAGCCGTCAAACTCTTGATCGCATCATCGTCATCGCCAGCCGCCATTTGCAGACGAAACAACGTATCGAGGTAGGCGCGCAAATCGTCATTCTTGAACTCGGGAATCACCGCACGCGCGAGCCTTGGAATTGCGGCCGAGAGTGCTGCCGGATCATCGATTGGCAACGATGGGAAATCAACTGCGTGCGCGGGAGATGCAACCACCGGACTCATCAGCAATTCGCAAGTTAGGATCCCCAACACAAGCACTGTGCTGCCCCGCGCCGCATGACTCTTTTCAATATTGAACAGCACTGAATGCACGGGTTCGCGCCTCAGCCTTTGAAGCACGCGGCAACTAAAATGGGCAAGCATCATGTTCTGCTCCTCGGAAAATCATTGCTTTGGCAAAATCGGAGCGAACACGAAGGTGAATTCGTAGCTTCTTTTGTCATGAACCGACTCCCCACCACTTCGACCAATGAGATGAATCAATCGAGCAAACAGCTCGTTGGCTTCTTTGAGCTCCTCATCGGATAGCCAGCCCTTCAAGTGAGTCGCCCAGAGGTTTCTGTGGGGGCCCTCAACTCGCACAGCGCCTGGGCGGCAAGCGCGTTCAAATCCCCGGGCAGCGGTACGAATTCGCGCGCGCGCCAGGGCGACGACGGCCCGCTTGCGCTCTTTTGTCGAGAGATCGAAACGCACCGCGAACGGTCGTCCGGGCGGATCATAGTACGCGGTTGTCCTCTTTCCCTCCCCCGAGCGCTGCGTTTCTATGAGCAGACCGCAGTCCCGAAGCGCCCGCACATGATAGTAAAGCGAATTGCGGGAACGACTGAGCACAGCGGCCAGTTCCGTGATGCTGCAGGGGCCGATCAACGCAACCACGTCTACGATCTCCTCCCTTCCAGGGGAGGCGATCGCTTGAAGCTGCTTTGCTGAGGTTATTAGAAATGGTTTTGACACGGCACAGAATGTAAAGGATTTGCATATTCTTTACAACACGATACCATGGCTGACCTTCAAGAGCAGGCACGCGAGGACGTCATGGGTCAGATAGCACTATGCGGTTTTGCACTGGTGTGCGCGCTAACTGCTTCGAGTGCCTCGGCACAGGACATTCCTCTCTTAAGGCCACTGACCACGGAGGACTCGATCGCTGCGGACATGGCGCAAATCGCGAACGAAGCTATTGCCGGTTATCGGGACACCGATCGGGACCGGTATTGGGACAATCTTTTTCAGCTGCAATTGGTTGCAGGACGAAATCGGGATGCAGCCAAGACCTTAGCCCGGTTGCGGCTCGCGCGCCGCGCCGCACATCCTCAAGAATTGGACGTCACCCATGTCCGCTGGGAGATCTTTGCGGAGGCCAAACTTGCTCAAAGTGCGCGGAGGATTTCCTTTGCTGAGGCATTGAAGCTCTCTGGCCGCAAAGTCTTACGCGGCCTGGACAACAAGGCGGCATACCAGGTGATCTATTCACTGGGCACGCCATTGAGCATTCTTGAGGGGGCTTTTCGAGACGCTCTAGTAAGCCAGAGCGGGAAAACCACGCTCGGAATGCCGGACGCATTGGATCTGCTCCGCAAATATCTCGCGGTGATGGCTTATCGACAGATCCAACCTCGGTACAGCACGGTTTCTGAAGAAGACGACGCGCGTCGCTACATCATCCAACGCGACATTGCCATTACGACGCCGGACGGCGCGACTCTTTGCGCCTTCGTCGTACGCCCGCGGAACGGTTCTAGGCGCCTGCCGGCGCTTCTTAATTTCACCATTTACTATAATCCCCTCGTCAAGATGGACGATGCCAGGCGCACGGCAGCAAACGGTTACGTGGGCGTGGAAGGCTTCACTCGCGGCAAGGCGTGCAGTCCCGATCAGGCGGTTCCGATTGAACATGACGGCGCCGATGCAACCACCGTGATCGAGTGGATCAGCAAACAGTCCTGGAGCGATGGGCGGGTTGGGATGTACGGCGGAAGCTACGAAGGCTTCACGCAGTGGGCGGCCGCCAAGCACTTTCCCACAGCGCTCAAAGCTATCATGCCCTCGGTCAGTTTCTCGCCCGGAACCGACTTTCCCATGGAAGGCGGCATTTGGATGAACTACGCTTTTCCTTGGCCTTTCTATACCACGGACACCAAAGCGCTGGACGACGCGACTTACTACGACGCCATCCGCTGGGAAAAGCTCAATCGCAATTGGTACACCAGCGGCAGAGCCTACCGCGACTTGGATAAGATCGATGGAGCGCCCAATCCAATCTTTGACCGCTGGCTCGAGCATCCGAGCTATGACGCGTACTGGCGCAGCGCTGTGCCATCGGCCGAAGAATTCTCCCACCTGACGATCCCGGTGCTGACGACGACTGGCTACTACGACAGCGGCCAGATTGGGGCGCTACTCTATTTCATCCAACACTATGAAAATAACCCAAACGCTGAGCACTACTTAGTGATTGGTCCCTACGATCATATCCGCGGCCAACGCGGCACAATCGGCCCGATGGGGTCCTCCACGATTTCCGTTCTCAGAGGCTACGAACTCGATCCGACTGCTCAGATCGACATCATCGGGCTGCGCTATCGGTGGTTTGACTACATCTTCAAAAACGGCAAGAAGCCGGCGATTTTGCAAGACAAAGTGAACTACGAAGTTATGGGAGCCAATCTTTGGAGGCACTCACCATCGCTTGCGGCCATGAGCGACCAAACCCTGACCTTTCACTTGAACGGGGCTCGATCGGGAAACCAATATCATTTGACTAGAGATAACCCTTTCAACGACGAGTTCATCGAACAAACAGTTAATCTCGCCGATCGGACCGACGTGAGCTGGGCATCACCGACCGACAAAGCCATCGACCAAGCTCTGGATACCTGGAACATTGTCGACAGTAAGCCGAATATTGGGCACAGCATCGAATTCGTTAGCGAGCGGTTCGACAACCCGATTGAAATCAGCGGTTTGTTCTCCGGAACCCTGGACTTTATCGCCAACAAAAGAGATTTCGACCTCGGAATCACGCTGTTCGAACTAACCCCCCAAGGCAAGTATTTTCAGCTCTCCTACTGCTGGGCGCGCACAAGCTACTTACGCGACCGCAGCAACCGGCAACTGCTAAATCCGGGTAAACCTGAGTCCCTCCACTTTCAAAGCGGCCGGCTGACCAGCCGACAGTTTCAGGCGGGGAGTCGACTCGTCGTCGTGCTGAGTATCATTAAGCAACCTGGTGAGCAGATCAACTACGGCACAGGAAGGGAGGTCAGCGCGGAGACTATCGAAGACGCAAGAGTCCCGCTTGAGGTCAAGTGGTCCAGTCAAAGTCTCGTCGAAATTCCCGTAACGCAATAAGTATCCGAAGTTTGCCTGTGACCCGAGCTACAACGGGGGGTGTCACAATGAAATACTCAATCGGCTACTTAAGAGTCAGCACCCAGGAACAGGGTCACAGCGGCTTAGGATTGGCTGCGCAACGTTTCGACATTGAGCACCTCGGACAAGGCGAAGAATTCTCCGTCACTTCCTGGCATCAGGAGATACAGACCGGCGCCGGAAAGGCTGCGCCGTTGCTGCCACCAATCTTGCGGCAGATCTTAAGGAGGCACGCGCCCGCTGGCCACTCATTGTCTCGCGGCTCGACCGGCTCGCGATCACTTGCCGGCGCGAGGGTTGTGACGTCCATCGTCCGCATGCAGGAGCAACTGGACTGGCCGTTCGATCCGCAAAGCGTGACTATCGGTCGCATACTGATTGAGCAGATAGGCGTGTCCGGCACCGTAGATTGCGAGGACTCTGTCGTTCGGCTTGTCGGCGATGCGCACCAGCTTGGCGAAGATTCGCAGGTTTCGAGTGTGCCAGGCCCCCACCCAATTCGGCCCCGGGGCCTTCTCATCGTCGCCCAGCATGGCGTAGTCGAAGTATTCGCTGTGCATATCGGCCAAGCGCGCGGGGCTGTTCAGATAGGCGCGAAACCCGCCCATGGTCATGCGGCCTAGCATGGCGCTCTCCTGCTCGCCCTTCTTTGGGTCGCTGAGCGCCGTCAAGCGAAGCTTTGGCATCTGGGGTGGTTGCATAGGTCTGAAAGTCGTAGTCCTCGTCCTTGCCAGGCGGCTCATCCAGCCAATCAACGGCGTCCACCCGCGCCAGCCGAAGCTTGGCGGCCAGCCTCAGGCCGAGTTGGTCCCGCTCGTCGTTGGTGAGTTCGTAGGTCCCAGAGCGATACGCGGCGTAGCGGGCGTCGAGCTTTTCCTGTTTGGTCGCCGGCCATTCCACGGCCACATGGGTTGGACGGAACTTGACCAGTTGATCGACAATGGCACCGATCTCCTTTTGCCGTTTCGGAGTCAGCACGTCGTCGATCTTTGTGTTGACGACGTCGCGAGCGGGATTGTCGAAGTGGGCCACGCCGACCACCATTAGTCGCGGACGCTCACTCGGTGCTCGCTGGCTGATGAGTGGCGAAGGCGCCTCCGCCGAAGCCGCAAACGCTGAGATCGGGTGGATGACAGCAACCGCCAGACCTGAGATGAATGCGGACAAAACGACGAGTGGATGAAAAACGGGGCGAGGCATCGGTGTCTCCTAAACAAGGTTCTATGGGTTGGGGGCTCGGGCCGCGGCATGGCTGTCGGGCGCGGGACCGCGCGGGGCGGGCATGTCTTGGGGCGCGAAGCGCGCAAGCGGCGCGCCGCAGTTGGCCAGCGTAAAGGCCAGGCTTGCAACGAGCGCGGCTGCGTCTCGAACATCCTGTTCGTGGATCGCCTCGAAAGTGTCTAGGTTGGAGTGTTCGGTGACGGTCCCGTATTCGATGGGATCTTGGATCAGGCCGATCGAGGTTAGGCCGGCGCGAGAGAATGTGGTGGCATCGGTGGTGCCGAGCCGGCGGGACCTATGTGCGACCGTGCCTACAATCCCGGTGTCTGCAAAGGGCGCCAGCGCCGCTCTTAGCTGGACGGCAGCGTCGGGCGCTCCAAACACGTTGGCGGCGCGAATGCGCCCGGGCCGTGAACACTGCGTAGTTCCAATTGTCATTGCGGAGCATGATCGGAATATCTTTGCCCTACCGTCGACAAAGGGATAGGCACTGGTGGCGCAAGTAAAGAGCGTCGCACAGAAGCCAATGACGCAGAGCGCGGCGACCCACGTCGACATCCGCACCCGAACGAGCTTTGCGCCGAAAAGCAAGATAGCGAACATTGCCTTGCGGCCTGGCCTCGCGTGATCGGCACGGCCTGATCCAGACCTTCACGAACGTCTTGACGGCGCCCATCCTCGGCATTCGGCACAGCGTTCCGCCGGAGGAAACGGACTTCCGTTCGGAGTGGGCGAGAGATATCATGAAAGGTGTTCTAGCTTAGCTAAGCTAACAGGGTTGATCCGGCGCCATCCGGTGAATTGCGCCGTGGCCGGGTCGTGGCAGGAACTTCCACGGAGGCGGGTTATGCTGAGGCGAGACCTTCTCAAGACGTCGATCGTCGCATCCTTGGCCCTGGCGGCTCTCGGGCCGACTCGGGCGCTTGCGGCAGTTAAACCAAAGCGGATCCTGGTATTCGGCGGGACCCTTTTCCTGGGGCCGCCGTTCGTGGAAGCCGCGATCGCCAACGGCCACTCGGTGACTCTCTTCAATCGCGGCGTCACCAATCCCGAGCTGTTTCCCGAGGTGGAGAAGCTACGAGGTTACCGAAGCCCCCATCCTGACGACGAGAACCTGTCGGCCCTTGGCCGGCGGCGGTGGGACGTGGTCGTCGATGTCTGGCCGAATGATCCCGCCCTAGCTGAATCGGCGGCGAGGAAACTGGCGGACCGCACGGATCACTACATTTATGTCTCGTCAATCGGTGCTTACGACATTCAGGATTGGGTGAGGCCGAACCTCACGGAGGATGCGCCCCTCGCGCCGTGGAATAGCAACCAGCGAGGCTACAACCGGGGCAAGGCGGAAAGCGAACGTCGCCTTTCGGACATCGTCGGCGACAAGCTCACTATTGTGCGGCCGGGAGCCATCAAGGGCCGGCGCGACGACACGCCGGACATGTATGTTTGGCTGAAGCGGCTGCAGGATCGCGACGCGGTGCTGGCGCCCGGCGATGGCTCAACCCCGGTGCAGATCGTTGACGTCCGCGACGTGGCCGACTTCATGCTGCTCGCGGTCGACCGCAGCGTGCACGGCGTCTTCAACGTGACGGGAAAGGAAGTCTCATTCCGTGATTTCCTCGAAGCCTGCCGCTCTGCGACCCATTCCAGCGGCGAGTTCGTGTGGGTCCCGCAAGCTTTCCTGGAGAAACAAGGCCCGCAGGATTGGCGTCGTGACTACCCATATTTCGCGCCGCTATCTGACAAGCCCAACTTCTTCCGTATCAGCACTCAAAAGGCACGGGCGGTGGGTTGGGAGTCGCGGCCGCTGCGATACACGGCGATGGAGTCGCTTGCCTACTTTGGAGGTCTCGAAAATTTCCAATTCCACGACCCCATCCCGGCGGATCAGCAAGACGCCCTGTTGACCAAATGGCGCCAAGCCCGGACCTGACCTAGCGCCATGTCTTTAGTCAGGTCACCCCAAGCTGCGATGAATTTTCCAGTCAGAACGCTTCCCAGCTCGCGCGGGAATCAAACGTGAGCGTCAGAATTTGCCTCCGGGCTTCATGAGAGCCCCCGTTCCGCGAATAATGTTGAGCTCCACATTTTTCGCGGAATCGGGACTACTCTAAATCTCGCTTCCGCTGCGAAGCGAGATTTGACGGCATCTGACTCCGCATTACTTCTTGCTCGCAAGCGAGACCACAGGACGCGTCGTATTACTTCTTCAGGTATTTCTCCAGCCACTCGACTGTGCGCTCGAGCGCGTCGATCTGGTCTTCTCGCTTGAAGAAGCCGTGTCCTTCGCCGGGATAGAAGTGCGCCTCAACCGTGCGGCCATTCGCCCTCAGCACCTCGACGACCTTCTCAGCCTGGTCCTTTGTGACGCGCGCGTCGTTGTCGCCCTGCAGCACCAAGAGCGGCGCCGTCGCATTCTTAAGATAGGTGAGAGGGCTCGATGCCAAATAAACGTCCTTTTCCTTCACCGGATGGCTCACGCCGGCAGGTATCTGGTCCGTGGACGCCGCCGGCCATCTCGCCGACACCGGCATGTTAGTTACTCTCTAATATCAATGCACGACTTATGGCCGTGCCGTCAGCATTTCGTCGAGGCGGGCGGGTTCGGCGCTGTCCCGCTCGAGGTGCGGATAGCGCAGTCCGTCGTGGTAGTCCAGGTTGGCAACCATGTAGCGATCGCCGATCTTGACGATCAGCTGGATCGGTTCAGGTCGGCTGTGCGCCGCGCGGATCGCGTCCTTCAGCACATCGGCGTCGTAGGCAATGCCGTTGATGGCGAGAATCTGCGCGCCTTCGGTGAGCTTGGCCTTGAAAGCCGGGCTGTCCCAGATGAACTGGGGCGGCGCCCGTCGTCATCGATTTATTCAAAGCCATCTCCCATCTCCTGTCATAATTTACTATTAGCCAACGACAGCATCGCGTGCATGAGTACATTGGCCCGAGCTCTGTGGATATTGGCGCGCGTCTTTTGAACACGTCTAACAATTTCATTTTAAAATAACTTCACGAATCAATTCGGCGCCCAGAGCTTTTCTGTATCCAGTCCGTTCCACTCTTTTCTTGTTCTGAAACTCGGTGCTACCGATCACCTTCCTGGCCACATATTCCGCCTCGATGCCTTTATCGCCGATGTCTCCACCATAAGCCGCCATGTTTTTAAAAGTGAGATATAAAAATACATTGGGCTGATCCGGTGATTTTGGACTGGCCTGGAAGACTTTGTAATCGATGAGTAGGCCAGCATTCTTCATGGCTTCCATGGTCGGCTTCCATGTCGAATTTAGCCAATCGATGTACTCTGGAAAATGGCCGTACTCAACTTGTACGTAGTTCACCTCAGTGACCGGGCCGTCAGTGTACTGGCGGTCATTCTGGGCAAGTGCATCCCGGGTAAGGGTGTCTTGGGCACGTGCGTCCTGCGCATGTGCGGTAAGCGAAAGGGAGAAAGCTGCGAGACACATGGATAAGATAATAGTCTTAGTCATTTTCTGTTCACCTTGCGTGAGTGCGTTGGCGGGAGCTCTATAAATATTGGCGCGCGCTCTTTGAGCACGCATAACAATTTCATTTGAAAGTAAGTTCACGAATATATTCTCTGCGCAGCACTTTTCTGTATTGACTCCGGCCCACCCTGGCCTTGTTCTGACACTCGGTGCTACAGATTACTTTCTTGGCCACTGCTTCTTCCTCGACGCCTCTATCTAATGCAGCCATGTTTTTATAAGTGATCCACAGAGTTATATCGGGGTG
>Ga0193728_1000640_pt1 | contig 17150 bp, 15 predicted proteins | sample U1c1metaG_FD_143037 | JGI IMG/M metagenome (GOLD analysis project Ga0193728, IMG submission 143037) | Soil microbial communities from a riparian zone of the East river system, Colorado, United States - U1c1 | ecosystem: Environmental > Terrestrial > Soil > Riparian zone | place: USA: East River...
ACTTTGGCGCGTGCATGAAAAAGTTTCCATCGGTGTTTCTTTCCGAAGCAGCACACGATTCAACTTAAAAGGCCACACGCAGTATTACAACAACGCCGCCTTCCCGCCCGGCGATCCTTCCGTCCCTGCCTTTTCCAACCAACGCGTGGGAGCCGAAGCGGAGGTTCCTTTTCCGCTGAATGTGGTTTGCGGCATGTCATACCGGCCTACGACCAATTGGAATTTTGAATTCGACGCCGACTACACCGACTGGACCCCACTGGACACGGTTACGATCAAGCAGGACAGAGGTTTCGGTTCCTTGGTACCAAAGAACATTTCGACGAAGTTCGATTGGCAAGCCGCGTGGTATTACAAGTTCGGCGCGACCCGCTACCTGGAAAACGGCTGGTCCGTGAGCGCCGGCTATATTTACAGCGAGAATGCGATGCCCAGCGCTCATTATACGCCGCTGGTCGCGGATGAGGCCCGGCATTGGGTGAGTGTGGGCACTGGCCGCAAGAGCCGCCGCTTTGACTTCGACATCGCCTATCAATTTGGATTCGCCGCTGAGCGAACGGTTTCCGGCAGCGCTCCTTCGGCCACCGGGCAAACAGCGGACGGACGCTACAATTACATCAGCCACGCGGTGCTGGTGACGATCGGATTGCATTTCTGAGGCATGGGCTTGGAGTCTGATTTGATCCTTTTCGGGAACTGAGAATCTGGTTACATCTCTGTTATCTCCGTTGGCTCCCGTTGAATTTTCCCCCGGCGTAACTCGAAAGGGTTACTCACCGTTCACCTAGTCGAGGAATTTCACCCCAATTGCAGATGAGCGGTAATGATTTGAGCGAATGAAACGCAAAGACAAAAACAACATATGAAAATGAGAATGAAAATGAAAACAAAGATGAATGCAGTTCCCACTCGCTGGCTCTGTTACCTTTCCCTTACCGGGATGCTGGCAACGCCCATTCAACACGCGTCCGCCCAGAGCGACCAGGACTTGATCGAGGTTGCGCGAACCGTCGTTACCGCCGATCGGAAAGCAGTGGCGATAGCGGCGATGGAACTTACGGAAGCGGAAGGCAAAAGTTTTTGGCCTCTTTATCGCGACTACCGGCTGGCCATGGACAAGATCGCAGACGAACGCATAAAGTTGGTGCTGAAATACGCGAAACTCTACCCGAACGTTTCCGAGGAGCAGGCGAAGGAAATGCTGAAGACTTATACGAGCCTGGAACAGGGACAGGTGGACAAACGCAATGTCTATCTGAAGAAATTCAGCAAGGTGCTGCCCGCCGCAAAGGCGTTACGGTTCGCCCAGATCGAGACGCGCCTCGACTTGCTCGTCCACCTGAACCTGGCGGCCAACATTCCGCTCGCGCCCATCGCTGAGGCGAAATAAGCCAGCGAGTCGGGCCTTGGAGTATTGGCTTTCGGTATTCGACATCGCCTATCAATTTGGGATCGGCCACGGGGTGCGAATCGTTTCAGCCACGTATTGTTGGTGACGGTGGGATGGCGTTTCTGAGCCTATGGTTCGATATTTCAAGCGTCTGAGGCCTTAGCCTCCAGCAAAGTAGATCTGAACATACGGCTTCTCGCACTCCAGTTTCCTGAGCTACAGCAAAAGCTGGACGCGTTCCTCAAATACCACGGCGTGGAGTTGCCGCCGCCACCGGCGTCAGGTTTCTCGCCGGAGTTGGAATGGCTGGCCAGTCTCCCCGACACTAAGATTGCCGCCATCCAACTTTACCGGCAGGAGAATCCTCGAGCCAGCCTGCGCGAGGCGAAGGAAAAAATGAAGCATTCTCCACCAGCAACCAGTGACAGCAACGCTGCCCGGCAAGTGGCCGGAGCCACGTCGGACGGCATCACAGCCCTTCAGCTTCCTCTTCGTCACCGCTCGCGGCTTCGTTGCCACCAGATGGCGGGCACGTCGGCATGAGCACATTTAAACGAGCCAGTTTGTGGGGCACGACCGACTTGCTAGCGGTCGTTGTAAGGCCGCTCCATCCCCTTGACAGCTGATGATCCAAGTGGTTGATTCATCCAGACGACAACGAAGAAAAGGCACAAATATGGCTTCAGAATCGACCGTGAAAACAATCGTTCTCGTCCACGGCGGCTTCGTGGATGGCTCTGGCTGGGAAGATGTCTATAAGCTTCTCAAGAAAGACGGCTACACCGTCAGCATAGTTCAGAACCCAACGCTGTCACTCGCGGACGATGTTGCCGTAACCAAGCGCGTCATAGCGACCCATAGCGGTCCGGTCATTCTCGTTGGCCACTCCTACGGTGGCGCTGTCATCACAGAAGCCGGCAACGATCCAAAAGTGGCGGGGCTTGTTTACATCACCGCCTTCGCCTTGGATAACGGTGAGTCAGTTTCCGCCCTTATCAAGGACCCGCCGCCTGGCGCTCCCGTCCCGCCGATACTGCCGCCGCAGGCCGGCTTCCTTTTTCTCGACAAGGCGAAGTTCCCTGCCTCATTCGCTGCCGACGTGGACCCAGAAAAAGCTGCGTTCATGGCCGACTCCCAAGTCCCCTGGGGCCTCGAAGCCCTCAGCGGCTCGGTCAGTACGGCGGCATGGCGGAACAAGCCGAGCTGGTATCTGGTCGTAACCGACGACAAAATGATTCCGCCGCCCGCCCAGCGTTTCATGTCCAAGCGCGCCGGCTCCACCGTCGTCGAGGTGCCGGGCAGCCATGCGATCTACGTCTCGCGGCCAGCCGCCGTTGCGGACCTGATCAAAACTGCCTCCAAAGGAGCGAACAAAAAGGCCGGTTCCTAGCGCCAGAGGCGACTCTCGCGGCCAGAAAACGCAAACAAATCCGCGGCCCACCCATCCGCAGCAGGACCGTTGAAATGTGGATGTTGAATGTGGAGTGCAGAACCGAGGAGAAGCGCTCAGCCCGGCACGTTCGAAAAAGCTTTGGAAGTGGCGCTTGCATTCTTGTTGCGTGCGTCTGCGGACGGGTGAGCGCCCTTACGGCCCCAACCCAGGGCAAGCGACTTCTAAATGCAGAGTCAAAATGTAGATTGCGGAATGCCTTTGAGATCAGTTTTTCAGCGGTGCGGGCAAAGTTGACGAAGTGACTCCAACCGCGCCGCTGAGACAAGTTTGTGAGAAAGCTTCGACCCCAGGGTGGCGGACGTCCGAAACTGAGAAGAGTAGAGCCAACGTCCTGACCCTGGGCTATTTTCATGTCACGCCGACGGGGTTTATCTCGGCGTGATGTGTGCAGGACAGTTCCAGTCGAAGCGGACGACGTCGATGATGAACCATCGTTCGATGAGGCGTCGGTCTTTCGCGTCAGCCACTTGCTGAAGAAAGCGCGGGCAAGGCGAGAAACACAATTCAGCATCCCCTTCGGGACTCGTGTTGATTTCTGTCGGCGAACCCGACCTTGAAATTGAAAGGTTGGGCTATTGTCGAACATCCCTCCGGGATTAGAATTTCAAATCTTCGCGTAACTCGAAAGAGTTATTCAAAGTTCACCTAGTCGAGGAATTCACAGAAACAAAAACCCGCAGTAGGGTCTCGCGCATGATGGATACGGAAACAGTGATGCCGCGAGTGGCGAGGTCGCAAACGAGGACCTTCGGCGCCGGTATCAGGTCGGACGTCGAGCGCAAGGGCGGTCCGACCATGAAAGCGATTTACCTGGAGAAGAAAGCCGGAGCGGAAGGGTTGGTCGCGGGAGAAATTCCGCGACCAACCCCGAAGGACGATGAGGTGCTGGTGAAGGTGCATGCAACGTCCGTCACGCCCGCGGAACTGGAATGGTCCACTACCTTCAATTTGCCATTTGGGGAGCCGCGACCATTCCCAATCGTTTTGAGCCACGAATTCTCCGGGTCGATCGAGTCGATCGGCACGAAGGTGAGCGGCTTCAGCCCTGGGGACGAAGTGTTTGGATTCAACGACTGGTTCATCAATGGCGCCCAGGCTGAGTATTGTGTTGCCAAAGCCACGGCACTGGCTCGCAAACCGAAGTCGCTTTACCACGTCGAGTCCGCCGTTGTCCCGATCTCGGCGCTGACTGCATGGCAGGGACTCTTTTTAAGGGCAAGACTTGAGCGGCACCAACGGATCCTGATTCATGGCGCAGCAGGTGGTGTGGGAAGTTCTGCCGTGCAGATGGCGCGGTGGCGTGGCGCGCACATTATCGCTCCGATTTCGTCCGGTAACTTCGAATTCGTTCGTTCTCAGGGAGCTGATGAATTGATTGATTATCGGACAACATGCTTCGAGGAAGTTGTCAAGGAGGTGGATATTGTTTTCGACACGGTCGGTGGAGAAACGTTGGAACGCTCGTGGCCGCTCCTGGCAAAAGGAGGCCGGGTGGTCACCGTTGCAACGCAGAGCAAGTCAGCGATTGATCCGCGCGCGCGCGATGCCTTCATGATGGTGCAAGCAGACGGTTCTCAATTGGCTCAGGTCGGTCGGATGATTGACGCGGGCCAACTCCGGGCTTTCGTAGGGACGATCTTTCCCCTGGCCGCAGCGAGGCTGGCCTATGCGCGCGCACAACGGGGCCTTCGACGAGGAAAAGTTGCCCTGCGCGTGATCGAGTGATCTCCTCTTAACAACGAAAGAAGAAAATTAACAAATACAACATCAACAAACATAACAGACGAAAGGATTAACATGCCAACAGCAGTTGAGGAAAACATTTCAAACCAACCCGCCGCCCGAAAGGACGCCGCCGCGAGGGCGGAAGTAAAAAAGGAGGCAAAGCCAATCAAGCCATTGCCCGCGCCGAACAGCGACTTCTATGAACTCGCCGAGACGTTGCCCGCCGAAGATCTGGCCGTGCTGAAGCAGGTGCGTGGCTTCATGGAGTCGAAGGTCGCGCCGATCATCAGCAAGTATTGGGATGAGGATTCCTTCCCGTTCGAATTGCTGCCTGCGATCAAAGAGCTGGGCATCGGCGGCCTCGGGATGAAGGGCTACGGTTGCCGGGGCGGAAGCGCCCTGCTTTTCGGACTGGTAGCGATGGAGATGTCGAGGACGGACTCATCCATCGCGACGTTTTTCGGTGTCCACAACGGCCTGGCCATGGGCTCCATCTACGCCACCGGATCGGAAGAGCAGAAGGAGAAGTGGCTGCCGCCAATGGCGCGCTTCGAAAAGATCGGCTGCTTCGGCCTCACCGAGCCGTTCGTTGGTTCGGGCGCCGCCGGCGGCTTGATGACCACCGCCAAACGCGAAGGCGACACCTGGGTCCTCAACGGCCAGAAAAAGTGGATCGGTAACTCTACCTGGTGCGACCTTTCGGTCATCTGGGCGCGCGACGTCGCCGACAACCAGGTCAAAGCCTTCATCGTCGAGAACAAAACCACCCCAGGATTCAGTGTGGAGAAGATCCACGGCAAGATCGCGCTCAGGGTGGTTCAGAACGGCTTGATCACGTTGAAGGACGTGCGGGTGCCGGAAGAAAACCATCTCCAGGCGGGCTTGTCGTTCCGCGACACCGCGCGAGTGCTGAAAATGACGCGGTATCTCGTCGGGTGGGAGGCCACTGGCTGCCAGATGGGCGCCTACGAACACGCGCTCAAATACGCCCAGCAACGTTTGCAGTTCGGGAAGCCGATTGCTTCGTTCCAGCTCATTCAGGATCTGCTGGCAAAGATGATCTCCAACATCACGGCCTGCCAGTGCCTGGTGGTTCGCATGGCGCAGCTCCACGCTGAAGGCAAGCTAAACGACGCTCAGGCGGCGCTTTCCAAGGCGTTCTGCACCTCGAAATGCCGCGAGACGGTGGCGTGGGCCCGCGAGATATTGGGCGGCAACGGCATCTCCACCGAGTACAACGTCGCGCGCTATTTCGCCGACGCGGAAGCGCTGCTCACCTACGAAGGTACTTACCAGATTCAGAATCTGATCCTCGGCAAAGCTATCACCGGGTTCAGCGCTTTTGTCTGAACCGAGAAACAACACCAAATCAACAAAACTCGAAACACGGCGAATTTATGAGTGCAACAGCAACAGAGTTACAACTGGAAAACGTTCTGTATGAGAAAAAAGGCGCGATTGCTTATGTGACGGTTAGCCGTCCCAAAGTTCTCAACGCGCTGAATCAAAGAACCTGGGACGATCTGCGCGCGGCGTTCGAGGAAGCGCGCCACGATGCCGGGGTCCGCGGTGTGATCCTGACGGGTGCCGGCGATAAGTCATTTATCGCCGGAGCCGACATCAGCGAACTCGCTCACCTCAGCGCGGTCGAAGCGGAGGAATCCAGTGCCGGCGGGCAGGAGGTCCTGAACCTGGTCGAGAACCTCGGCAAACCAGTGATCGCCGCGATCAATGGTTTTGCGCTCGGCGGCGGCTGCGAAACTGCAATGGCCTGCACCATCAGGGTGGCGGCGGAGACCGCCAAATTCGGACAGCCTGAAGTGGCGCTGGGCCTGATTCCCGGCGGCGGCGGGACTCAACGCCTGCCGCGCCTGGTAGGAAAGGGCCGGGCATTGCAGCTCATTCTCTCTGGGGAAATGATCAGTGCCCAGGAGGCTTACCGCATCGGCCTCGTCAATGAGGTCGTTCCAGCCACGAACGTGATTGCGCGGGCTGAAGCGATCCTCAAGAAGATCTTTTCCAACGCTCCCATTGCGGTCAAGCACTCGCTCGAAGCGGTGAACAAAGGACTCGAAACAAGCCAGGACGAGGGCCTGGCACTCGAGGCTTCGTTCTTCGGACTTTGCGCCGGGACAGAGGACAAAAAGGAGGGCACGGCGGCCTTCCTTGAGAAGCGGCCGGCACAATTCAAGGGACGCTGACCACAAAGCAGACCTCATCGATATCAAAAACACAAACAACGGAAAAAATAATTATGAGTGATGAAAATATCTTTTCAGGATTAAAAGTAGTCGATCTGGCCAGCTTCATCGCAGGCCCAAGCGCGGCGGTGATTCTCTCCGATTTTGGCGCTGAGGTCATCAAAGTTGAACCGCCCTCGGGCGACCTCTGGAGACATGGGCACCAGATTCCGCCGCAACCGCAATCGAAGGATCCGTATCCCTGGCATTTGGCCAACCGCAACAAGCGCGGCTTGACGCTCGACCTGAAATCTCCCAGCGCTCAACAGGTCCTTGAGAAGCTCGTCAAATGGGCCGACGTGCTCATCGTCAACACGCCGCATCCGGCGCGCAAACGACTGAAGCTCGAATATGAGGATGTCGTGCAGTGGAATCCGCGTCTGATCTATGCGGATATCACAGGTTTCGGCGACAAGGGCCCCGATGCCGAGCTGCCAGGCTTCGATATCACGTCATACTGGGCCCGCAGCGGCTTGCTCTCAATGACCCGCGATTCCGGTGCCCCGCCCACCTGGCCGGTCGCAGGGAGCGGTGATAACGCGACTGCTGTCGGTCTCTATTCCGCAATCGTCACCGCGCTCTATCGTCGCGAGCGCACGGGCAAAGGGTCGGCTGTAACGACTTCGCTCCTCGCCGAAGGTGTCTGGTCTGCAAGCGTTTCGATCCAGGCCGCACTGAGCGGAGCAAGGTTCTACGGACTGCACGATCGCAAGAACCCCGCAAATGCAGCGCTGAACGTGTATCGGGCAGCCGATGACACCTGGTTCGTGCTCATTGTCATGCCTGACAAATTGGCGGCTCTGGCGAAAGCCATCGGTCGCGCGGACCTCCTGACCGATCCGCGATTCTCCGATCCGGCAAAGCTGATGGCGAACATGCCCCAGCTCACGGCCATTCTCGATGAAGTCTTCAGCGCTCAGCCGATGGCCTATTGGTACGAGGTCTTTAGTGGCGTCCACATCACGTTCGGCGCGGTTCGCGGTCCGCATGAGGTCATCAACGATCCGCAATTGCGGGCAAATGACATCGTCGTTCCGCTCGAAGGCGCAGGCGGCAAGCTGACCTCTACGATCAGCAGTCCTATGCAAGTACACGGTGTCACCAAAGTGCCGGCGAAACGGGCGCCGGAACTCGGCGAACACAACGAGGAAGTGCTCAATGAACTCGGATTCGATGGGAACGAAATCGCCGGCTTGCGTGCCAGTGGGACGATCGGCAAACCCACGCCCAAGCCGGCTGCAGCAGCAACGAAGCCACTCGTTCCGGCAAACGCGTGAACAGACGGAAATAACACATCATGAATGACATTATCACCGAACGTTCCGACAGCGTTTTGCGGGTCCAATTGAATCGGCCGGCGTCGAAAAACGCAATGACCTCCGCCATGTATATCGCCCTGGCGGAGGTGTTCAATACGGCCGCGAAGGATGATCAAGTTCGCGTCGTCCTCTGGCACGGTGCAGGGGATTCATTTTGCGCCGGCAACGACATAGGAGATTTCATAAAGAACCCCCCGGGAGCAGGCGAGAGTCCACAAGCTCTTTTGATCAAGGCGCTGATTGACTTTGAGAAACCGATCGTCGCCGCGGTGCAAGGCGCCGCGATCGGAGGTGGAACGACGTTGTTGACTCATTGCGACTTCGTCTTCGCAGGTGAGAACGCAAAGTTTCAATTGCCATTCGTCAATCTCGCCCTGGTTTCAGCTTTCCGGCGCAGGCAGGATATCTGCGTGCCGCCGAACTGATTCTAATGGGACAGTTCTTCGACGCCAGGCGGGCTGCGGAGCTTGGATTGGTGACCAGAGTGGTTCCCAACCAGGAATTGCTCGCGACAGCGACTGACACGGCACAGAAGCTGGCTCAGAAAGCGCCCGCCGCGCTACAGGCCTGCAAGCGACTGATGAAGCGGTCAACGCGCGAACAACTTGAGCAGGCGGTAACGCTCGAAAACGAGGAATTCTCGGCTCGGGTGCGGTCCGCGGAAGCCAAAGAGGCGTTCTCAGCATTCCTGGAGAAGCGCCCGCCAAATTTCAACAAGACAGTAAAACCCGGTGCCGCGGTAGCGGCCCCGGCATGACGCAAACGCGAATATTTAATGAAAGGATAAATTATGAGTACAAATCTAACTGAACCCAGAAACTCGAAATCAACTCGTCCCCCGACGAGCAAAACCGGAGTGGCCCGCCTGTTCTTTTTGGAGGCAAGCCAGGGCCGCATTTTCTCGGTCAATCCCGACGGGTCCGACAAGAAAGTTTTCGTAAGCGAATGCCGGATCCCCGATGGCGTGGCCATTGATGTTGAGGCCGGGCATCTCTATTGGACGAATATGGGCGTTCCGAGTCGGAACGACGGTTCGATCGAGCGCGTGGATCTCGATGGCCGAAATCGCAAGACCATCGTCCCGGAGGGCGGGACCTTTACGCCAAAGCAACTCCATCTCGAAAAGGAAGCCGGCAAACTTTACTGGTGTGATCGCGAGGGGATGCGAGTGATGCGCTCGAATCTCGATGGCTCCAGCGTGGAGACTCTCGTGGACACAAGCCAGGGCGAGCAGCGCCCCGGTCGCGACCAAACAAAATGGTGCGTCGGCATTACCGTTGATCCGGCCCGCGGCAAAATTTACTGGACGCAAAAAGGCCCGGAAAAGGGAGGCGTTGGCCGCATCTTTCGCGCGAATATCGAAGTCCCCACGGGACAGACGGCAACCAACCGCACCGACATCGAAGTGTTCTTCGATGGCTTGCCGGAGCCGATTGACTTGGAGCTCGATCCGGAAACACGTGTCCTTTATTGGACCGATCGCGGCGATCCGCCGTGCGGCAATACTGTAAACCGAGCCTCCATCGACGCGAAGCCACCCGCGCCGGAGATTCTAGTCACACACTTGATGGAAGGGATTGGCATCGCGCTCGATCTCAAAGGAAATCGAATGTTCTTCACTGACCTGGCCGGCGGCGTTTACTCCGCCTGCCTGGCCGGATCGGAGACGAAGCCACTGCTCTTTGCCCAGGGAAATGTTACCGGCATCGCCTACGCTGAATTACCATGAAGGAGACCACTGTCATTGACTACATTGTCCAGCGGCTTGCTGACGAGGGCATCACCGAGTGTTTCGGCGTGCCGGGCGACTACGCGTTCCCGGTCTGTGACGCCGTCGATCGGAACCCAAATATCCGATGGATCGGCTGTTCAAATGAACTGAACGCGTCCTATGCCGCCGACGGCTACGCACGCGTCAGGGGCGCGGCCATGCTGTCCACAACCTACGCAGTGGGCGAATTGTCGGCGATCAACGGGGTCATGGGCGCGAAAGCCGAGCGTTCACTCGTGTTTCACGTCGTCGGCATGCCGTCGTATCAGAACCAGCGCCTGCGCAAGACCATGCATCACACCTTTGGAGACGGAGTTTTTGGGAACTTCATCGGCATTTCGGCGCAGGCGGCCTGCTGCCACGCTGTCATCAATCCCGATAACTGCGTGATTGAAATGGAACGTATCGTCGCAGAGGCACGTCGTAACAATCAGCCTGCCTACATCGTCGTTCCATCGGATTATGCCCTGATGTCGGTGACTCCGGGCGAGGTGCGGCCCGTCACGCTCAAGTCGAACGAGGCGTCACTCCAAAGAGCGGTGGCCGCCGTCGCTGAGCGGCTGAAAGGCGCGAAATCTGTCGTCGTCCTGCCGGCGTTCACAGTGTCGCGTCTTCGCCTGCAAAAGGAGGCCCGCCAGCTAATCGAGGCTCTGGGCTGCCCGTTTGCGACCACATCGATGGAGAAGTGCCTTATCGACGAAAGCCATCCACAATTTGCTGGACTGTATGCTGGCGCGGTGTCCGACGAGAAGACCCGGCAGATCGTTGAGGACGCGGAATGGGTACTTGATCTCGGCGGAGTCAGCCTGAACGACGAAACCACCGCGGGATTCTCCGGGCGGCTTGATCCCGCGCGATTCATCTCGATCGGGCTGAATGATGTTCGCATCGGAGAAAAGGTATTCGCGAATGTGCGCCTCGCTGACATGCTGGCAGCGCTCGCCGAACTTAGACTGTCCGCGCCTCCGTACAGAAGGACGCCAGAATACCGTGGAGGAGTAAACGGGAACTCGTCGCACAAGATCACGATGGATGCGCTCTATTCCCGCTACGCGGCGTTTATCCGGCCAGGCGATAGTGTTGTTCTGGAAAGCGGCAGCACGAGCCTGGGACTTCCGCCCCTGGCGCTCCCCGATGATGTGCAGGTGCACATACAGATGTTGTGGGGCTCGATTGGATGGGCCACGGGGGCCGCCCTCGGAGTCGCGCTCGCCGATCCAAACCGGCGCACGATTCTCATCACTGGCGAAGGTTCTCACCAATTGACCGCCAACGAGATCGGAAATATGGGCCGCTACAGCGCCAATCCCATCATCTTCTGTCTCAACAATGACGGTTATATGGTGGAGCGGGCGCTGGAGCCCAATCCCGATTGGTCCTACAACGATCTGGCAAAATGGCGTTACGCGGATTTGCCGCATGCCCTGGGCTGCGCTGACTGGGCAACGGCGCGGGTCGAGACCCTCAGCGAACTTGACGCCGCCATGAAGGCGGCCCGCGAGAGCAGATCGGGCGCATACATCGAGATTATTGCGGGACGAATGGATATGCCGAAAGATCTCGCCTTCGCCCATACACGCCTGAAGGAATTATACGGAGATACGCCCTGAAAGGATCAATCACCAGGAGAAATTTTATGTCAGACACAATTGTAAAATCACGATCGCAGAAACAAACAACTCGGAGCAGGCGCCCGATGGCTGAAGCAAAGTCCGCGGAAGCCGAAGGCGTGAAAAACGTCCAACGAGCATCAAGCAATAGCACCGCTGATTTTGGCAAACTCGTCGCCGATCACCGCGCCTACTTTTTGTCCGGCGTTACCCGTTCAGTGGAATGGCGAGAAAGCCAGCTCATCGCCTTGCGGTCGATGATGAAAGATCACGCCGAGGATTTCTACGCCGCGTTATGGAGTGACCTTCGCAGAAATCGCATCGAAGCCGACTTTATCGACGTGAAATACATGACCAGCGAAATCGATCATGTGCTTGCGCATTTACGGCGTTGGATGAAACCGGTTCCAGTTAGCACGCCTTATCAGCTGGCGCCATCCCATGCCGAAGTGCGATTCGATCCTCTCGGAGTCGGGTTGATCATCGGGACATGGAATTATCCTCTGATGCTGACATTGTCGCCGTTAGTCGCAGCGATTGCCGCGGGCAACTGCGCTGTCATCAAGCCGTCGGAAGTATCCGCTGCAACTGCTGAAGCTGTCGCGCGGTTCATTCCGCAATATCTCGATCGCAAAGCGTTTTCTGTCGTGCTCGGTGCCGTTCCTGAAACGACCGCGCTGCTTGCACAGCAGTGGGACCACATCTTTTTTACGGGCGGCCCGGGAGTTGCCAGGATCGTCATGGCCGCTGCGGCAAAGAACCTGACCCCGGTCGTGCTCGAACTCGGCGGAAAGAATCCCACCATCGTCCACTCCTCCGCTAATCTGCGGGTTGCGGCCCGTCGCATCGCCTTTGGGCGTTGGTTCAATTCAGGTCAAACGTGCACCGCACCGGACCACGTGCTCGTATTCAAGGACGTTGCCGCGGAATTTCTGCAGTGTCTCAAGGAAACCGTGCATGAGTTCTATGGTGACGATCCGCAAGAGAGCCCTGATTACGGCCGCATCGTCAGCAATGGTCATTTCGATCGGCTGGTGCGCCTTCTCGAAAGTGGAACGATCTTCCACGGCGGCCGCCATGATCGAAGCGATCGTTTCATCGAGCCGACCATCCTGGTGAATGTGTCGCCGGACTCGCCCGCGATGCAGGAGGAAATCTTCGGCCCGATCCTGCCCGTCCTGGAAGTAAATAGCATTGAGGAGGTAATTGCCTTCGTAAACGCCCGGCCAAGTCCGCTTGGTCTGTATTTATTCGCCGAGGATGAGTCTGTAACCGAACAAATCCTGGGCTCGACGGCCTCGGGAGATGCCGTGGTCAACGACTGTACTCTTCAGCCGACTATTCACGACTTGCCATTCGGGGGCGTCGGCAATTCCGGAATGGGCAAATATCATGGCGAATGGGGCTTCCAGGCATACTCAAACGTTCGCGGAGTCCTGTCGCATAGCACGCACATTGATATCGGCGGGTTGCGCTATCCGCCCTATGACCGCAATCGGATCCTGCGGGAGCTTGTCATGCCATCGTGATCCTCACGTTTTAGTTCAAAAAACCATCAACAAATTAACAATTAAGGAGAAATAATTATGTCGTATAACAAACCAATTAAACAAATTTCGATCGTTGGCACAGGTGTCATTGGCGCGAGCTGGGCCGCGCAATATCTCGCGCGGGGTTTTGACGTCTTGGCGACCGATCCAGCGCCAAACGCCGAAGTCAACCTGCGCAAATATGTGGACGAAGCCTGGCCGCAACTTACCGCCATCGGCCTTTCGCCTGGAGCATCGCGTGACCGCTTGAGTTTCACCTCGAACATGAAGGAGGCCCTGGCGAAGGCTGACCTCGTCCAGGAGAACGGTCCGGAGCGTCCGGATTTCAAGATGAAGCTTTACGCCGATATGGACGACGTCACCCCTGTGGATTCGATCATCGCATCCAGCTCGTCCGGCATCACTCCGAGCGTGATGCAAACGAAGTGCAAGCATCCCGAGCGCGTCCTCGTCGGACATCCCTTCAATCCTCCGCACATCATTCCGCTGGTTGAAGTCGTCGGGGGAGCCAGGACATCGCCGGAAGCAATCAAACAGGCGATGGCTTTTTATACTTCGATCGGCAAGAAAGCCATCCATGTGCGGAAAGAGCTTCCTGGGCACGTGGCTAACCGGCTGCAAGCGGCGCTCTACCGCGAGATGCTCTACCTCATCGAGCAAGGCGTGTTGAGCGTCGAGGAAACTGACGCAGCCGTTTGCTATGGACCGGGACTTCGTTGGGGCGTGATGGGCCAAAGCTTGCAATGGCATGTGGGTGGTGGCGCCGGCGGCATCAACCACTTCATGGAACACCTCATGGACCCGCTGACTGGCATGATGAAAGCCCTTGGGAATCCCGAAATAACTCCGCAACTCAAGCAGACCATCATTGATGGAGTCACCAGGGAAGCAGCGAATCGTTCTGTGGACGAACTCGCGCAGGAAGAAAACAAATTGATCGTGGGGTATCTGGCTCTCCGTGCAAAGGCAGGCAACGGCGAGGTGGCGAAAGCCGCGTAACACCTCAAACCGCAAGAGAAAAACCAAGTGAATCGAACACCCGCTCTGACAACCGCCATCGTCAGTATGCTCACCAGGCATGGTGACGCAAAGAACATGGCATTGGCCAACTGCTACAAGCGCGCGTAAATGAAAGGCAACAGTTGAGACGCGAAAGAAAATCTTTTTCGAAGGATACCAGGACCAAATGAAAGCGCGCTTTTACTCGGTTGCTATTGGCGTTGCCCTGACGCTCAACTCCTCGCTCGTTGCCGCCGACACGTACACCATAGACCCCGCCCATAGCCGCATTGGCTTTTCAGCCCGCCACCTGGGCATCAGCAACGTCAAAGGGAGATTCAAAGAATTCACCGGAACTCTCGTATTGGAAGGCGACGAACTGAAAGAGGCAACTGCCACGATTCATGTCCAGAGCATCGACACAGGTGTTCCCCAGCGCGACACCCATCTGCGCACTCCGGATTTCTTTGACGCCACGAATTATCCAACGATCACATTCAAAACAAAGAAGGTCCAAAAGGAGGGCGACCACCTTCTCCTAATCGGCGATTTCACGATGCGGGGTATCACGAAGGAGATCTCTTTGCCCCTGACCCTCAGCAAACCCATCAAAGACTCCTCAGGTACAACACGAGTTGGCCTTGAGGTTTCCGCGAAACTCAACCGCAAGGATTACGGCATCAGCCACACTGAATTTTTGGAGACAGGAGTTCCCGACGTGGCCAACGAAATCGAACTCGAAATTAACGCGGAAGCGACAAAAGATACGCGACCCTAAGACGCTCCAGCATGCTCTTGGTCCGGTCTGAACCAGACCAAAACCGGAAACAAGAAACAAGAAACAAACAACAAACTAACAAACGGAAGCAAATAAACTATATGAACAGTCAAAACCAACTCTTCAAGCCAGACGGCAAGAACTCAATTCACGATGGAATCGAACACTCTCCAAGTGGCGGCAAAGCGTTAATTGATCCCACGGATACAGTCCTGCTGTTACTGGACCACCAAACAGGCCTATTCCAGAACGTGAAAGACATCGCAGTGGCGGATTTGCGGCGCAACACCACGGCTCTGGCGAAACTGGCGGCGCTGATCGACCTTCCCTTGATTATCACCGCTTCCATTCCCGAAGGGCCGAATGGTCCATTAATGCCTGAGATCCAGCAAGTCGCCCCCCATGCGGTTTATGTCCCGCGTAAAGGCGAAGTCAATGCCTGGGATAATGCCCTCTTCGTGAAGACGGTGCGGGAAACCGGAAAGAAGACTTTAATCATTGCAGGCGTCTGGACCAACGTTTGCGTGATGTTTCCGGCGTTGGATGCAAAGGCGGAAGGTTACAATGTTTATGTCGTGATCGACGCCTCCGGTGATCCCAGCGAATTAGCATCAAGGACTACTTTGGCGCGCTTTACCCAGGCTGGTGTGATTCCCACGAGCACCAACGCGGTGACCTGCGAACTGCACCGAACCTGGAACCGCCCTGACGCCGCTCAACTCGCAGAGCTGTATTGCATGGCCTCCCCAAGTTACCAGGCGGTCATGGAGAGCTTCAACAAAGCACAGGAAGTCCAGGATGCGAAGCAAACAAATAACGGGCCAAAAACCACACGATCCACCACGCCGGCCATCGCGGCGCAGTCGCGCTGATAGACCAGAGGGTCGGGATATGACAAACCATTCAGAGCCACGTATGGCACTTCAGATCCTTGCCCTGTCCCACATCTTAACAAACCTGGCAGGCACGTACACAAACAGGAGTTAACGGAGTGAACCCTTTCTTTGAGGTCTGTTCCGTTAACTTCCTTTACTCATCTTTTTATGAAACACAAACTTGATTTGCTAATTGCTCTTGCTTGCGCCGGTCTGCTGAGCAGCGCGTTCGCTGCTGACACGACGACAGCACCGGTGGAAAGCGTCTTCCCCGCCAAACCGCTCGGCATGACGCTTTCCATCAAAATGGTCGGCCCTTACATGGAACCGGCGGATCTCCAAATCATCTGCTTGTTCAAACACAAATCAGGCGGCGACACGTACCAGGGGGCCGCCAAAGAGACCGACGAAAAATTGGGCGGCATGCTCTCCACGTTGCGAAACCGCGGTGAATTCGTCGGCGAAAGCGGCGAAACCATTCTCTTCACTCCACCTAAAGGTTCAATCCCTGCGAAGCGGTTCATGGTGATCGGCCTTGGGGAGGAAAAAGATCTGTCCCTTGACACTCTGCGCACCGTCGGGCGCATCGCTGCTCGGGAAGCCGTTCGACTGAAAGCAAAACACGTCGCCTGGGCGCCTGTCATTCGTGACGAGGGCAACACCGCCATTGACGTCGGCGAAGGCGACCGCGCTTTCGCTGAGCAGATGCTCGCCGCTTACGATACCGAAAAACGTCTCCAGGCGCAGGGCCTTGCCCCAAAATTCAGCATCGAATCTTTCGTGATTGAAGTTGGACCCACCTTTTTCGATGGGGCGGTGAAACACGTGGGCCAAGGCATTGAATCGGTCACTGCAGAACTGCAGAGGCGTGATGCGACACCCTACGCCTCGAACTCCAAATGAAGGATGCGCCTCCCCCTGGCCATTTCACTGCCGGTCGTATTGCCCGCAATCGTAACCGCCCAGCAAATCATCCCAGAGGCAGAGATCCCGCTAACCCCGCCGGCATACAAAATGTTGCGATTTGACGAGAATTATTCCTGCCTGACCAATCAGGATAATCGCACTGATCTGTTCGATCCAGTCAAATACATCCCGCTCCGGAAGGACGACCCGCTCTGGTATCTCAGCTTTGGCGGTGAACTGCGTGAACGGGTTGAGGGCAACTATGAGCGCAATTTCGGGATCGGCGGGGCGGGGTCCGACTCGTACCTGTTGCAACGCATAACACTGTCGGCCGATGTGCATCTCGGTGAGCGTGTGCGCTTTTTCGTGGAGGGCATCTCCGGCATTGTTGAAGGCGAATCACACACGCCTCCACCAGTCCAACAGGATCCAGGGGACCTGCAGTTTGCGTTCGTTGACGTCGTTCCATGGCTGACCGAAGACCAGCGCCTTACCTTGCGCGTTGGGCGCTTTGGCATGAGCTTCGGAGCAGGG
>Ga0193728_1000641_pt1 | contig 17138 bp, 13 predicted proteins | sample U1c1metaG_FD_143037 | JGI IMG/M metagenome (GOLD analysis project Ga0193728, IMG submission 143037) | Soil microbial communities from a riparian zone of the East river system, Colorado, United States - U1c1 | ecosystem: Environmental > Terrestrial > Soil > Riparian zone | place: USA: East River...
ACTTGCTCATTGGCAACGGCGATGACCAAAACCTTCGGCCGCTGCTGAACGTCACGCATTGCCCGATGAAACGATTCGGCCTGGGCGAGGGCAACGCCGTCCAGGCGTTCAACATCCGGTATGGACCGACGGCGACGGAATTCGAGATCCCGAGTTTCAAGTTCCACATCAATCTCGTTGGTGAACTGAACGTGCGCAACTCGCTGGCGGTGGTCGCCGCGGCCAAGCATTGCGGACTGAAAAATCAACAGATTCAATCCGCGTTCGATACCTTCAAAGGCATCAAACGGCGCATGGAAGTGCGCGGCATCGCCGGCGGCGTGACTGTGCTCGACGATTTCGGCCATCACCCCACCGCCATTCGCGAAACCTTGCGCGCGCTGCGCATCCGGTATCCGCAGCAAAAGGTTTGGGCCATTTTCGAGCCGCGCAGCAACACGACCCGGCGCAATGTGTTCCAGGCGGAGCTTGCCAGCTCCTTTGATGAAGCGGACGCCGTCGTCGTCGCGCAAATTGCGCGGCTGGAACTCCTGGCCCCCGAAGAACGCCTCGACCCTGCGCGGTTGATGCAGGATTTGAAAAGCGCTGGCAAGGACGCAGCTTATCTGCCTGACGTCGAAGCCATCGTGGCGCATGTCGCCACGAGCGTGCAAGGCGGTGAAGTCGTCTGCGTCTTCAGCAACGGTGGTTTCGGGGGCATCCACGGCAAACTGCTGGAACGGCTGGGCCGCCGATAATTGTCACGGCCACGATTCAACGTGTTTTGTGATGGGCACGTGCAGCCACAGCGGATTCCGGACATGTTTACAACAATCGGACTGATGCCCTTGCCCGTTGGAACAATGACCATCAGCCCCATCAGGATCTCCTGAGTGGGCCTTCTCGGTAACCTGCGATTGGAACGCTTCAATGAAAGCGGCTAAAACCAAAATCCGGGGTTCATCGGCACCAAACTCACTTTTCAAATCGTCCCAAACGGTTTCTTGGGACGCCTCGAAAATCGCAAAAACCTCGGCAAAATGCGGCTTGGGACGGCGGGACGCCCAAATCTGCGGTCAGCCGGGGGGAGAAGAATTAGTCCCTTCCGCGTTAATCCAAATCAAGCCAACCAAGGCAAAATCAAGCGTCTTTTCAGTGCGAAACCTCTGCCCCGTTTCGGCATCTGCTAGCGCTAAAGCGAGCTGATTCCAAAAACGTCGTCTTTGTCGTTGCGCAGATCCTTCCATTTCCAGCTTTCGATATGGCCGTCGCAGCATGAAAAAACCGCCCGGCCATTATGCCGGCAGGCGGGCTGTTTGAAGGGGGCGACCGCCCAACCCTGCGCGGGCGTCGGCTGCTTGGTAGTTATCTCGGTAAAATAAGCCGCGGGCATCTGGTCGGTGCTCATTGCGGTCCTGGGATAACCTACATCGCCCAGGAGCCAGATCTGGGTGGAGCGGTGGAGCTGAGTTAATTTGAGGCTGCCCAGGGCGGAGCCATCAGAATTCTTGCCGTAACGGATCACCCCGGTCGTGAGGGTGTTTCCCTCGAGTGGTCCGTATCCTTCACAAGGGGCTTTGAAATAAGCCACCACCCCCGGGTCTATGTCCGCATCTTTCACCACGGGGCAACGCCAGACGTTATTCGAGATGGTGTTGCTCGTCACATATTTGCCTTCATCCAGGATTTTGAAGTACCACAGGGGAGTGATCGCAGGCCAGGTGCCCGTATTGAGAGGCGGCAAAAATTCTCCGTTGTCACCGGCATACATCAGGAAGCCGAGTCCGAGCTGCTTGTTGTTGTTCGCACAGGCGATGGCTTTGGCCTTCTCCTTGGCCCTGCCCAGCGCGGGCAGGAGCATCGCCGCGAGAATCGCGATGATGGCGATCACGACCAAGAGCTCGATAAGGGTGAAACCCCGTCTCAAGCCGGTCACCGAATCTTTGCGGCATGCGTGCGCGCACATTTCATTCTCAGCTTTGGCTAATTGTCGGCAAGTGTATGCGTTTGTGGCAGCGGGGTCAAGGAATGTTGAAACGGAGACGGCTTTGCCTTTGGGCCAGATTTTCGACACCCAACGGCGAGCGGCAACTCGGGAAAGCGCTGTCAGGAATCCCGCTGACATGTATGCGATCGCAGATGCGCGGCTGGCCACGACCTGGTTTAGTTTAGCCGATGCACAACTTGCACCGTTCGGAGTCAATGCATTCTACCCTTACATCTTTCCCGCAGACTTCACCGGCGAACTGACTCCCGAGCCGCATACTGGGGGCGAAATATAGTCTTTTGCGACGGGCACCTGGAGTCAATCAAGCGGAAAAGGCTGTTCGAGCAACTGGAGGACAGGTCGCGCCGCTGGTATATCGACAATCAGCCACACGCGGAGCAATGGCCGAGATTCGCGAATTGATTGGATGAGGGACATCAAATGCTCCGTTGATGGAGGATCGGGAAAATCAGTTAAGTGGTACCCAAATCTCATTGACTCGGCTGACTGTTCTTTTAGCCTCGCGATTGGATTTCGAGCAGTTGCGAAACAGAAAGAAATGTTATGCCGTTACTGCAAACCAACATCACACTTTCCACGCCCATGGGGGCCAATTTGGCAGGCGCCGGGGCCACTTTTAAAGTCTGGGGACCCTCGGCCCAGGCAGTTTACCTCAACGGCTCTTTTGGAGGCTTCGCGCAATGGACCACCAATACAAACGCTGACCTGCTGCTTACCAAGGATGCTAATGGATATTGGACGGGTTTCCTGGCCGGTGTCATGGATGGCGACCAATATAAATTCTATGTCGTCGGGCCCCCGGGCGGAACCTCCGGTTACAAGCGGGATGCGTATGCTCGCGAATTGACGCCGAGTTCCATATTCCCGTTCGGTGTCACTTGCGTTGTCCGGCCCGGCGACTCTTATCCATGGCATGACCAGGCATTTGTCACGCCCGACTACTCCAACTTGATCCTTTACCAGTTGCACGTCGGAACCTTTGCGCCGTCTGCTTTTCCCAAATGCGGAACATTCCTCGATGTCATCACCAGGATCCCGTATTTTGTTTCGCTCGGGATTAACCTTCTCCAACCGTTACCCGTCACTGAGTGCAAGGAGAAACCGGATATGGGCTACGACGGGGCTGACTTGTTCTCGCCGGACAGCCTTTACACGGTCAACAACCCTGCCGATCTTCCGCCTTACCTTGCGGCGATCAATGGGTTGCTCCGCGCCAAAGGGTTTCCTTCGCTGACACTCAATCAAATCACGAGCCAGGCAAACCAGCTCAAGGCCATGGTCGATCTCTGTCATATTTACGGAATTGCCGTGAATTTTGACGTCGTTTATAACCACGCTGGCGGCTTCGACGGCGACGATGAAGCGATTTTTTTCTGGGATCGCCTTCCTATGGGCGACAATAGCAAAAGTCTTTATTTCACGAACGTTGGAATGGCGGGCGGGCTGGCGTTCGCCCTTTCGAAGAAAGAGGTCAGTCAATTTCTAATCGACAATGCCAGCTTCTTCTTAAACGAGTTTCATGTCGATGGCTTTCGCTACGACGAAATCAGCAAATTGCTCGCTGACACGTATTACGATTCCAGCGGTTGGGATTTCTGCCGCGCCCTGACGAGCACCGTGCGTTATATCAAGCCGCGCGCCCTGCAAAACGCCGAATTTTGGCCCAGCGAATATGACAAAGGCTCCGTCGGCTCCATGGTACAGCCGGCCATCCAGGGCGGCGCGGGATTCGACACCGTCCAGCACGACGCCTTGCGCTACGCCATCCGGCGCGCCGTCGAAGCCGCCTCTTATGGGCAGTCCAGTGCCTTAAACATGGATGCGATTCGCGACAGCCTCTATCCACCGGGCTTGCCCCAGGCATGGAACGCAGTGCCTTCTATTGAGAATCATGACACCGTTTATTCGGGTCGGGAGCGCCGCATTCCAAGCTTAGCCGACGGCTCCAACCCGAGATCGTTCTATGCCGCCAGCCGCTCCAAAGTGGCGACCGGCTTGCTCCTCGCCGCCCCTGGCATTCCGCAGCTCTTCATGGGGCAGGAATTTTTGGAAGACAAGCAGTGGAACGAAAATCCCGCCGGCTCGAATCTAATCTATTGGACTGGTCTCGACTCCGGCGACAAGGCCATGAGTGACCAACTTCGTTTTACGCAGGACTTTATCCGATTGCGCTGGAGCCAACCTGCCTTGCGCGGCCAAAACCTCAACGCCTATTACTCACATAACGACAATCGCATCGTCGCGTTTCACCGCTGGATAGAAGGACAAGGACTGGACGTCGTGGTGGTCGCCAGCCTGAATGACAACCCGTTCTTCAATTATCAACTTGGATTTCCCCGCGGCGGTCCTTGGGCGGAATTGTTTAACAGTGACGTCTATCAGAATTGGGTCAACCCGCTCATGGTCGGAAACCACGGCGCAATATTTGCCAGCGGCGGCCCGATGAACAACCTGCCTTTTTCCGCATCAATAACCATCCCTCCGCGATCCATCCTGGTATTTGGCGTGGGCTGAATCTTACGCTAACCCTCCCCACGCCTCTGCGGAGTGTTTCGCAAGAAACAGGCGTTCTAAAAACCTCAATAATCTTATTTGCGTTCGTTTTATTTCATTCTATATTAAACCGGATGGTTGAGTATAATTCGAAGCTGTTGGACCGGACCTTTGGGGCGCTGGCCGATCCGACGCGGCGGCGGATTTTGGCGCAACTGGCGAAGGGCGACGAGTGCGTGACGGTTCTGGCGCGGCCGCACGCAATGTCGCTGGCGGCGGTGTCGAAGCATTTGATCGTTTTGGAAAAGGCGGGATTGTTGAAGCGCCGGCGCAACGGGCGGGTGCATTCGCTGGCGCTGGAGGCGAAGCCGATGCACGAGGCGCAGGCGTGGATCAACCAGTATCGGAAGTTTTGGGACGGGAATCTGGACCAATTCGAAAAATATTTGGACAAACTACAAACAAAGGAAAACCAAACTGATGACGATGAATAATGAAGTCAGAAGGCGGATGATTCGACGTTAATCTTGAAGCGGATGCTGAATGCGCCGCCGGCGCGCGCGTTGCGACGGCCTTGGCGGGCCTTCGGCGGCGATATCGAAAAGACGCAAAACTAAAAGAGTTACGCGCCAGCAACCTCGCCAGAGGAAAAAATGTCCGTCGAATTACCGCTTCAGTCGCAGGAAGAGGTTACCGGAGGTTAAAGGAAAGATGATGGACTTGATTGTGCCGTCGTCATTCGGAATGGCAGAAACATCGCTCCAACTTGTTGAGTTCAAATCGGTAGTTTGCTGGAGAGAAAAGCCTGTGCTGAGCGAGGGCCAGGAAACGACGACAGTATTTGTATCAGTCGGAGTGATGGTTAAGAGTGGAGGATTCGATGTGGGTTGGACCAATTCGATGCTCCAGTAGCCGGCTTACAAGGAAAACTGGCCGCCGCTCAAACTCCCAGCACCGACTTCGCCTATTGTGGCGCTCAACTCGAAGTTGCCGCCCGAACTGGCGCCGCCGCCGGAGTTGATAGAGAACCAATCGATGATGAAGTTTTGGGCTGGAGACGAGCTTTCTGCGAGTAGGAGCAAAAGCATCGATGATAAGGACAGTGTAATCTTCTTCATAACGTATCGCTTTCTATGACCATATTGCTTATTGCCCGATGGTAGCGTCGGCTGACCAGTCAATCGTGAAGGCTTGAGCCACTGCGGTGGTTGCACCCAAGAGCGAGGCCAACGACGAGGAAGTTTTTTTTCGCACTCATGTCCTGAAATGTTTCAGTGAGTTCAATTCACCGTCACAGGGCCGCCGTAGGCGGAGATCGTCATCGGTTTGGTGATCGTGATCGGAGACGCTGTTCCCGAGCTGGTTTTAATACTGAGATTTCCTCCATAGCCAACACCGGCGACTCCCTGCGGCAAAGTTGCGTATGGATAATCAAATGTGCCGAACTGAAATATTCCTGTCGCCGTGAAGTCCACCCAGACGACGTCGTCAGGTTTATCGACCAGGACCTCAACGTAGATGCCGCCGTCACTGAGCTGAAATGGACGCGTACGAACTCTCGCCGGGCCTTCGCTCCCATCGTTCCAGCGGAGATAAGGAGTCGTTTGATCGCCCGCCCAGGCAGCGTCGGGTGTAGGACGAAACGAATTATTTGGGTCGGGAGGCCCCTCGGTCCAGTCCGTCCACGGTGTGGTGTTGTTTCCCGTGAAGCCAAATGGGTTCGTGGCTTGGATCAGGTCATGGTTGGCATCTTGCTGCACATGCCAAACGAAAAGGCCTTGGGCCTTTAAACCCGAATCGAACCCGGATCCGCTCGACAATTGGCGGGTGCGGTATTCGAGCAGATAGTATTGGCTGGTGCCTTGCAGAGGATCGTAGAGCAGCACCGGCGCAGTCGGATCGCCGTTTTGTACCGCGGGAAGATAAAACAAACCGCCTTCGCGCAGAGAGACAATTCGCGGTTCGTTCCATCCCATCGCCATTTTGTGCCAGGGATCGAGATGCGTTTGGCTTATGTCGGCGGCCAGAGTGATGCCACGGTTCAGAATATAGTTGGTACCGTAGTAGTACACAGGAGCGGAAGGACCGCCGTAGTAGAGGTCGAACATGTTGCCAACGTTGTGGCAAAGCTCGTGTGTGACCGTCGCAGGCCGGCCTTGGAAAGTGGTTTCCGGCACGCTGCTGATCTGGATGGCGCAATTTTTGCCGCCGATGTTTGCATTCATAACAGCCGTTTGCCCAGGACCTCGGTTTGTGCGGTTAAAGACAACGAGAAGCACGAGTTCGTCCTGATTGACGGTTCCATCGTTGTCCAGATCGTAGTTCGCCAAAGGAAAGCCGTTGCGCACCGCAGCAGACAGCGCCACCTGGCCATCCGTTGCAGTGCCTGGATTGTTGGCGAGCTGGTTCAATTCCGAGCTGGTGAGGCTAAGCCAACCCATAACACCGTTGGCGGTGACAGCAGCAGGAACCAACTGAAAACGTCCGCAGGACATCTCCTTGAAGTAGCCATTGACGCTGTTTGGCGCAGAAGGATCGAAAATATTGGTTCGGTAGAATTGAGGAGGGTTGGCGAAGGTTCCGTTGACGGCGTCATCCACCAGCACAACCAGGCAGGCACGATTGCCAAGTGGGGGCTGGCGAGGCGTTGGGCCGAACTTGCTGCTGAAGTGCAGGTAACCGAAATCTGACAATGTCGGAACCTGAGCTGAGCCGGGGAGGCCGCACAGAAGCGCGAGCCCCACGAGAAAACGCGAAGCTCCCGCAATAAGCTTCATCTGCATCATCGCCAGCAGCCCATTAATGAAGAGTCTCATAAAATTGACCTCCTCTCGATTTAGTTTGCTCCGATCGTTACGCTGCCGCGGTAGGCATAGATTGAGAGTGGTTTGGTTATTGTTCCAGTCCAGGAAGTGTTCCCCCCTTTGATAATAATGGCGCCGTTGGCTGGAACGGCGGTAATTGCGGAGGGCAAAGTCTTGACGGGATACGTGGGCGTCCCGGCTTCAATGTTGCCGGTGTAAGCGAAGTCCGCCCAAATCCTTTCCACGAGTGCCAGGGGTATGGCGGAAGCGAGGTTTGGAAGAGGGCCGATGTTCTGGCTGGCGGCATTTGCGTCCGTTTGGGCCGAGCCGGTTGCCTGAAGCAGCCCCCGCATCTCAAGGGGGCCGATGACAAGGCCACCTCCGTGGTGCGCTCGGTACGCACCCTGCACTGCGGCACACGCGCCCGCAACGATCGGTGTGGCGCTGGAAGTGCCGTTGAAGATGCTGGTATATAAAAAGTTTGTTCCATCGGCGGCGTACAGGTCGCCATACCCAGTCGTCACCACCGACTCGCCCCAACCTTGTAAATCCACGGCCGAGCCGTACGTGGAAAATCCAAGCCGCGACCGGTTCGTAACCCCAGTGGCTGCTCCAGCCCCAACGATGATCGCGCCGGAATCATTCTCCGGGAGAAAGGGTTTGTGCCCCGGATTGAAAAGGGGACCGTCAAGGTCCTGGTTTCCATTGCCTGCGGCTTCGCAGACAATAACATCATTTGCTACCGCAGTAACGATCGCGTCATAGTCCGGCTTGTACCATTCGACCGGCACGAAATCAGTCGTCCCAGCCGCCGGACCATCCATCTGTTGCTCGATTACAATGATGTCTCCGGGCCGAAGTGTGCTGGCCATGGCAGTTGTGATTGCCGCAGCTACGCTGTACCCGCTGCTGGTGTTTGCGGCGGCCACGTACAAAGTGTTCCCCCAAGCAATTCCTGTGACCCCAATTCCGTCCGAGAATCCTCCCATCTCTCCGAGGACCGCGGTTCCATGATTGTCGGGGGCGTTGTTCGCTTGAGAGGCCGGAACGACCGGCGTTGGCCCGATGAGGAAGGCTGAAAGATCGCCATGATTCAAGTTCCACGAGTATTCGATATCCACGATCTTTACGTTGGCTCCATTGCCGCCGGGAAAAGTCCAGGCGTACCTGGCGTTAATGCCGTTCGTCGCGGTATCCGGATTCAAGTAACCCTGCTCGGGTTCGAAATCAGGAGCCACCGGCGGCGGAGCCGGCAAAGGGATGGGCAACGCGAGTTCGACTACCTCCAGCCTGTTCAAATCATCAATGACCTGGGCTGGATCGACGCCCGCGGGGAGATGGAGAATGTAAGCTGTATTCAGATCCGGCATAGCTTTGCCGGTGTTCCTTTGTCCCGTTTCGCGCAGTTCACTCAAACGTTCTTCAGAAACCTTGTGTTGGCGTTCCCAGGAAAAACCGGAGGCCGCGAAATGGTCGAGCACAGGAGTCGCTTTGGCGAGGGTTCCGGCTCCCAGGTCAGTCAATTGGGCACCGCGCAAACGGACACTTGAATCATCACGGAACTTCACATACACGCGGTCAGTGGAGTGGCGGGTTCGATCCACAGCGGTCCGACTAGGCTTCTCGATGGCTTGGCGCGGCTTGAGCGCTTCGGCGGCAGATCCGGCATTTCCCAAAGCGACGAGGAGAGAAAGGACTAATGCTGCCAGGAGGTGACGGGCGGGAGATTCCTCGGCAAATAAAAATCGTTGGCGATTCATGGACGTTTTTTCTATTGGAGCGTCACCAGGACGAGCACCATGCCTTTCCCTTCTTTCAAGCTGCTCATGGCTTTGCCGAGAATCGCGCCCTGGGCCTTCGCGTGGTCCGTCACTTTCATCGCATGGCCTGGGGTGTCGGATGTGGTCAACAGGTCGCCGGGTCTGATCGCGCCCATGGTGGCGTCGGCCTGCACATAGACGCGCCCACTCAAAGCCACATTCTCGCCGCCTTCGAGTGAACCTTCCTGGTGGAGGCTGATGCCGGGTTGGATTCCATTGGCACCGCTGATGATTCCAGCGACACGCGTGTCATAAGCTTGTGTGCTCAATTGGAGCTGGCCGGGGTTCTGTTCGTCAATGATGACGACGGCGCCTTTCGGAATTTCCCGCGTGCTCATCTTGAAAGGCTCAGCGATGTCGGCGCCGCCATTGATCGTCAACTGGCGAACGAAAGCGTCGCGCACGATGATGCTCAGCGGGCGACCATTCGCGGTGTTGAATGGAACGAAGTTCGAAACATTTGGATCGCCGCAAAGAACAGCCGCGTTCGCAGGCGCCGCCGGGTCGGCGCTGAGAATGAGCCTCGTTGCCTTCATATCGCCATTGACCTGGACGCTCCCTGTGGTGTCGATCGTCATGCTTGGCGAACCGTTATTGACGTAGAAGTGGAGCTTATGATTGCTGACTGTCCCAAGCCATCCGCCCAGGGAGTCGATATACGTGCTCAGCCGCACATTCCCGTCTGTATGTTCGAAACCGTAGTGGGAGAGGCTGCCCGTTTTCACTGTCAGCGGGCTGGTCGGGGTGGGCGTGCCGATGCCAACTTTGCCACCGGCGCTGATGGCGAGAGAGTAGCTGGCGGTGGTATCATCGTAGATTCCAAACCCGCCCGCGCCGACACTGTCCCCGGAACCTGCGGAGAATAACGAATACTTGTGTCCACCGGTGGATGTATTTTCCAACGCCAGTCCCGTGCCGCCGGCCGAGCCTCCGGTGAGTTTCAATCCGTTGTTGTAGCTTGGAACACCAGCAATGCTGAGGTTTTCTGCCGGCGTGGTTGTGCCGATACCGACATTGCCGGCGGTGTAGAATGCATTGGCTCCATTTTGGCCCCAGAGTCCTGCAGCGCCGCTGCTCGCCGATAACGTGAGGGTGTGCCCACTGGGCGTGAGAAAGACGTTCGCCCCGGCCTGAAGGGTCACAGCGTCTGACAAAGACAAACCGTTCACGTTCAAAGAAGTCACAACCTGCCCCGGCGCAATCTTTGCGGCGGAAATACTGCCATTCTGGATAGCAGCGGCCCCGATGGAGTTGGCAATAACGTTTGCAGCAGTGCTGGCGTAAATCGCGTACGGCGACGACGTGAGGCCCTGGCGCGGAACAAGCGTGGTGAAAGCGGGCGTGCCGGTTCGGCGCACGGAGACTTCCAGCCAACGGTCAGCCCCGGTAAATGCAGCGGCTCCGAAATCGATTTTCACCGCGAATAAGCCATTCACTACGGGCACGGGGGTGAGAGATACTGCACCGGCGACCAGGTTGCCGCCGGTCTCGGCATCATAGAGGTTGAATGTCATGTCGTAATTGCCATTAGCGGCAGCGCCGTTGTCATTGAGTCGTCCATTGTAAGTAAAGGCCGTGCCTTGGGCATGACTGGACCTCGTGGCCGTTAAAATGCCGAGAATCAAGAGGATTGCTTTAATGTTAAGTTTCATAAGAGTTTGGATCCACGCAGAGAACTGCAAGATGACTTGCAGCGAACGCGAGCTGAGAGTGGCTTTCACACCTCTTACCTAAGAAACGGCCGGCAAGGATTACAGAAAAACTGCGCAGGTAGATAGAGGAACGAACGATTTCCCATAACGAAGAACCACCAGCTTGTGGGTCAGGCTACTTTGCTCCCGACTTATCTGTTCCGATTCGAACCGGGACCTCGCGAGCATCGGCCTGGCTCGGATCAAAACGCAATGCTAACCGAGCAAGATTTGAGGCGTCCGCTTTGGCCTCCGCAGAAGCGTCATCCTTCAGAATTGCCTCGGCCAAACGCACCAGGGCCATCGAATTCGTCGGATCGAGACGAATGACTTGTTCAAGCCCGGGACGTATATTTTCTTCCATCCGCCGCTGGACATACTCCGCGACTGCGGCGTTTTGGAACGGAGAGACCGTTCTGGCCATCCGGTCGGAAAAGAACCAGCGCACCACCTGGCTGAAGCCCTCCTGCTGGACGAGGCTATTAACCTGGTCACGCAACTTGTTAAAATCGCCTTCGGCCACCGGGGTGGAGACGCCCCGAGTTCTTATGGGGAGACCTGCGACGGCTTCGGCCAGCGCCGGCAACCAGGCTGGGACCTCCGAATCGACCGTAGGTAGCTGCCAGATATGGCACGGATAATCTCGTGCAAATGCTCCCGTGGCTATTTTTCTGCCGTCCGGACTAAACTGCGCGACGCAGGCCGGTCTGGCATGGCGCAAAGGTTCGCTCAGTGGAAGCCCCCTTGCGGGATCCCAAACGCGCACGGTCCGGTCTTCGGATACGGTCACCACCCGCTGATCATTCGGGCTAAACGAGGCATCAAGAACAGCACGGTCGTGTTCCATGGGCGAGATAAGCGGTTCTCCCGTCATTACATCCCAAATGCGCGCAGTGTGATCAGCGGAGGCGGTTATCAAGCGGCGTCCATCATGACTGAAAGCGACGCTATGGACGGTTCGAAGGTGGTGCAAAACCCGACCGACAGGCTTTCCCGTGCGTGCGTCCCAGATCCGAGCGGTATTGTCCTTTGAGGATGTGGCGACGCGCAGGCCATCGGGGCTAAACTTTGCCTCATGCACTTCATCTGAATGGGCCAGCGCCGGTGTGATGGGCGAACCGGTGGCCGCATCCCAAATTTCAGCCGGGTGATCCCAGGAGGCCGTGACCACACGAGTTCCATCCGGGCTAAACTGGGCGTACAGGACCTGATTGCTATGCCGAAGCGGCGGCGTGATTGGCTGCAGAGACTTGATATTCCAAACTCTCGCGGTCCAATCCGCCGAGGCCGTCAACAGACGAGAGCCCTCTGGACTGAACGATGCCGCCCAGAGCCCGGACGCGTGCATGAATGGACCTCTGGCGTGTTCTCCGTTGTTCGCGTCCCAAATCCAGGCCGAACCGTCTCCGGAAGCAGTCACCACAAATTTCCCATCCGGACTGAAGCTGGCGCTCTGCACATTCCCGCCATGTTGCATAGGCCCGGTTATCGCAAGTCCCGTTTCTACATCCCAGACGCGTGCAGTGCCATCGTAGGAGGCGGTGACAAGCCGCCTTCCATCCCGGCTGAAGTCGACGGAGTTGACCGTGCTATCGTGACGGAGCTCCTGTTCCAGCATCTGGCCCGGTCGCACATCCCAAAATCGCACGGTCGAGTCGTCACCGGCGGTCGCGAGGACGGTGCCGTCCGGGCTAAAGGCGGCTTGATTCACCTGTTCGAGATGACGAAAAGGCTGTGAAACTGTCTCGCCGGATTGTGCATCCCAAAGCCTGACCGTATTGTCGAAGCCTGTCGTGGCGACAGTTCTGCCCGTAGGGCTGAATTGGACGCTGTTGAGTCCCTCAGTATGACGCAAGGGTTCCAAAACAGGCGCCCCGGTGTCCACGCTACAAATGATCGCCGAGCCATCGCGCGATGCTGTGGCCAGCCATTTTCCGTCCGGGCTAAAGCAGACCCCCATGACAGCGGCCTGCTGAGATGAATGTCGCAAGGGTGCTCCGACTAATTCACCCGTCTGGGCATTCCAGAGCCGCGCCGAATGATCAAAGCTCGCAGTGGCGATCAAACGCCCATCCGGACTGAATACCGCCTGATGAACTTCTTCTGTATGTCCGAGCAGTTTCTGCAGCAATAATCCCGTGCGTGCTGACCAAATCCGCGCGGTCAAGTCCCGCGAAGCGGAAACCACTTTCTCCCCATCCGGGCTGAAGACAACCGAGAATACCCAGTCGTCATGCGCCATTGGGGCTACCAGCAAGTCCGCCGTGCGCCAGTTCCAGATCCTCACTTTGCCGTCCTCGCAAGCCGTTGCCAGGCGCGTTCCATCCGGGCTGAAGCAAACGCTCCGCACGTGAGCGGAATGCCGCAACATCCCGAGTGGCTGGCGGGTGCGCACCTTCCACACTCGGGCAAACCCGTCCGCGCACCCGGTGGCCAGATATTGCCCATCGGGACTAAACGCAACTGAGCTAACAAATCCAGGATGGCGAAGTATTTCGCCAACTGGCAGCACCCAATTGCGATGCAACAACGCCGACAGGATTCGCTCAGCAGCGATATGATTGGATGGATCGCGCCGCAACACCGCCGCCAGTTGTGCCAGCCCCATGCTGGCGTCGCCCGCACGAAACGACTGTTCCGCGCGTTGCAGTTCGAGAATCGTGACACTTTCTTCCAAACTGCGATTGGCCCGGGCGAGATGCCAGTTTGCCTCGTTGGCCTGCTGGCGTTCGCGAAATTCGGCACGACGCGCGAGTTCGATGCGCCAGGCGGCGATGGATGAGGCGACTGCCAGTGCAGCGAGCAGAAGAACCACGGCCCGGCAAGAGTTGCAACCAATGGCCTCCGTTGACACCAGCGCAAGACCTTTCCGGCTGGACCAATGGGGCGCGCAACGATCGGTTCTTTGCGCAGGAAGCGCCCCAGATCGTCGGCCAGTTCCCGCGATGTTTGATACCGTCTGGCCGGGTTCTTTTCCAAACACTTCAAACAGATCGTTTGCAAATCGTCGGGCACTCCGGGATTCAGGCGCCGCGGCCGGATTGGCTCAAGGTTCTGGGTTTGAAAAAGGATTTGATGCAACGTCTCGCCCTGGAAAGGCGGTCGTCCAGTGACCAGATGATAGAGAACGGCTCCCAACGAATAAATGTCGCTTCGAGGACCCACTTCAGACACGGCTCCCAATCCCTGTTCTGGGGAGATGTAAGCCGGCGAACCAAGCGTTTGGCCGGTCAGTGTGAGGTTGGAATCAGAATTAGACTGCTTTGCCAAACCGAAATCCGTGATCCGCGGTTGATCGAGCGGATCAACGAGAATATTGGACGGTTTGAGGTCGCGATGGAGTATTCCTTTTTGATGTGCGTAATGAATGGCCTCGGCAATCGCCTTAAGATACCCGGCTGCGCGCCGCGCCGGAAGCGGTTCGGCCCGTACCAACTCGGCAAGACTCCGCCCCTCCACAAAATCCATCGAGAAGTAATATTGTCCTTCGGACTCGCCGACTTCGTGAATGGTCACGATATTCGGGTGCTGAAGGCTTGCAGCCGCGGTGGCCTCCTGCCGGAACCGCTTCACAAATTCCGGACTGGCAAACTCGCCGGCCAGGATCATCTTAATCGCGACTTGACGGTTCAGACTCTTCTGCCGCGCGCAAAAAACGACGCCCATGCCGCCGCGCGCCACTTCCCTGAGCAATTCGTAGTCCCCAAACGAACGAGGAAGGTCGCCGGTAGACGGGGGTACCGAAGTGAGATTCGAATCGAGTAACGTGTGAACGAGGCAGCGTGGGCAATGGCCTCCTAACGTGTCCACCTGAAGGGCCGTCCCGCATTGGGTACAGTGTTGGGATCCGCTCATTCTGAATGCAGGGTCGGTTTTGCGTCTTTCAAATCGTCGGAGACTACGCGTCTCTCATCACCTTCCTAAGCAAATGACCCGCACGATTACCAATGCAAGAATCAATGACATAGCGCGGCAAACAGATAACTCATCTCCTCATCAACCCGAGACGGATCAACCAGGGTGTCGGCAATCTCTGCCCGCACCAATTCTCGATACCTCTGCCGCAGACGATACACGGCGACGCCCACCGCGCCTGCGCCGATGCCGAGTTGCGCGCCCACCGTGGCGTATTCGCCCTCTCCAGCTTCGCGGGAGAGAAATGGATTGAGCAGTTCAAACTGGCGAGACTTATCCGTCTCGCGGGTTTCTGTACGCAGTCGCGTCAACGCCTGATCAAGGACGGCAAGCGCCCATCGTCGCTCAAAGATCCTCTCTGGGGTTTCGTCAACGGTCGGTTCGTTCAGGTAGCGCTCCTCGGCCTGTTCCTGGTCGAGGGATATGACTTGTATGCCCCCACCGCGCTTCGCCGCCTGATTGCGATCATATTCGTTGGCTAGAAAACGGTTCAATGCGGTCAGCAGGAACGATCGGAAGTGTCCGCCCGCCGGTTCGATATCCGCGAGCCAGTTCTTTTCGAGCAGCTGGGCAAAAAACTCCTGTGTGAGATCCTGCGCATCCGCTGGACTGCGGCCACGACGTCGAACAAACGCATACAGGGGATACCAATAGACGCAACATAACTTCTCCAGCGCCTCGGCGCGTTTTGAGGAATCCGCATGACCGGCGGCGGCTAGCACCACGCTCCAATGCGTCGTCTGAAAGCACGATGCGTTCGATGCCTTTTCTGCACGTGGGCCGTCGCCGACAGTCACGAGGGAAATATGCTGGAAATGACCAGGATTGCGAGCCCAATAAATGCCGACCTTTTTGCGGGAATCAAGCCCTCTCTGTCGTAAGAACCAGCGGCTTGCTGACACCTTTGCTGACAGTGAGTAGAATAATGGGACCGAATCCCGTGAAGGGGATTTCAACTCCTTTCCTGTGTACGTTCGGGCGGCAAACGTCTTCGAAACCAGCCTGCTATCAGCAAACGGAGTGTCGGGCTACACCTCAACTACACTGGAGGCGAGGGTCGGAATCGGACTGAATCACCGATTCAATTGCCCACAAAATAGGGCATTCCCTTGGAATTGCGAGCAAAATTCACTCTAACTCGCCACAATTTGTTCTAACTCGAAAGTATTTTCACTGACAGTTCCACTGACAGTCGGGGTGGCAGTCGGGGTGATTGACGGACTTGCATCGGCTTGCCGCCGCCATTAGTGCGAGATGGGCGAAAGGCTGCCGGAGGCGGTTTGCTAAATCCATTGGTAACTGGCCTACGCTGGCCACAAGCGGTCAAACCCCAGTAAATCAGGCTTTCTGTAATGTTAGCAAACAAGGAGCGGACACGAGCGGACACCTCTGACGTGGGAAAGACGTGGGAAACTTTTTCGCCGTTCCATGACTTACCGAAACCATTTCGAATCACGCTGCTCGTACGGCCCGGCGATTCGTCATAGAAATCTATTCGCCGATATTTGTTACCCGTGAAGGAACCTTTCTCGTTCCACGTAGAACTTATCTGCCGGCAAAATGCCAGCAAAATGAAATGACACCCTTAGTTGCGTGCGTCGATTGATCTGGGCTTGCTGAAGCGGCCGACACAGGAGTTTCGGCCTGGGAGTTGACGGGGACTTTCTGGGTTTGCTCCTTACGGAGAAGGCGATGTCGAGGCCGGGCAGTTCAGCGAGCGCCAGTGATGCAAATAACCATGGGGACGGCAGCCTTGGCTTTGAAGATAACCGTGACGTTCGTGGAACAACGGATTCACAACCAAGTCACGGGCGAGCCAATGAAATTCCTATCGCTCGCCGATTGGACGGGCATCGTTGAAACAGAATTGTTTTCCAAGACGTATCGAAGCTATGGACTCGCCACAGTTCGCTATCCTGTCCTTGAAATCGAGGGACGCATTGAGCCGTTTGAGAATGGGGCGGGGCTACACCTTACGAGCAATCGCAGCAAGGCGTCCCCGCCAAATAATGGAGTCCAGAGGCTAATGCCGCTAGATGGCGACCAGCTCGGCCAGCTTGGCTGCGACGTCTGCCATCGACTCTTCTGTGGTGCTCAGGCCGGTTCGCGAGGCCAGCAGGGGGCTGACTTCGCGGAGAGCTTCATACGTCGTTTGGTGCACGACAGGAACGAGCTGCTCACGCGCGAGGAGTGCCGAAAGTTCTTTGTCGGCGATGCCCTCCGCTGGGAGGCGGCGCAGCAGCGCAGGGGTCACCAGCACGATACCGATCCGCGAATTCGCCAATCCCTTGTCGATGGCGCGGAGCAACGGCGTGCCGAGGCCAACGTCCTTTTCGCTGAACCAGACCGAGACACCGAGTGACTCGAGCAGATCGTGCAGCTCCTTGGCGGCCCCCTGCCGGTCGTCCCACGCATGGCAGAGGAAGAC
>Ga0193728_1000642_pt1 | contig 17105 bp, 16 predicted proteins | sample U1c1metaG_FD_143037 | JGI IMG/M metagenome (GOLD analysis project Ga0193728, IMG submission 143037) | Soil microbial communities from a riparian zone of the East river system, Colorado, United States - U1c1 | ecosystem: Environmental > Terrestrial > Soil > Riparian zone | place: USA: East River...
GTTGACAAAGGTTGGCGCCCAGCACTTTCCTGATCCCTATTTCCTTCGTGCGCTGAACAGTGATCAGCGACACCAGACCATACAGCCCCAGGCAAGAAACAAAAATGGCCAGGGCAGTGAAGTCATGAGCAGGTCCATCGTCATCCGGTCTTTCTGGTACTGCTTATCTAATAGCTCATCGAGAAAGCTGTATTCAAAAGGAAGGCCCGGAAACTGTTTTTTCCATCTTTCCCTGACTATGGCCAGGTCTTGTGGCCTGATCTTCACCATGATCGTAGACACTGGAAAAGTATTATAGATCAGCGCAAGCGGCTCTACGATATTGTGCAGCGATTTATAGTAGAAATTTTTTACCACCCCCACTACCTTTCCTTTTTTTCCCCATCCTTCCACCGATTTTCCAAGACCCGATTTCCATCCCATACTCTTGACAAATGCCTCATTCACGAGAAATCCTTCATTTTTGTCGGGAGCGAATTTTTCAGAGAGATTCCTGCCTTCGAGCAATTGAATCTGTAACAAAGGCAAAAACTGCTCATCGATGAAATAATAATTGCCCACGAACTCTCTTTTCCTGCCATCGACTTCCGCAAAAGTCGTCGCCATCGGAAGTCCTTCCTGTTGCAATCCAGATCCCGCTGTTATGCCATGCACTTCCGGGCGTTGCTGCAGCGCATCATAGAAGGAAGCAACTGCGGGTCGTGAAGCAGAATCGACAGGCATATAAATATTCAATAACTGATCTTTCGAGAACCCCAGGTTCTTGTGTTCAATGTATTTCATCTGCTGGTAAATCACCGTGGTACCCATGATCAATGCAGCTGCAATAGCAAACTGAAAAATGGTGACCGTCTTACGCAGGAAGATGCCCTTGAAACTATGTCTCCAATTCCCTTTGAGCACTTTTACGGGTTTGAAATGAGACAACACGAAGGCGGGATACAGTCCGGCCAGCAAGACTGTGATCAAAAATGTGCCCGCCATAAACCAGGCATTGCCCCCGCCAGTTGATCGAAAGCTGCGTGTTCAACAGCTTATTAAAAAAAGGAATACCCAACATGGCCAATCCGATGGCGACCAGCCAGGCAATACTGATCAGAAAAAAAGATTCGAAAAGGAACTGCCGCATCAGTTGAACGTGTAACGCGCCGCTCAGCTTCCTGATGCCAACCTCTTTCGCGCGTTCCGTCGCTTTCGCTGTGGAGAGATTGATATAATTCAGCAGGGCAATGATGAGAATGAAAACGGCCAGTAAAGAAAAAATATAGTTGAATTGTTTATTTCCCTTAGGCGTATCAACCAGTTTCCCCTGGCTGAAATGTACTTCCTTCAATGGCTCCAATTCAAAAAGCCCATGGTATTTGGTCGCGCCAGCTGCGTCCAGCTCCGGCTGTACATATTTGGTGGAAAGCGGAATGAGTTTTTGCGCAAAATTCCTCAGATCGGGTTTTTCCTTGAAGAGGATGAAGGTATAGACGGAAAAATCTTCCCCCATCCAGCTGGTTATTTTTGAAAAATCAGCAGACAGCAACGCGTTGATGGAGATATCTGAATTGGCAGGACGGTCCGCGACAATACCCGTCACCAGGAGGTCTTTGCCATTGCAGACTATTCTTTTGCCGATAACCGAAGCACCCTGTGGGAAATATTTCTTCGCGGTTGTTTCGGTCAGCACAATACAATCCGGGTTTTTTAATGCAGACGCGGCGGATCCTTCTTTGAAAGAAAATAAAAAGACTGAAAACAGGCTTTGGTCTGCCAGGTAAAATCCACTCTCCTTGAACAGATCATTGTTCGATTTGACAGTTGCGGCCGTGGGCTGAAGTCTGGCTGTGGCAGCCACTTCCGGGTACTCACGTTTAAGCGCATCCGCCAGCGGGAACGGCGTGGTTGCAAATGCCATATCTGCTTCAGGTGTTTTCAACGTGAGGGTAATCCGCGCAATCCGGTCTGCGTGTGGATTATATTGGTCATAGGTGAGTTCATGGCTTACATAAGTAAAAATAATGATGCAGGCGGCAATGCCGATGGTCAGGCCGAGAATGTTGATCAGTGAAAAACTTTTGTGCTTGAGCAGGTTTCGCCAGGCAATTTTCAGGTAGTTTTTGATCATACGAGCGGTTGGAGTTGATGAGGATGGAAGATGCCGCTGCAATTGTATAGAATAATCTTCGTCGATATAACCGCAGGATCGACTTTATGCTTTTTTTAACCACCTTCAAATCATATCCATCTTCTCACTCTTTTTTTATACTCCAGGTAAGCATTGCCAAATGTCCTCGATAAATATTTCTCTTCCCGTCTAATGATATACCCTTGTACGATCAGCAGGAGCAATGGAATCAGCAGGATGGTCCACCAATTGCCCACGAGAAATGCCAGACCGGTATACAAAACTACCAGTCCGAGATACATGGGATTTCGCGTCATCGAATAGATGCCATTCGTTTGCAAAGAACGCGCAGGTTTTACCGTGACCAGCGTATTTTTTGAAAGAAAAAATTTTGTTAATGCAGGTAATGCCAAAAGAAAATTCAAAGCAACAAGAAAGTAGCCTGTCAGTCTGGCAACGGTCGTATTAAAGAATGCATGATCCAGGGGCAACCGCTTTTGCAAAAAAACAGAGATCAGAAAAATGGCTGCATAAATCAATGGCGGAGGCAAATAAACGCCGGGATGGTCTTTTGTCATAGGCCAAAAATAGCCGCCTGTGTCTCAAATGCCTGGTAAAAAAACGACATTCTTAGCCGGAGGGCAACTGACTATTCCCGCTGGTTTGTTTGAGATAAAACGCGCTGGGCGGAAATTCTGCCAATTCCCTGAATTCTTTCAGCAGGTGGGAGGAATCGGTATAACCGCATTCTGACGCAATTTCGGACCAACTCCTTAGCGGAAAAATATTCTTCACTTTCATTGCGGCTTCAAAACGGACAATGCGGATAAATAATTTCGGCGAGATGCCAACGCGTTGTCTGAAACTGCGCTCAAATTGCCGGAGGCTTAGGCAAGCTTCGGAGGACCATTCTTCCAGCGAATGCTGTTGCAAGGGATCAAGCATCTTTGTGGCAACAAGGTCGATCGGCTCCTCCGGTTTGCCTGATTGAGCATATTTTCTTTCCAGGAAGGTTGATATGATGGTTACCTGTTCATCGTAGGATGCGGTTTGTCTCAACGTTTTTAGTATCTCATTCACTTCCGGCCCCCAAAATTCCCTGGCGTCCAATCCGGTATTCACTGTGCGTTGCATATCGATGCCAAGCACCCGATAAGTTCCTGTTGGATGAAACATCACCTTAATCATTAAATGGTCCTGGCCAAATAAAAGCCCTACGGGTTTAAATTTCGGGCCGGTCACGATGATCGGAGGCGCAGGAATCTCAACATGAAGCGCCGGAATAATCTTCATCGGGTCGTTCACGAAGAAATAAAGATTTTGTTCTGTATTCGCAAGACAGGTAATAAATGGCTCAGGTTCATTCACCTCATTGCCCCATTGCATCCGGTATACCTGGATCCCGAGGACCAACCCCGAAAGCAACTGAGATGGTGAATATGTTTTGAAAAAAGGCAGGGCTGAAGAAGTTTTCATAAACGCGTCTTATGGAAAAAAAACCGGTTTCACATTAACGCCCCCGGTAGTACGGCAGTCGCCGCATTCAGTATTGCTGGCATCCACACCGGTAAGTCCAATATCCAATGGCACATACAACAGGCTATCATAAAAATAACTATCTATATCGCCGAAGGGAACAATCAAAGGGGCTCCGCAAACGAAAGGGTACACATAATACCAATAAGCGAGATCAACAGAGTTAATAAATATTCTTTTGCTGGATGCCGATCCGGCACTCACAAAACCAAGCACCGGTTCAGCAGGATCGGTCGTGCTATGCATATTGCCGTTCACCTGGGAAGGTTGCGGGTCAAAAAGAGATCCGCGCAGTTCAGTATTTTTCTTGAGATTCTCCCAATATTCATAAGCCTCTTTACTGAGAGCATACTCATGCACGATGATGCTGTAGTGATTTGCCAGCCGTTCCTCACCCTGTACAATAAATTGAAGGGGCTGTTGGTAGATCAGGTCTTCCTGCAATTTAACAGAAGAGCCCAGCAGGATATTGGATGAGGAATTCGTTTTCCAGCATGTGAAAATTTGTTCATCCGGATTTCTTGAAACCAGGTTATGATTTACGTATTTAAGCAGAGAATAATTTTTTGCCAGGTGTTCCCAGGTCTCTGTATACTCCCAGCGATAATACCGGCTGTTTTTTGAATCATCATGCGTATTGAGGTATATGGTGACCCCTTCCTGTGCCAGTCGCCAACCCAGGCTATCAATAGGCGGCGCCTGTTTCGGAAAAATGGAGTCGGACATATATTCCCTTCCATCCGAAGTCCTGATGAATAACTTGTACGCCTGTGTTGGATCGAGCGTGGATAGGTCGACCCGATATTCCCCACCGACCGTCTCAGAAAAAATATAGTTGGAAAAGCTATTGATTAAACTGACCTGAGCACCTGATTCCGGAAGATTCTTTATAGAATCATTCAGATCGCGCGTACGGCTTAACCTGATGATGCCACTGCCATCGTCTGCTTGCGAAACCCCATCCACAACCAGGTAGTGGGGTGCTTGACTCAGAATAGGGGAGTTAAACGGTTCTTTGCATCCAAAACAAAACAGCAGACAAGCGATCAGGGAAACTTTATTCACTAAAATTCAAATTTAGAGATCAATTTATAATAAATAGGTGAATGTAAGAGTTAACGAGGATAACACCCCTTCGGTTGCTAACCCTCACGGTTATGTGACTTGTTATTCTTAGATAAATCAAATAAAAAAAGGGAAGCGTAGAAACGCCTCCCGTGGAGTATTTTGTCCAAGTATTTCAATCACCGGACAACTACTCTGCTTATGAAAATTTAAATTAATTGCAGGTCCTATGGCCTACCAATCCTAATCACGTGCCAGAATGAAATGGCATTGATTAACAAGGAGTTTAGATTCGGCTTCGGCTGTAAAAGTCCGGTTTTGATACAGACACTGTCCTTTTCTGACCGCTTCAGCAGGCCCATTTTGATAAAAAACAACATTTTGCCTATCTTACCAAGTATTGCAAGCACAATTGGCCCATTATGAGCAAGCTTACGAATTTCAGGTGGAGTACGGAGAGTGAACCGCATAAAATGCGCACGAAGGAGATCATTGCGAAACATCCCGAAATAAGGAAACTGATCAGCCGCAATCCATATACGTTATTGATCATCATTTTTTGTGTAAGCCTGCAATTGACCTTGTCATGGCTGCTAAAAGATCAACCCTGGTGGCTGATTTTACTGGCCGCTTACCTGGTGGGCGCTTTTGCCTGTCATACCCTGTTTGTTTGCATTCATGAATGTGCACATAACCTGCTGTTCAAGAAAAGGGCATTGAATTCCCTGTCGGGCATCCTGGCAAACCTTCCCCTGGTTTTCCCCAGTGCTGTTTCCTTTCAGAAATACCATCTCAAGCACCACTCCTACCAGGGCGTGGAAGAACTGGATGCGGATATGCCTTACCGTTGGGAGGCCGCGCTGATCAAAAATTCCATGTTTGGTAAGGCGATCTGGCTGTTGTTTTATCCCATCTTTCAGATGATCCGTCCCATGCGGCTGAAGGAAATTTCGCTGATGGATAAATGGACGGTGATCAATATGGTGATCCAGTTTACTTTTATGGGCTTCTTTATTTATTTTTTGGGATGGAAAGCTACGGTCTACCTGATCTGCAGTTTTTTCTTTTCAGTCGGACTCCATCCTTTGGGGGCGCGCTGGATCCAGGAACATTTCCTGACCCACGGCGACCAGGAAACAAAAAGTTATTATGGCGTTTTGAATTCGGTTAACCTCAATGTAGGTTATCACAACGAACACCACGATTTTCCATCTGTTCCCTGGAATAACCTGCCCCAGATAAGAAAAATGGCCAATTCATACTATGATACCCTTGGCTATCATACTTCTTATACCGTGCTGTTGTTCCGGTTCCTGACCGACAGCAAACTTGGCGTTTACTCACGCATGGCCAGGGCTAACAGGGGAAAGGCGGAGAGGAAGGCAGCGGGGAAGGCGGAAGTTGATAAGTTGATAAGTTGATTGGTTGAATAGTTGATTGGTTTTGGTAGATCATCATTCTTTTAATAGCCGGCGGCCATTCCATCTTTTCTCGGGTCTGAAGCACCGAAATAGATCTTCTGGTCTGCATCGAAACGGATGCATTGATATCCGCCGTAACTACCGGGTTGTCCATGTTGCACTTTGTGTCCCCATGCCCCGAGTTTTTGAATCGTTTCTTCGGGAAAACCGGATTCGAGATAAATGGTTCCGGAACCCTGCCTGGCAACACCCGTCGGCTCAGCAGAACCCTGGTGATCTATCCGCGGCGCATCACCTGCCTCCTGTTCGTTCATTCCGAAGTCGATCATGTTCATCAGGATCTGCACCTGGCCCAGGGGTTGAAATCCGCCGCCCATTACCCCAAAACTCATAAAAGGTTTGTCATCCTTCGTCACAAAAGCGGGAATGATCGTATGAAAGGGCCGTTTATGTGGTGCATAGGTATTGTTCTTTCCTTCATGCAGGTCAAATAGCTGCCCACGGTTCTGCAGTGCAAATCCCAATCCGTCAGGTACCAGTCCGGATCCATAAGCATTGAAATTACTTTGAATCAGGGAGATCATGTTCCCCGCTTCGTCAGCCACGGTCAGGTAAACGGTTTCCCCGCCACCCAAAGCCGCGTCGCCTGCGGAGAAATCATCGGAGGCTTTGTCCAGCCTGATCAATTTGCGTCGCTCCTCCGCATAAGACTTGGAGATGAGCCGTTGTACGGGAACTTTTGCAAAATCCATATCGGCATAATATTTCGCGCGGTCTTCGTACGCAAGTTTTTTTGCTTCCACGAATAAGTGAAGGTGCTCAGGGCTGCCATAGGCAATTTTACTGAAGTCAAATCCTTCCAGGATATTCAGCATCTGCAGCGTCGCGATGCCTTGTCCGTTGGGAGGCAGTTCCCATACCCGATAACCCCGATAGGTGGTCGATACGGGTTCCACCCAGTTGGAAACATGATCAGCCAGGTCCTGGTACGATAAATATCCTCCCGTCTTTTTCATGTACGCATCGATGGCCCGGGCAATGTCTCCCTTATAAAATGCGTCGCGTCCGTTGCGGGCAATTTTTTCCAGGGTGGAAGCCAATTGGGGGTTCTTAAATAATTCGCCCCGCTGCAGCGGTTTTCCATTGGGCAAATAAACTGTAGCGCCGTTCGGGTATTTGGATAATTTTTGTTCCGATGCTTTCCAGACAAAAGCTGTTTCATCGGCGACAGGAAACCCATCGCGGGCATATTGCACCGCATATTGCAATAGGTCCTGCATCGGCTTCCTGCCGAATCTTTTGTTGAGCTCGAACCAGCCATCCACGCAACCCGGAACAGAAACAGACAGAGGGCCGATCGGAATGGAGCTGAGGTTTTTTTTCCGGAATTCCCCCAGGCTCAGTGAATAGGGAGAACGGCCGGAAGCATTCAGGCCATACAATTTTTTTGTTTTTGCGTCATACACGATGGCAAAGAGGTCGCCACCGATTCCGTTCATGGCCGGTTCAACCACACCCAATACCGCATTCGCTGCGATGGCAGCGTCTACCGCTGTGCCGCCCTTCTTCAGTACATCGATGGCAGCCATGGTAGCAAGCGGTTGACTGGTACAGGCTATACCATGCTGCGCCATCACCGCGCTCCGCGTTGCAAAAGCACGGCCGCTTACGCGGTCTTGCGACTGGGTTGTAAGTGCAGTGAATAGGAGGATCATCATCAATTTGTTTCGACGTTGCATATTTTTAGTTGATAGGTTGATAAGTTGATTGGTTATCTTAAAGTTATGCCATTCGTCCTCTCAAAATATCTTGCTAAAAAAAATTATCCTTTTTGGACCAAAATGCCTTAACAGTACATTAACTTAGTTTCTCCATTCTTTTAACCAACTTATCAACTTATCAACTTAAAAAATGGAGGAGCAGGAAATACCAACTGAAGAATTACAGGAAAAAATCCACGAGGAGGCCGAAGAGACGAGGCGGGAACAAAAAGAAAAGTGGACGCTGCATGTGGCCTTGTCAACAGCCTGTATTGCTGTATTGGCTGCGATTGCAGGATTGCTGAGCGGACATCATGTGAATGAGGCATTGATCGAACAGATTAAATCTTCTGATCAATGGAATTTTTACCAATCCAAAAGCATTAAGGCGGAAATTGCGGCCTCCACGGGAAAGATATTGGAAGCGATGCCCGGTAAGATCTCACCGGCGGAGAATAAACAAGCCGTAGCCCGTTATGAAAAAGAAAAGGAAGATATTAAGAAAAAGGCCGAAGAAGACGAGCTGAAGGCCGACCAGCATTTAAAAACGCATGTTACCCTATCCAAGGCCGTTACCATCTTTCAAATCGCCATAGCGATCTCGGCGATTTCCATACTCACCAGGAAAAAACCTTTGTGGTATGGAAGTATTTTACTTTCGCTGGTTGGGATCGTGTTTTTGTTGATGGGCACGATTTAAGGGTCCCGTCTGACTGGCGAAACTCCAGGGTCAGACGGGCACCGTCAGACCCTGGAGCTTCACTTCGCCGATAACCCTGGGAAATGCAATATGAAACCAGTTGGTGTATTTGGAAGGATGGGAAGCTAAAGAACTTTGGATTTCATCGAGTGGCTTGAAACAATAATCATTCACCTCATTCTTATCGGGCGAAATGATCCCGTCATAGCTTCCAATGAATACATGATCAAATTCGAATTCAGTAAGACCATTATCAAAAGTAGCCCGGTAAATAAAATCAAATATTTTACGGATATGGGTTGAAATACCCAATTCTTCCTGGAGCCTGCGCGCGGCGGCTGCCCTGACCTCTTCATCCGGCCTGGGATGGCTGCAACAGGCGTTAGTCCATAACCCACCACTGTGGTATTTATTTTTTGCGCGTTGCTGTAAAAGCATCTCTCCCTTTGTGTTAAATATAAAAACACTGAAAGCCCTGTGTAAAAGGGCTTTCCGGTGAGCTTCCATTTTTTCCATTGTTCCAATGGGCTCGTCCTGTTCGTTTACCAATATCACCTCGTGGTCCATGTTCGATTGAGCTAAATGATTTAATACCGCTGTATCTGTGTCTTGAGTAATTTCCGCGCAAAGTGGATCCGGCTCTTGATGGTTCCCAGAGGTTCCCGCAACATGTCCGCAATTTCATGGTATTTATAGCCATCAAAATAGAGGAGAAAGGGATTTCTGAAAATTTCAGGCAGCTTGTGAATGGCGCCCTGCAGATCTTTAATCCTCAAATTGCTTTCTGCAGTGCCCGCCACCACGGCCTGGTTGTTGTTCAATAAAAAGTCATTCGGCGAACTGTCGAAAATGGTTTTCTGTTTTGACTTTCTCCGGTAGTTATTGATAAATATATTGCGCATGATGGTATATAACCATGCTTTAATATTTGTTCCAACATTATATTTATCCTTGTTGGCCAAAGCTCTGAATAAGGTTTCCTGGAACAGATCCTTTGCCGCTTCAGAGTCCCGGGTTAACGTGATTGCAAAGGGTTTTAAAAAATCAGCATTGCTGACCAGGAGCTGATTGAATTCTACACTGGACATACTGTATCGTTTAATAGTTTCATATACAAATACAAATTTAGTCAATAATGACCATTTCAAAAAGAGGGGGAAAGCAGCGAAGGTGCCGCTCATCCTTTTTTACGAAAAAAATACATTCCTGGTTTGCGCGTTGGGAATTTATTAACAGTCGGGAGGGAGGAGCCGGGAGTCTTGTCATTCCGAGCGGAGTGAGGAATCAGCAGTTGCGGTAAGCCGCCCTATGACTGATTCCTCTCCGCCTGCGGCGGATCGGAATGACAGCCCTTCGGACTCCCGGCTACAACTGCTGGTTAATCAGCGCGCCGGAATCGGTGAGTTTTTTTACTGTATCCATGATCGACGAGGCGGCCTTAATCACCTGGATATGACGGAGATTATGGAGATCTGTGCCGACCAGGTTGACGTATTTCCTGCGGATCAGGTATTGGGAAAGCTCTTCCTGCTTTTTGCCGTAATAGCCGCACAAAGAAAGCAGGTTAAGCTGAAAAAGACAGTCAAGCTCTTTCATTTCATCATACCATTGTTTATGGGCGCCGAAATAGAGATAGCGTTCCGGGTGTGCGATAACGGGCTGATAGCCTTTGATCTGGAGCCTGAACAAACTGTCTTTCAGGTCCATAGGCTGCCTGACGAAGGAAAATTCCACCAAAACCAGGTTGCCCTTGAGCGTAAGCAGGGGCTGATCTGTTTTGAGTAATTCCTCAAAATGATCGTCCATAAAATATTCAGCGGCAGCAGAAAACGCAATGGGGATCTTTTCCTGTTCGATGCGTTTCCTCACCCGTTCTGCGCCGGAAAGAATGATGTCGTTGGTATTCTTGTACATGTCCCACTGGATATGCGGCGTGGTGATGAGTTTTTTGTACCCTAGCTCCAGCATCCCCCTGATCATGGCGATGGCGGTATCCATATCCGGGGCGCCGTCATCAATTCCGGGAACCAGGTGCGAATGCATATCGCAGCCCACTTCACTCAGGTCGGCAACAAAATTCGTCTTATGATGTCGGAATAGTGAAAACATGATTTATAGCAACTTAAGCATCATTTTTTTATCCATGTTTTTTAACGAAATCCTGGTACGCCAGGTGAATGCCATCGTCGAGGCTGGTGCTGTATTTCCAACCCATGGCTGCGAGTTTGCTAACATCCATTAATTTCCGGGGTGTGCCGTCGGGCTTCGACAAGTCATTTTGGATCTCCCCCGTATAACCGGTTATCTTTTTAATCAGCTGGGCCAGCTCCCTGATTTGGATGTCTTCCCCCGACCCGATATTGACAAAGCCGGGTTCCTCATATTGTTGCATGAGCAGAAAACAGGCATCCGCCAGGTCATCTGCATACAGGAACTCACGTCTTGGCTCACCCGAACCCCAAATCGTCACAAAGGGCTCATGGTTCAATTTGGCCTCGTGGAATTTCCTGATCAGGGCGGGCAATACATGGGAATTGGCCAGGTCATAATGATCATTCGGACCATAGAGGTTGGTCGGCATGACGGAAATAAAATTGCAACCATACTGGGCACGGTACGCATCACACATTTTGATGCCGGTGATCTTGGCAATCGCATAGGGCTCATTGGTGGGTTCCAGCGTTCCCGTCAACAGGTATTCTTCTTTTAGCGGCTGGGAGGCCATCTTGGGATAGATACAGGATGAGCCGAGAAACATGAGTTTTTTTACGCCATGCTTCCAGGCCGCATGAATGCAATTGCTTTGTATCATCAGGTTATCGTAGAGAAATTCTCCGCGATAAATATTATTGGCCATGATGCCGCCTACTTTCGCAGCAGCGAGAAAGACATAGTCTGGTTTTTCCTGTTCAAAAAAATGGTTCACATTACGCTGCTCGCGCAGATCCAGTTCGGAGGAAGTCTTGAGAATAAAGTTTTCAAAACCTTCCGCAAGGAGTTTTCTATGAATGGCTGAGCCTACCATGCCGCGATGACCGGCTATGTATATTTTATCTTTTTTATTCATCTTCATTAATAATGAAATGCTTGCCTATTCTCTACTTTCTATTCTCTACTCTCTACTCATATTGATTCTTAACATAAAACCCTGATTCCTTCAGCACTTTTTCCTTTCGGAACAATTCCAGGTCGGCATGAACCATTTCTTTGACCAGGCCGGCCAAATCGTATTTGGGTATCCAGCCGAGTTTTTGCCTGGCTTTTGTGGCATCGCCGATGAGCAGGTCTACCTCCGTCGGGCGGAAATATTTTGGATCCACAACGACCACTTGTTTGCCCGCGCGCACATGGAAGTCCGGGTTATTGCTCGCCACCACAGAGGCGGTTTCGTTTTCTGCTTTTCCTTTAAATTCCAGTTCCACGCCAATTTCAGCAAAGGCCATGCGAACAAAATCCCTGATGGATGTGGTTACGCCCGTGGCGATCACATAATCTTCCGGCTCCGGCTGTTGCAGGATCCGCCACATGGCATCCACATAATCCCTGGCATGTCCCCAGTCGCGCCGGGCATCGAGGTTTCCGAGAAATACCTTGTCCTGCAAACCCATGGCGATCTTGGCGACCGCACGTGTAATTTTCCGGGTTACAAAGGTTTCTCCCCTGAGCGGTGATTCATGGTTGAACAGGATGCCGTTGGCTGCATAGATCCCATACGCCTCGCGGTAATTCACCGTGATCCAATACGCATAGAGTTTGGCCACCGCATAAGGAGAACGAGGGTAAAAAGGCGTCGATTCATTTTGCGGAACAGCCTGCACCAGTCCGTACAATTCAGAAGTTGAAGCCTGGTATACTTTTGTTTTTTTGCCCAGCCCCAGCAATCTAACCGCTTCGAGTATACGCAGTGTACCCACCCCGTCTGCATTGGCGGTATATTCCGGCGTTTCAAAACTGACGTGCACATGGCTCATCGCAGCCAGGTTATAGATCTCATCGGGCTGTACTTCCTGGATGATGCGGATCAGGTTGGTTGAATCCGTGAGGTCGCCGTAATGCAGACGGAAATGAACATGCGATTCGTGTGGGTCCTGGTAAAGATGGTCTATCCGGTCGGTATTGAACATCGAGCTTCTCCTCTTGATGCCGTGCACGATATATCCCTTGGCCAGTAACAATTCGCTCAGGTATGCTCCATCCTGGCCGGTAACCCCCGTAATTAATGCTACTTTAGACATGTTTATCTGATTATGAATTGTGATATTTTTCGAAGCGGTTTCAGGTACAAGGTAAAAAAATAAGGATCCAATCCGTTCAGCTTCCAGGCAAGCCGGTCTTCCCGGTTCGCCCTCACCCTGTTGAGCAGGCTGGCATTGCTCATGCCACCGGTTCGCATTTTCACCAGGACCTGCGCAATAGAGCGCGCAGATAATCCATTTTTTAGCAGGATCCTGAGCATCATTTCGTAGTCAGCTGCCGATTTCAATTGCCTGTTGAATAACCCGATTTTTTCATAGACTTTTTTTCGTACAAAAAATGTGGGATGCGGCGGCATCCAGCCCCAGTAAAATGACCTTCGGGTAAACGGGCCCGACTTCCAGGTCCTTACCACCTTGCTCATGTCGTCATGCTGCACATATTGCAGATCGGCATAACAACTGTCGACAGCGCCGTCTTCGAAGGCGGCCGCGACGGTCGAAATCACCTGGCTGTTGACATAAACATCGTCTGAATTCAGGATGCCGATCACGTCGCCGGTGGCCGCTGCAATGCCTTTATTCATGGCATCATAGATCCCTTCATCTTTCTCTGAGATGACTTTTACCACGTGCGCAAAGTTATGAACGATTTTGAGCGTACCGTCAGTCGAAAGTCCATCTACTATAATGTGCTCAATGAATGGATGGTCCTGCTCACGGACGCTGGCCAGGGTTTGGGCGATCGTTGTCTCACTGTTGTATGTGACTGTAATGATGGAAACTTTCATGGTCTTATCCCCGTGTGATCACGCAATTCTCCAGGACCAGCATATCCATATTGGTCCTTAAAAAACATTCCAGCGCCTCGGCAGGCGAATTGACGATGGGCTCATTTTCATTGAATGACGTGTTCAGCAAAATGGGCACACCTGTTTTCCGGCGAAATGCGTCTATTAATGCATAGTACCTGGGCGTTACCATTTGATCCACCGTCTGCAGTCTGCCCGTGCCATCCACATGCGTAACAGCAGGAATGACCGCATGCTTTTCGGGCCTGATGGGAAAAACCTTTTCCATAAAAGGCACTTCATCCGTTATCTCGAAATATTCGCTCACATATTCTTTGAGGATCGAAGGAGCAAAAGGCCGGAAACTCTCTCTTCTCTTCACTTTCAGGTTCAGGATTTCTTTGGCATCCGTTCGGCGCGGATCTGCCAGGATGGAGCGCGCACCCAATGCCCTCGGTCCGAATTCTGCCCTTCCGTTGAACCAGCCCACCACGCCTGAATCGATCAGCCGGTCGGCTACTTTTTCGTATAGTTCTTCATCGGAGTATATCTTGTATTCGATATCCCGCGAGCGCAAATATTTTTCAATCTCCACGTTACCATACCGGCTACCTGTATACGCTGACCAGATGGGCTCCGCCCTGGGGAGACCCAGGACCTGGTTATGGACATACAGCCCGGCGCCCATCGAGATGCCCGCGTCGTGACCGGCAGATGGGATATAAATATTTGAAAACCCCGTTTTTCTGCTGAGTTTCCCGTTGGCAACCGAATTCTGTGCTACACCGCCGGCCACACAAATATTTTTCAGGCCTGTTTTTTTCTGCAGGTGGTTCAGGATATGGAATATCAGTTCTTCGCTGATGCGCTGCACAGAAGCAGCCAGGTCCTTATGGTATTGCGAGAGCGGCTCCTCAGGCCCGCGTGCAGGACCAAATTTTTTGACCATATAGTCGGAAAACATGGGCGCTACCTCCGGAATATGGTTGTCGCCATAGGAAATGATGCCCGATTTTGCGGAGCGGAAATAGTCCAGGTTCAACGTAAACAACCCGTCGGAATTAAAGTGCAGAACATCTTTCAGCCGCTCCGCATATTTCGGTTCGCCATAAGGCGCGAGGCCCATCACTTTGTATTCATCGCCATAATGCGGAAAGCCCAACAACTGGGTAAATGCCGTATAAAATATGCCGAGGCTGTGCGGGAAATCCACGGAGTCCAGTACTTCTATTTTATTCGCTTTCCCAACAGCGACCATGGTTGTGGTAAAATCACCTGAACCGTCGATGGACAACAAGGCAGCTTCTTCAAAAGGAGACGCAAAAAAAGCCGAAGCAAGGTGGCTGCGGTGGTGTTCCACCTGGTGAATTTTGCTTTTGAGCTTTGACACATCGATGGACGCATCAATGGAAGAAAATTCCTTTTCAATGGAAGAAACTTTTTTGGCATTCAGGAACCGGTCGGCAACAGCATTCCATCCGCCTCCCGGGTTTTTTAATAAGAATAATATTTTTTTTCCCAGCTTGGCATAGGGATCGCGGCCAATGGCAATATGGTTCAATTCAGCAAGGGAAATACCGGCTTCGCGCAAACAAAATTCTACCGCCATGGTCGGAAAACCTGCCCAGTGCTTCACCCGCCGGAACCGTTCTTCTTCGGTGGCAGCAATTAACTTCCCGTCTTTAAAAATCGCAGCGGATGAATCTGCGTGGTATGCATTGAGACCTAAAATGTACATGTCAGTTAAAAAGTTTTACATATTCTTCCCTGAGGTTCGACCCCTTGTTGAAATCATGGGCAAAGGCCCAGGCATGATGGCTCCATTCATTGTATTGCTGCTGGTCAAAACAGGCCGCCGTCTCCATGGCCTGGCTGAACAAGGCGGGATCGGTCAAAGGCAGGTCCCACCCCGCTTTGCGATCCGACAGTCCCCGCCAGGGAGTTTGATCGCTGATCAGGACAGGCTTTCCCTGTGACAAAGCCTCATAAATGGCGTGTCCAAAATTCTCGCCCCTGGTTGGCAGCGCAAAAATATGCTGCTGCGCAATGATGGGCTGCAATTGCTGGTTGGGTATTTCGCCCATATAGTTCACCGTTATATTGGACGGAAGCCGGAGGATCAGGGCACGGCAACTTTGCCAATACAATTCATCTTCCAGCGTTCCTACGATGCTAAGGCGGATCAGCGCCGATAATTTTTGCATGGCTTCCAAGAGGAAATAAAGATTCTTAATGGGATGAATCCTGCCTACATAAAGCATAGCAAGCGATCCGGGGGTTTTTTCAATCGTTACGGGAGGGGTGGTCATCAGTGCAGGGAAATTCGATACCTGCATCATCTTTACTGATGGCCCGAAATACTGCCTGATGTCTTTCGCTTCGGTATCATCTGTTGCCTGGAAGAATATTCTGCGTGGAAACCCCAGCAGGTTAAACAGCGAAAGAAAAAATCTTTTTTTCAGCGGCTTAAAGCTGATGGCGCTCTCCCGCAACATCCCCCGGGGTGTGAGCACAATCTTTCCCGGCAATCGACTCCTGACACTGATCACTAAGGGATAGATGGTGAAATAAGTTGAAAACATGCTGTTGAGGTAGATGAAATCAGGCCCTACGGTCTCCATCTGTTTCCGGATGTTTTTCCAGTTCAGGTTTCCGGGGGAACAGTAATACCGGCTGTCGCTTTCAGATACGATCCACTGATCGGTTGGAATATTTTCGTAAGGCGAAGACGCATCCAGGTCACGGTCGGAAGTAAAAATATAGATCGCATAATTGTCCTTCATATTTTGTACGAAGTTCACGCAGGAACGGATGGGTCCGCCTGCCCGGTATCCCGGTTCGTACCAGTCTGCGAACAGGAGGATCTTTTTCTTAGTCGACATGATTTTTTTCCAGCCAATAATCCAGCACCACGAACAGCCAGATCTCCGGCCAGCGGGTTTGCTTACTCCCTCTCAAAAAACTTTGCCAGTAAGCCTGCAGGGGTTCGGCCTTAATGAAAGGACGTTTACAGATGTTCCTGATGTGCTTATCGCAGAATGCATGAAGATCATGCTTAAGCCAGATCTCCCAGGGAAAGAGAAAACCTTGTTTTTTTCTGTAGACCACTTCGTCGGGCAATAAAGACTTCACTGAGTCCACGAGCAGGCTTTTCGGATAGACCGGGTCCTTCCATTTGTCGGGAACCGCCAGCACGAATTCAACGAGGTCATGGTCGAAGAAGGGTTCCCTGATTTCCAGCGAAAAGGCCATGCTCATCTGGTCCGCATCCTTTAATAAAGTATGTTGGGTATATCCCATATATTCTGCCGCGGAAACCTGGCTCAGCAGCGGCAGCCGCTTCAACCCGGATTCCTGTGCATCCAGTTCCTCCTGAAGAGACGTGGCGCCATCTCCATCGAGCGAGGTGAGCTGCTCCAGCAGTTGTGGTGACAGAATCTGCCGGAACACCGGATATGCCTTGCTGATAAAAGGTGAATCTGCTTCGAGAAATTGCTGCACCCGGACTTTTTTATCTCCGGCATTG
>Ga0193728_1000644_pt1 | contig 17081 bp, 13 predicted proteins | sample U1c1metaG_FD_143037 | JGI IMG/M metagenome (GOLD analysis project Ga0193728, IMG submission 143037) | Soil microbial communities from a riparian zone of the East river system, Colorado, United States - U1c1 | ecosystem: Environmental > Terrestrial > Soil > Riparian zone | place: USA: East River...
TTGCGATTCCTGCTTGCCAAAGCGCACCGCGCACTGCACTTCGCTGCCCATAAACCTCCTGATCATCCGCGAGAGTGGTCAAGGATCAATATTTCGATTTTTAATTCACGTGACGGCAGCTTTTACGTTGACCCAATCGCCGCAATAGTAAACTAATTCAGTCCCATGGCTACAGCTGTCACCAACCGCATCGACTGGACGCTGATTTGGGCCCAGCGCGGCTTCCGCTACTTTTTTACCGCCATGTTCATTTCCCTTTTCGGCGGCGGCATGAATTTTGCCGGGGTGAGTTGGTACATCATGGCCGCCACCCATTCCACGGTAAAAGTCAGCCTGCAAGTTATCGTGGTCACCTTGCCGGGCTTATTCATCCCGTTCATCGGCGGTGTTCTGATTGATCGCTTCGACCGCCGCTACCTTGGCGTAGCCCTCGATCTGGCGCGTGGCGTAACGGTATTGGCCACAGCATACGTCGCCTGGCACGGCCATCTCGCGCTTTGGCATCTTTACCTGATGACGCTCGTCACCGGCGTCGCTTCCGCGATGTATTGGGCCACCGTCAATGCGCTGGTGCAGGAGGTTATTCCGCCGAGCCAGTTCACCGCCGCCAATGCGGCTGTGCTTATCGGGGTGCAGAGCGGGCTGCTTATCGCGGGAGCCTTCGTCGGTTTTACGTATGATCGCGCGGGCATCGCCGGAATCTTGGCGATCGATGGGTTGACCTACTTTGTTTCCGCGTATTGTTTGTACAAAGTTCGCCGCGGCTATGTTTCGCCTCGGGAGCATCAAAAATATCGCGAATATTCCGAGGCTACGGAGGCCACCGCTGAAGCGCTGTCCACGGGCGAAAATCCAGAGGTGGCCGAGGCGGGAATTTCTCTCGCCATGTACGCCGACCTCCGCGAAGGTTTTCAGTACCTCAAGCAGCAACCGCTGGTGCGTGCTCTGGGAATCACACATTCGATCTTGATGGCGGGAGTGGTCAGCGCCAATGTGGTCGTTGTGGCGCTTACCAGCGATGTACTTCATGCCGGGGCGCGCGGTCTGGGCTATCTCGAATCCGGATGGGCGGCTGGCGCGATCATCGGCGGATTGATCGCCACGCAATTGCGTCAGGAAGTGCGCCTCGCGCTATACGTCGCGGCATTTGCGGGGCTGGCGCTTGGACACATGGCTGCTCCATTCGTCGCGTTTCTTCTAGCCGCGTCACTATTGCAAGGGTTGTTCGGATTTTTTCGCGCGCTGGGCGGGGTGGTGGCGCAGTCCGCACTCATGTCCATCGTTCCGCGCCACTTTATGGGCCGAACGCAGTCGGCCATGGCCATCGTAACGACTGCGGTACAACTGGCGATGTGCCTGGCTCTCGGATGGATATCGGAAAGAGCGGGCGTTGTCGCCGGCTATACTTTGCTGGCATTGCTTTACGCAGGCGCCACCCTTACCGCCTTTCACGCGCGGCAATTGCTCAGGGTTGCCGCGGAACCGTAGAATTTTCGCGATCAGACTTCCTGCAGGCAGGAATTTTCGCTGAAATGTACTGAGGTCACTATGGAAATCATCACCATCGGCCCGTTTCTAAAATATTTTGACAACGTCCGCGAACGCACCATGCGCGTCGCCGGCTGCATTCCGCCGGGCAAAATTGATTGGACCTATGGGCCGGGAAAATTTACTCTGGGCGATCTCTTGCGCCACATCGCCGTCACCGAACGCTATATGTTCGCGGAAAATGTTCAGAATCACGACAGCCGCTACACCAGCCACGGAACTGAATTAGCCGCCGATTACGACAGCGTGATCGAACTGATGAAGCGTCTGCACGCCGAATCGCTGGTGATTTTTGCCAAGCTGACTGAGGAAGACTTAAAACGCAAATGCAAAACGCCAGGTGGCGCCGCCATTCAAACGGCCAAATGGCTGCGCGCCATGGTCGAACACGAAGTGCACCACCGCGGCCAAATCTATATTTATCTCGGTTTACTTGACGAGCCAACGCCACCGCTCTACGGCTTAACTTCCGAACAAGTACGCGCCGGCGGCCACCCCGAATAAAATTTGGTACGTGAGTCTTAGCTTGAGCGCTCCAAACCAAAAAAACGCCCCCGATGTCGGAGGCGTTTTTTGCAATGATTCAATCCGCTACTTCTATAGATAATCCCGCGAAGGCCCTTCCAAAAACGCTCGCAGCTTCCTCGAACGCGAAGGGTGCCGCAACTTGCGCAACGCCTTAGCCTCTATCTGGCGAATGCGTTCGCGCGTGACGGCGAACGACTGGCCGACTTCCTCTAGGGTATGCTCGCTGCCATCGTCCAGCCCAAAGCGCATCTTGATGACTTTCTCTTCGCGCGGCGTCAGGGTCTTCAACACCGAAGAAGTCTGTTCCTTCAAATTCAAGTTGATAACCGCATCCGACGGCGAAACTACCGCCTTGTCTTCGATGAAGTCGCCGAGATGCGAATCCTCTTCTTCTCCAATCGGTGTCTCCAGTGAGATCGGTTCCTGCGCAATCTTCAAAATCTTGCGCACCTTGGAAACCGGAATGTCCATGCGCTTGGCGATCTCTTCGCTGGTCGGCTCGCGTCCGAGTTCTTGCACCAATTGTCTGCTGGTGCGCACCAGCTTGTTGATCGTTTCGATCATGTGCACCGGGATGCGGATGGTGCGCGCCTGGTCGGCGATGGCTCGCGTAATGGCTTGGCGAATCCACCACGTCGCATACGTCGAAAATTTGTACCCGCGGCGCCACTCAAACTTGTCCACCGCTTTCATCAACCCGATGTTGCCTTCCTGAATCAGGTCGAGAAATTGCAATCCGCGGTTGGTATATTTTTTCGCAATCGAAACCACCAAGCGAAGGTTGGCTTCAATCAGTTCTTTTTTCGCCTGGTCCGCTTCCGCTTCACCGCGATGGATGAAGGTAAGAGTGCGCTTTAGTTCGGTCAGCCCAACTTCGCTGGCATCTTCAATGTCCTTCAGCTCGCCGCGCCGGTTACGCAATTCCTTGCGCGCTTCGAAAGCCACGTCGCCTTTGGCCACATCCGCGCGCCGTTCCAGCCGCCCAGCCTCGCGCTCCAGCGACTGCAGGCGCTCGACGGTGCCGCGCATCTTGTCGATCAGCCGCTTCTTTTCAAAGGGATTAAAAACGATGGCGCGGATGGCCACGGAAATTTCCACGCGCGTGCGGGCCACTTCCCACTTGGCGCGAATATACGGTTTCTTCTTGGACTTCGCGGTGTTATCGAGCTTCACCGCCTGCTTCAACGCCTGCTCGTACAACTTGGCAATCTTGTCGATGTACTTCAGGGTCTGCTTGGTTTTGTTGGCGATTTTCTCTTCGGTGAGTTCTTCGTCGTCAAACACGACGATTTCTTTGATGGATCGCGCGCCTTTGCGCAGATCTTCTCCAACAGCAATCAATTCCTTAATCACGATCGGCGAACGGGTGATGGACTTCATGACCACCAGTTGTCCGCGCTCAATGCGCTTGGCGATGGTCACTTCGCCTTCGCGCGTCAACAACGGCACGGTACCCATTTCGCGCAGGTACATGCGCACCGGATCGTTGGTCTTTTCCAGCGAGCCGGGAGTTAGATCGAGGTCGCCGTCCTCGCTGTGACCTCCTTCTTTCTCCACCACCACAACATCGTGATCGGCGCCAGGTTCAGCAGACACTTCCACCGCGCGCGCCGCTTTGGCCGACGCGGCATCTTCATAAATTTCGATGCCATTGCGCTCAAACGTGGTCAGAAGATCGTCAATCTCTTCCGAAGAATGCACTTCGGCCGGAAGCGAATCATTCACTTCGTCGTACAACAAGTAGCCGCGCTCTTTGCCTACCGCAATAAGCTGGCGTACCGCATCATATTTTTCTTCAAGACCTGCTACAGCCACGAATACCTCCCGCGGTATCGGAACCCTAAAATTTTGTAATTTCTTTGTAGAATCTGGCCAGGTAAGCTTGACGCAAGCTCCGGCGCACGCCCGTGAAATTCAATCGAATTGTTCGTGAATGCCACCGCGCCGTAACACTTGCTTGCCCGCTGAATCGTGTGCGTTGCCCAATTTCCCGCACAATGAAAACCTGCTGCGCCTGTAAATACATCTATAAGATGCAGTTAAGAACCAAACAGTTACGCGCGAAGCCCTACTACGCTACACATTTAACTCTAGCCCAGTCAATCTATTAATCGTTGGAAAACATAGGATATCTCCAAGCGCTCTGGGCTTCCAAGGGATATCGCACGTCCCGCCCTCAATTGGTCACCGTCCGGTCACCGCCCTGCAGCTAGCCGCCTCATCAATTCCTGTTTTTTCGCGAGCAGAGTGCGCATCTCCGTAGAAGCCGGATTGGCCTCAATGCTTCGTTGCACCTCCGCCAAAGCCCTCTCCGTTTGCCGGTTTTGCAGTGATTCGATGCAGCTTTCCGCTTCTTCCCAGGTGAATTCGCTGGACTCCTCGAAAAGTATCTCGAACAGCATGCGCCGGTCGCGTTCCTCCAGGCTCGCGGCAATTTCCGTCGCTTCTATCGTGCTGCCCGCCAGATTTGCTGCGATCAGCGCGGCAAAAACTTTTTCTGTCTCAAGGCCGACGCACAATCCCGCATCGCTTAGCCGCAGTGCCAGGTCACGGCGAAAACTGTCGGCTTCCGCCAGCATGCGGATCAGTCGCCGCTCGACCGGCTTGGCCGCGCGACCGACCAGCTCCGGCGCGACTTTTAGCCCGCTGCGGCGTTCCGCGGCTGCTTTGCTCAATGCCGCGCGTAGCACCGGCTCTTCGAGCCGCAGTTGTTGCGCGATGCGTGTGGCCCATTCGGACCGCAACAGGCGGTTGGGGATTTTCTGCACGTACGGCAAAAGAAAATTCACCGCGCGTAATTTTCCTTCGCCGGTCGAAAGGTCCATGTGCCGCGCGCGCTCGATCAAATAGTCAACATATGGCGGTGCGTCCTTTAATAATTTGGTGTAGGCCTCGACGCCCATTTCGCGAATATAAAGGTCCGGATCGGCGTTTTTGGAATACTTGGTGCCATCGTCGGCCGTTAGATTCATTGCCGGCAATGCCAGCACGCGCACTTCAAAATCGTTCTCGAGCAGTAACGAAATTGACCGTTCGGTGGCGAGTTGCCCCGCGGTGTCGGGATCGTAGTTGACGATCACCCGCTTGGTGAAGCGCGACAGAAGTTTGATCTGCGGCTCCGCCAAACTGGTGCCGCAGCTGGCCACGACATTACTGATGCCCGCGCGCGCCACGGCGATTGCATCCATGTAGCCTTCCACCAGCACCGCGAAATCCGCTCGCCGTAAAGCTTCCTTCGCGCGGTCCAGGTGATATAAAACGTTGCTCTTCGAATAAATCGGAGTTTCCGGGGAGTTCAAATATTTTGGCTGATCGTCGCCCAGTGCGCGGCATCCAAAGGCCACAATTTTTCCCGAGTCATTGGCGATCGGAAACGTGATTCTCCTGCGGAAGCGGTCGTACATTCTGGCGCCGCCGCTTTGATCGCGGGATACGAGGCCCGACTCAATCAGGAGGGGCTCTTTATATTTCGATTTTAGAAACCGCAGCAGCGCGTCGCCACCGCTCGGGGCATAGCCAATCCCGAAGCGGGCGATGGCATCTTTATCCAGGCCGCGATCCTCAAGGTACGCTCGCGCCGCTTTGCCTTCCAGCGTTCCGCCCAATTGCTGGGCGAAAAATGTTTGCGCCTCGCGGTGCATTTCCACCAGCAACGTGCGCTGCTGATTTTCCTTGCGTTCTTCGGGCGAGCTGGCCTTCGGGCGTGGAATGGCGATTCCACATTTTTCCGCTACGATGCGGATTGCTTCCGGAAACGCAACCTTGTCCATTTCCATCACAAATTTGAAAACGTCTCCGCCAACCCCGCAGCCAAAACAGTGGTAAATCTGCTTTGTGGGATGCACTGCAAAGGACGGGGATTTCTCGGCGTGGAAAGGACACAACCCGGTGAAATTCTGGCCGCTCTTCTTCAGGCGCAGGTATTCGCCGATGACGCGGACAATGTCCGCCTGCTGCTTCACGCGCTCCGCGAATGATCCCGCTTCCGCCATTTATGCCCGCAACTCCACGACGGTGACCGCTTTGCCGCCGCGCTCCTCGGTTTCAAACGATTGGCTATCCACCAACGGATGCTTCGACAGGAACTGCGCCAGCCCCTTGCGCAACGCGCCCGTCCCGTGTCCGTGAATAATTCGGACGCGCGACCGATTTGCCAGCGCTGCTTCGTCCAGAAATTTGTCCACGCGTTCCGTGGCTTCTTCCACGGTGCAGCCGATTAAATTAATCTCGCCGCCCGTTCCTTCATCGCTGGCTTGCGCGCGTACCGTAATACTGCCTTTTGTCGCTCGCGCGGTCCCGCCAGCGCCGCTCGGCCCTTCCACGCCGGTGATTTCGTCGAGGCCGACTTTCATGCGCAACGGGCCGGCCTCAATTTCCGCCGAGGTCCCATCAATGCGCCGCAACACCACCGCTTTGCTGAATCCGCGCACGTGGATCCTCGTCCCTGGTTGCAATTGCGCCGCAGTGACACTCTCTTTGCCAGCGGGCGCTCCAAGATCCTGTTGCGACTCGGAAATGGTCTGCACCACCGCCGCATTCAGCTCTTCGCGCGCTGCACCTTGCACATCCAGTGCTTTGCGCCGTGCGAACTTGTCGAGTGATCCTCGCAACTCTCTTTCTTTTACCGCTTCCACGACGCGCGCAACATTTTCGTCGAAGCGTTTTTGCATTTCGGCAAATTTTTCTTCCAGCTCACGAATGCGGCTTTGCTGCCGCCTAACCCACTCATCGCGTAATTTTTTGCGTTCTTCCTCGAGGGCCTGCCGTTCCGCGGTCATTTGCTGCTGCATGCGATCTAATTCATCCCGGCTGCGATGCAGGTAAGCAATCAAGTCCGCAGCCTCGAGCGCTTCCGGCGCCATCAAGGCGCGTGCGCGGGCGATGATCGGCTCCGCAATTCCCAACCTTCGCGCAATCGCGATTCCGCTGGACCCGCCTGGCACACCAACCATCAGGCGATATGTCGGTCTAAGGTTCACATCGTCAAATTCCACCGCAGCGTTCAGCACTCCCGGTGTCGTCGATGCGTACGTTTTCAGCCGGTCATGGTGCGTGGTCGCCAGCACAATGCAATTTTTCGCGCGAAATTCATCCAGCAGCGCTACCGCCAGCGCCGCGCCTTCCTCCGGCGCAGTACCCGTCCCCATTTCATCGACTAACACCAGCGACTCGGGCGTAGCTGCTCCCAGCATGGCTTTCAGATTCAACATGTGCGCGGAAAAAGTGGAAAGATCGGCGGCAATCGACTGCTCGTCTCCAATGTCCACCAGCACGCGGTCAAAGAACGGAAACACCGCGCGTTGGGCTGCCACCGGAATCCCTGATTGTGCGGACAGCGCCGCGATCCCAGTGGTCTTCAGCGCCACCGTCTTTCCGCCGGTGTTCGGTCCGCTGATCACCAGCACGCGCTCTTCGCCACCGAGCGCCAAAGTCATTGGCACCACGACGCGATCTTCCTTGCGCAATTTATTTTCCAGCACTGGATGCCGCGCGGCCTCCAGCCTCAGTTCGCTGGCTTCTGAAAATTCCGGTATTGCGGCATCAAACTCCTGAGTAAATCGCGCCCGCGCAAACACACTGTCCAATTCTGCGATGGTTTCCGCCGCCAGCATCAAAGGCCCGCGTACGCGCTGCAGTTTTTCCGTCAGTTCGCGCAATATGCGCACAATCTCGGCCGCTTCGTCTTCCCGCAATTGCACCAGCTGGTTATTGGTCTCGACGGTCTCCAGCGGCTCCATGAAAATTGTCTGCCCGGTCGCGCTCGCGCCGTGAACGATTCCCGGGACACTGCGGCGATTCTCAGCGCGCCAGGGAATCACGAAACGGTCATTGCGCAAAGTGACGTAGTCTTCGCCGGCCTCAGTATTCTTGGTGCGCAGGATATGTTTCAGGGTTTTCTGGATGGCGTCGCGCGTCTGCGTGATGCTTGCGCGTATTTTTCGGAGCGCCGCTGAAGCGTCGTCGCTGATCTCGCCATTCGGCAGCACACTCCTACGAATGACCGCCAGCAAATCTTTAAACTCGCTTAGCGCAGCCGCGCGCGCCGCCAGGAGCGGGAATTTTGTCTCTTCTTCGCGAAACTGCTGGCGCAACCATCCGGCAGTCTCCAGCAAAGTCGCCGCATCCAAAAATTCGCGCGCTTCCAGGACCATCCCCGGCCCCTCCATCCGCTCAAGCCAGTTTTGTGGATCCGCTAGCGCTCCAAATCCCAACTCCCGCGCGGCTCGCAGCCATTCCCGCGCTTCGCGAATCAACGCAAACGCGGCGGTAATCGCACCGCGATCCATTCCAGGCTGCAAACCATCCACAAATCTTCGCCCTGGCGCACAAGTCGTTCTCTGCCGCAGCAATTCCAGCAGCTTGTCGAATTCCAATACATCCAGCGCGGTCCGCGACATTTCTCGTTTACATTCCCTTTTCTAAACTATTCCACAAAAACTCGGCTGCTTCTTCCGCCGAGGCCACAGTTCTCAAAATCTGCGTCTTCCCTTCGGCCCAGGGATTTTCTTGTCCCACTTCCACTCCCCGCACACAATTTAAAATCGGCGCCCAAAATTCCCCTAGCGCGACAAACGGTTTCACCGGCATCGCCGACTTGTTCATCATTTCCCAGGCTACTGCCAGTTCCGCCAAAGTCCCGGTGCCGCCCTTGCAAGCCACAAAGCCATCCCCTAACCGAATAATCTCAAACAATCTTTCCTGCCAGGTTTTCACGCGCACTTCCACGTCTACCCATGCATTGGTTTTGGCCGCCGGGAAAAATTCCGCGGTGACTCCGTAGGTCTTGCCGCCAGCTTCTTTCGCGCCTCGCGACACCGCTTCCATGGTCCCGCCGTACCCACCGGTGCATATCGCCAAGCCTTTTTTTGCGAGCGCGCGCCCCAGCCCGCGAGCCTCCGCATACTCGGGATCATTTTCGCGCGGCCGCGAACTCCCAAACACGCTGACAATAATCTCCTGTTTCATTTTTCCTGCTGCTTATTGCGGCTGCTTGTGTTCGCGGGAGCGTTTGGCGGGCACAGCATTAAATTCTTCGATCATCGCCAGGCACAGTCCGTTCATCGCGTCCGTGGTCTCATGATTTTTCCCGTATTCGTTGTTGGTCATAAAGGAAAACGCCAATCTGCGTCCCCCGGCCGTATCCGCGAATCCCGACATGGTTCTCACGTGCTCTACAGATCCAGTTTTGGCATGCACTCTTCCGGCTGCAGGCGTATTCTTCATGCGCTCTTCCAGCGTCCCGTCAACGCCGGCCACAGGCAGCGACGCAAAAAAACTTTCAAACCACGGCCGCGTTTGTGCGTACCGCAACAAGGTAAGCATCGCTCGCGGAGTGACCATGTCGTGTCGCGATAATCCCGAGCCGTCCGTCTGGATCACGTCCTGGGAAGCAATTCCAACCTGGGCATAAAAGTCCGCGGCAAATTTCGCTACATCCTCGAAAGAATTCCAGGCCCCGGCTTGCCGCATGGCCGTCCGCAGCAATACTTCGGTGTGCAAATTCTGACTAATCTTGTTGACCAGCTTCACGGAATCGCCCAGGGGTATCGAGACATGTTCCGCGAGAACCGTCGGGGTGATCCCCTCAACGACAATCGCCTCGTGGCGCGCTCGCACGCCGCCGCCAATTTCCACGCCGCGTTGCTCCAGCAGTGCCTTTAATAATGTAGCCGCATGCAGCGCCGGCTCTTCAATCGCCAGCACTAATTTTCGCGGGGTGCTTTTTTCCGGCAGCGTTCCACGCACGACCACTAGGTGCGCGCCAGGCTCGCGGGTCAAGGTCAAATCGGCTTTTACGCTCGCCGCGCTGGTCGTTACCTGGTTATCCACCACAAAATCCTGAGTGCGCGGCGCCACCCCGACTTGCACCGCATCGCCTGCGACCTGTCCCGGCGTCAGCGTCACCGTCGCGGTGTTATCGTTCACCACCAGCGCCGAAATTGCCGCTCCGTATTCCCAGACCATGTCGTCAATTTCCCAACCGTCGGGATAGCGCTCCCTCGGAAAGTAGCTGTCGTCTCCGACCACATCGCCGGACATTTTCTTTACGCCCTTGGCCACCAAGGCGTCGGCAAGCTCCGCCAGGACTCTTTCCGGCGGTCCATCGAATTCTTCCTTCAAATTAAATGGAAATTTGCGATTCGAAAGATTGGGATCGCCCCGGCCCACCAGCACTAAGTCCGCACTCAACTCGCCCTCTGGCGAAACTACTCCCGTGCTTTCCACGGTGGTATGAAACCGAAACTCCGGGCCAAGTTTGTTCAGCGCCAGCGCGGTCGTAAACAGCTTCATATTCGATGCCGGCACAAAATACTTCGCTGCATTCTGCTCGTACAGCGTTTCTCCCGTTTCTGCATCGGCAATCAACAAGCCCCACTCGCCCTTACTGGCAGGTTCGGATCCCAGCAGCGCGTCCACCCTCTTTTCGAAGCGCGACGTTGCCGCAGCCGCTTTAGTAGGGCTCCCGGTGTGACCTTTCTTTTCTTTTTGCGCTAGCGATGCGGACGGATTCAAAAAGCAAGCAAAAAACACAACCGCCCAGATCGCCAGAGCGTATTGCAAACTCCTTCGCTTGATGCCCATTCCGCTCCCTGCTGGTAAATTACGGTCAACGAAAGTATAGTCGAAGCGCCGCGGATCACTCCCCTTAGAGGCTCGCTCAACATTAGCGATGCGCACTTGGGTCTGAGAATGGAACGTCCGCTGGTCGCGTCCACGTTAACCGTTTTTCCAACTATTGCGTCAAAAATCGAAACCGAGGTGAATTGCATATGAAGCGAATGCTTTCGTTGTTGGCTCTGGCCACACTCACGCTGCCGGTGTCTGGCGCAGATAGCAAAGTAACGCAGCGGCTCCAGAATTGCGGCACGGTGCTTCGGGAAATTATGGATATTCCCGAAGACATCCCACAAGACCTGATCGACAAGACCGAGTGTGTGATTGTGTTTCCGTCAGTACTCAAAGCTGCCTTTGTCGTGGGCGGCAGTTATGGCCGCGGCGCCATGACTTGCCGAACCGGCGAGAATTACAGCGGCCCGTGGAGCGCGCCATCCATGATGGTTATGGAAGCCGGGAGCGTCGGGTTCCAGATTGGCGGACAGGCCACCGACTTCGTGTTATTGGTGACGAATCCCCGGGGTGCTCACTCCATGCTCAAGAGCAAAGTAAAATTGGGTGCGGACGCTTCCGTTGCGGCTGGACCCAAAGGACGCACTGCCGAAGCTTCCACGGACGCAACTCTGCGCGCCGAAGTTCTCAGCTACTCACGTTCACGAGGGCTGTTTGCCGGAGTTTCGCTGGCAGGAGCGAGCCTGCGGCCGGACGGCGATGCCAATGAGGAGCTCTATGGAAAAGGTATCGAAGCTCATGACATCGTTTTCGGTCATGGCGCAAAAACACCGAAGGCAGCGCAGCGCATGATTGCTTACTTGAATCGTCGCACACCGAAGAACACTTCCGATCCACGGTCCCTACGCGAAGACTAGTTGCTAGTGGGCGAAGGGCACGCCTTCTAGGCCTTCCAGAAAGCCTTCCGTAAGGGGTTCAGCAACAGGGGAACTCCCAAGCCATCAGCGGCCTGGGAGTTCCCTTTTACCGCATATGCTATAGAAATTCCCTCGAGAAATACTTGCCGTGCGACCATGTATGACTTATAGTCATATATGGTTAATGGTCATATGAACTCTTCATTCGCGACTACTTCTTCGGACCGCCGGCAGAGGCGTTCCTCGCAGACCCGGGAACGCCTGTTTCGTGCTGCTCTCGATCTCTTCGCCAAGCACGGCTTCGCAGATACCACCGTGGAGGACATCACCAACGCCGCCGACGTCGGCAAAGGCACGTTTTTCAATTACTTTCCGAGCAAAGATCACGTTTTACTGGCTTTCGCCGAAATGCAACTCACCAAGCTCGAATCCATCATCGACAATCTTCGCCACACCAAGGAACCGGTTCCACAATTCCTTCGTACTCTTGCTGTGCGCATGACCGAAGAGCCTGGTCGCAATCCTTCCATAGTGCGCGCCCTGCTGCTCGCCAATTTGTCGAGCACTCCGGTGCGCGACGGTATGCGCATGAACCAGACCCGAGGACACCGATTGCTTACTGAGTTTGTGGAAATTGGCCAGCAGCGCGGCGAGCTGCGCAAAGATTTGCCTGCCGGTGACATTGCTCACGTCTTTCGCCAAACGGTTTTCGGGACTTTGCTGATCTGGTCCCTTTATGGGGACGATTCGCTGTCCACCCGCATTCGCACGTCTTTCGATGTGCTTTGGCAGGGTTTGTCGCCGCGCGACGGTCTAGCGCCAGCGGTTCCTGGGGTACCGCAGGAGGCGCGACATGAGTCGTAAGAATAGTGCGATTCTAATCGTGCTGATCGTGCTGGTCACCGCGGCCGTGGTATCTGCTCGATGGTTTCACGGGCGCAACGATTCCATCTTGCAAGGATCCGGCACCGTGGAAGCGCGTGATATCCGCGTTGGTTCCAAAGTCGGAGGGCGTATCGACAAGGTGCTTGTTCGCGAGGGCGATTACGTAAAAGCGGGCCAGATTCTGGTTACCTTTGACGACCAGGAACTGCAAGCCGCTCTCGGACAGTCACGAGCCGCGTGGGAAAAAGCTCACACCGGTTCGCGTCCGGAAGATATTGCGCAAGCGCGTGCCGCCACCGCCGAGGCTAACGCCGAATACGAGCAACGCAAGAACGGCTATCGCAGCGAAGATATCGCGGCGGCTCAATCGGACCTCGATCGTGCCAATGCCGAAGAAGTGCGAACCCATAATGATTTCGAACGCTATGATGCTTTAGCAAAAAAAGATCTCGTGTCGCGGCAGCAACGCGATGCTGCTGAAGCTGCGTGGAAGGTGGCCGCCGCGCAGCAAAAAAACGCGCAACAAAAATTGGCTCAGCTTCAACGTGGTTACCGTTCGGAAGAAATTGCTTCCGCCGAAGCGCGCTATCGCGCGGCACTGGCAACCCAGGAAAAATTCGAACACGGCAGCCGCGCTGAAGATATTGACCTCGCCAAGGCTGCTTACAACTACGACGCAGCGCGTGCGCGCGAAGCGCAGGTGGTTTCTCCGTCCGACGCCACCGTGGAAGTGCTGGATGTCCGTCCTGGAGATCTCATTGCGCCTAACACCCCAGTCGCCACGCTCCTCGAGCGCGATCAGGTGTACATCCGCATTTACATCCCCGAAACGGAGATTGGCCGCGTGCGCCTTGGCCAGCAAGCGGAAGTCCGCGTCGACTCTTTTCCCAACACGGTTTTCAATGGCCTCGTCGAGCAAATTAATCAGCAAGCCGAATTTCTTCCTCGCAACGTGCAGACTCGCAGCGAACGGGTGCACGAAGTAATCGGCGTAAAAGTTCGCGTCAATGACACCACCGGCGGTGTGCGTAGCGGCATGGCCGCCGACGTGAAGTTAAAAGCTGCGAATTAATTTATGCCTGCCAATAACGAACCACACCCGGCAGAAGCCTCCATCTACGCCAAAAATCTGGTTCGCCGTTTTGGCGACTTCGTTGCCGTCGACGGCGTCAGCTTCCGCGTCGAAAAAGGAGAAATTTTCGGCTTCCTGGGCCCCAACGGCAGCGGCAAAACTACCGTCATCAAAATGCTTACCGGCCTGTTGCCCCTTAGCGAAGGCTCCGCCTGGGTGGAGGGTCTGGATGTGCGCACCGATGCGGAGTCTGTCCGCGAGCGCATCGGCTACATGTCTCAAAAATTCAGTCTGTACGATGACCTCACGGTCACCGAAAATCTGCAATTTTATGGGCGTATTTACAGCTTGCCGCCCGCGCGTATGAAGCAGCGCATCGACGAAATCGTCCAGCTTAACGGGCTAGGTCCATACATGAATCGCCTCGCAGCCCGCCTCTCCGGCGGATGGAAGCAGCGTTTGGCGCTGGGTTGCGCCATGCTTCACGAGCCGAAACTTTTGTTTCTCGATGAGCCCACTGCGGGCATTGACCCCGTCGCGCGACGCGAATTATGGGATCTGCTGTTTGAACTGTCCGGCCACGGCATCACCTTCTTCGTGACGACCCATTACATGGATGAAGCGGAGCGCTGCAGTCACGTCGCATACATCTATTACGGAAAACTTATCGCCGATGGCACACCCGTAGAACTGAAGAAAATTCCAGAGGTGCAGCCCGCCGGCACCAAGCGCGTTGAAATCAGTACGCCTGAAGTCACCCGCGCGCTGCGAGTGGCGCGCAAAATTCCCGGGATTCGCAGCGCCACAATTTTTGGCGAATCCATTCACGCACTGGTGGAAGACCGTTACGACCTTCCAGATCTTCGCGCGCAGCTGCTCAAAAACGACATCACCGTGACCGACATCCGCCCGCTGACACCAAGCCTCGAAGATGTCTTTGTCGAACTTACCTACAAACACCAGGCGCAATTGGAGACCGCCCGTGAATAATCTGTTTCGCGGCTTCCGCGCCGTTTTTTATAAAGAAGTGCTGCACGTGAGGCGTGATTCCGCCACGCTGTTTTTTTCTTTGTTCATCCCGCTGATTCAAATGTTTGTGCTCGGTTTTGGCATAGACACCAACGTGAGACAGGTTCATACCGTGGTTTTTAATGGCGACGGCAGGCGCGAAAGTCGCGAACTCATCGACCGTCTAAAGAATTCCGACACCTTCAATATCATCGATTATGTAGCCAACGATCGCGATCTCAACGATGCCATCGTCTCCGGGCGCGCTCGCGTGGGCATAAAAATTCCCGTCGACTATTCCGACCGGCTCATCCACAACATGAGCGCTCAGGTCCTGGTGCTCATCGACGGTTCTGATTCGTCTGTCGCCGGTCAGGCCATTAACGTAACCACCGCCATAGGGCTCGACGAATCCCTCCGCCGTGTCCTCGCCGACCGCGCTACCTTCGCCGTGGATATGCGTCCAAAACTACTTTTCAATCCCGACTCACGCTCTCCAAATTTCCTGCTGCCCGGGCTCACCGCTATCTTACTGCTTAACGTCACCACTTTTCTTACCGCCTTCGCCATCGTGCGCGAAAAGGAACGCGGCACTCTGGAGCAACTTTTTGTCACGCCGGTCCGACCATTCGGTTTGTTGCTGGGAAAATTGCTCCCTTATTTCTTCATCGGCTTTACCGAACTTTGCCTGATTCTTACTTGCATGCGTTTCATTTTTCAGGTGCCTATCCACGGCAGCGTTCTGCTTCTGGCCCTGCTCTCATTGCCTTACCTGTTCGTGTCCCTTTCACTCGGCATTTTAATTTCCAGTAAAGCAGGCACCCAGGGCGAGGCCATGCAGCTCGCGTTCGTTACTATCCTGCCCAGCATTTTCTTTTCCGGCTATATCTTCCCGCGCGAAACCATGCCCATCTTTTTTCGCGTCATCAGCTATTTCGTTCCCGCCAGCTATTTCATCAACATCACTCGCGGAATTATTCTTCGAGGAGCTGGAATTCAACATCTATGGATGGACGGCCTGGCACTTTTCGCCATGGGCACACTGTTGCTGATCGTCGCGGCGCGCCGTTTCCAGAACAAAGTCATCATGGCCTAGCGGTTTTTTCATGACGACCTGGCCGCTTTTATTGCGAGACCTAGCTCGCCTTACTTAGCGAACAGCTTTGAATTTGCTCCATCCCGCTATTCCCTGCGCCACCATTCCACGACAGCGACATTTGCGGGCAACCGCCTGTTCTGGTCCTCTCCTCCCAGGGACGAGTCGAAAATCCATGTTCCTTGCGAATTTTCGCCACGCGCTCCGCTACCTTGCGGCGGTATTCTTCTGGCGCATACCCGTTTTTCGCGTACCACTTTTCATATTGCCTGGCCAGCCGCGGGAATTTCTGCCGGACAAATGGGAAGAACTGCTTTGCTGAGGACGGCATAAGAAACAGCGCGTTCGAGAAAAACCATTGTGCGCCGGCGGCACGCACCGCCGCAGCCACCGCCTCCAAATCCCCCTCACGATCGGTTATTCCAGGAATCAGCGGCGACGCTGAAACTCCTACCGCTAACCCCGCATCGCTCAATTGCTTCACCGCCGCGACACGCAAATCCGGTCGCGGCGCTCGCGGCTCGAGAAGCCGCGCCAATCTTGGCCGCATAGTTGTGATCGTTACGTTTAGAGAAAGCGACGAACGTTCCGCGATGCGCTTGAATACGTCAATGTCGCGCACGATTTGATTGGACTTGGTAATAACCGAAATACTCAGGCCCTCGCGTTTCGCCAATTCCTCCAGGCACGCCCGGGTCACGCCGTATTCTTTTTCTGCCGGCTGGTACGGATCAGTGGCCGTCCCGATGGCAATGTGGTCCGGGTGCTCGCCGCCGGAGGCCTGCGACTGATAGGAATATTTGCGCGCCACATCCCAGGCCAGCAGTGCCGCGGCATCCTTCTTCACGTATATCTTTTTCTCGAATTCGCCGCCGTCCAGCTCCATGTATTCATGGGTGTAGCGCGCGTAGCAGTAATGACAGCCGAATTCGCAGCCACGATAAGGATTAATGGTCCATTCGAATGGCACACGCCGAGAATCGCAGCGGTTGAGAATGGATTTAACCGGCAACAGAAAGTACTCGGGCCGTTCCGCTGAACTCCGGCGAGTTTCTGCCGGAGGAGATTTTGCTGCGAGGCGGGCTATACCTATCAACGGCGCATTTACGCCATTGGCAGGTGCCACAACAGCAGCACGGGTACCGGTCTCTGACAGGTTTTGGGGACCCGCCGAAACCGCTGGTGGCGGGGGGCAATCCGCCACGTTCGTACCCGGGTTGCTGTTGTGTGGACCGCTAGCGACCGGGGCAAGGTCTGCGATCCCATTCTTTGGGCTTTGCGTGTCAGGACCATCGGGAAAGAGTGATGCGGTGGTTGATGGTGCGATGCGCCGTCGAGCGAAAGCTCTCGCCGGCGAGGGGAACGACATTGGGGACATAGCCCACCTCGAAGCACCGCGCTAGTATTTCGCTTTTTATTCGCCTAGTCAACAACTATTTTCGCTTTTAATTCGCCTATA
>Ga0193728_1000645_pt1 | contig 17071 bp, 14 predicted proteins | sample U1c1metaG_FD_143037 | JGI IMG/M metagenome (GOLD analysis project Ga0193728, IMG submission 143037) | Soil microbial communities from a riparian zone of the East river system, Colorado, United States - U1c1 | ecosystem: Environmental > Terrestrial > Soil > Riparian zone | place: USA: East River...
ATGCGCCAAGCGAAAAGAAATGACGAAGCGCGCCAGGCATTTGAAAAAGCCGCTCAGATAGCGCCGGATAATCTGTTTCTGGTCGATCAACTCGTCGATCTCGACTTGCTGGACAAGCATTTCGACGCTGCCCGGCAGCGGATACAGCGTCAGTTCCAAAAAACGCCCAATTTGCCGGCTGGCCATTATTGGGAAGGCAAAATCCTGGCCGCGGAAGGAAAATGGGATTTAGCCGAGGTAGAGCTTCAAAGGACGCTCCAGCTCGATCCTAATTTTTCCGCCGCCTACGATTTGCTGGTCCAGACTTATCTTGCAACCAACAAACTTCCGCAGGCGGTTAGCCAATTGCAAGGGCTGCTCTCGAAGAACCCCAACAATACGCCATCGCTCATGACGCTGGCGCTCGTATACGAGCGGATGAACGATTTCCCAAAGGCGCGTGATGCTTACGAGAAGCTCCTCTCGACCGAGCCCAACTTCGTTCCTGCGTTAAATAACCTGGCTTATCTCTACACCGAGCACCTGAATAATCTCGACAAGGCTTACGACCTGGCGGGTAAGGCCCGTGAGCTGCTGGGGCAGGACCCTTCGGTCGGCGACACCCTTGGCTGGGTCCTTTACAAACGGGGCGACTATCAGCAAGCCCTGACGGTTTTGCAGGAGAGCGCTGGAAAAGCCGCCGACAATCCGGAGATGCAATTTCATCTGGGCATGACCGCGTACATGATGGGCCAGACAGATCTGGCCAGGGCTGCCTTCCGAAAAGCCGTGAGCGCAGCCAAAGATTTCCCGGGCAAGGATGAGAGCAAACGTCGTCTCGCCTTGCTCGAGAGCGGCACGGGCGCCTCGCCGGAATTGTCGATTTCACAACTCGAGGCCATGACCAAAGAGCAGCCTAACGATGTCGTCTCCCAGATGCGTCTGGGGGAAGCTTACGAAAAACAAGGCGCAGCGGACAAAGCGGCCGCGGCCTTTGAGCAAGCGCTAAAACTGAATCCAAAACTGGCTGCGGCCATAACCAAGCTCGCGCAACTCAATGCTGGACCGCTCCACAACAAGGAGAAAGCTCTCGCTTACGCAAAGAAAGCGCGAGAACTCGCGCCAGCCGATCCCCAGATCGCCGGCATTCTTGGAAAAGTTGCGTACGATAGTGGCAATTTCACCTGGTCCTACAGCCTTCTGCAGGAAGCCGTGCGCCAGCGCGCAAACGATGCCTCGATCCTGCACGATCTGGCGTGGGCGGCTTATAGCCTGGGAAAAGTCAATGAGGCTCGAGACGCGATGCAAAAAGTCCTGACGAACAATCCTGACTCCTCCCAGGCTGCCGACACCAAAAAATTTCTGGCGTTGTCCGGCCTGGATGAAAATCCGAAGGAACTCATGGCCGCCGAGATCGATGTGCAGAAGGAATTAAAATCGAACTCCGAATATGTGCCGGCACTTATGGCCGAGGCCGCGCTTCTTGCGCAGCGCGATCAAATAAAACCGGCAACCGAAATGTACAACGACATCGTGCGCCGATTGCCCGATTTCGCGCCGGCGCAGAAACGCCTGGCTACGTTGTACGCTCAAGACCCATCCACGGTCGCTGCCGCCTATGACCTCGCTACAAAGGCGCGCAAAACATTACCGGACGACTCCGAGTTGTCCGAGCTTCTTGGACGATTGAGTTACGAAAAAAAGGAATACCCCCGCGCCATCCAGTTGTTACAGGAAAGCGCTCGGAAACGGCCGCTCGACGCCGATTCTCTTTTTTATCTGGGAATGTCTCAGCTCCAGGCCAGACAAAAGGCCGAAGCGCGCGGAATCCTTAATCAAGCTTTGGTCGCCGGCCTTCATGAACCTCGCGCGACTGAAGCAAAGCGCGCCCTCACGGATCTCCAGCGGGAGTGAAAACAGATCGCCGAAACCAATTCCGCGGCTAGGCAATCATGTTTTATTTGCCAACCAAAGCGCTGATAACTAATGGCCAGACTCGCGCCGCTACTCTTTCCAAACGCGCTTTAGCCGCATCTTCTGCCCGTAAAACTCGAGACAGCTCGAATCGGACACGTGCTTCGTCTTGAAGGACACCATGATGCCCTCGCCGGCAAGGGCGATTCTTCCAGTGCCGGCGTTCTTGCTGCTGTCCTTAAACTTGAACTCGACTGTGCCCTTGTTAGTCACTTTGCCGGTGCCATCGGCCTCCGGCGCGGCGCCGTGGCCGTCGTTGTAACCTGCGCTGAACCAGACCCACACCGTGTCTCCACTTTGCTGAAGGCTCATTTGAAACACGGCTTGACCGTTTAGAAAATTCTTGTCGGCGTATTCACCGGCAAAATTTTCTCCGGCGGAGAGTGCATCGAATGTAGCTGCGAATAGGGCAATTGAAACGAATGATCCGACGCGGCACGCGTTCATGCGCACAGAATAGCGACTCGGACAAAACTGGCAAGCTCATGGAATGCCATCTTGGCTGACGCGGGAGCCAAGCTTCCAGCCTGGCGTTTTGATTCGGGAGCCTGGCAGGCTGTTGGCTCAGCCGCCACGGGAACGATAAGCTCGCTCCGAACGATTTCGCCGCGAAGCCTAACTTTTCCATTCGCTTTTCGAGACCAAGCAGCATCTTGCGCCTTTGACCCTCGAACAATGCTGGGAGCATGACACGCAAACTATGAGACCAGAAACTCGCTGTCCTCGGCGCCGGGAAACTCGGGGGCATTCTTCTTCGCGCGTATCTCAAGCAGGGGCTGTTTTCGCCGAACCGTGCGAGCGCGACGGTACTCCACGGCGATAAAGCGGCCACTCTCAGCAAGGATCTTGGCGTCGGGTGACATCCGACAATCGCAAAGCTGTCGCGGGGGCCGACATTGTGCTGCTTTGCGTCAAGCCTCAAGTGATTCGTGAGGTGCTCGAGGAGATCCGGCCGCATGTCGATGAGAAAGCGCTGGTGATTTCGGTAGCGGCTTCGGTGCCCACCAGCTACATCGAGCAGCACCTGGGCCCGAGGGTCCCCGTGGTGCGGGCGATGCCCAACACGTGTTCGGCGGTGGGCTGCGGAATGACGGGGATTTGCCGGGGCGCACACGCGGCAGAGGAGCATCTCGAGGTGGCCCGCGCCATGTTCGACACCGTCGGCCGCACGGTGGTGGTCGACGAGAAGCTCATGGATGCCGTTACCGGACTCTCGGCAAGCGGTCCGGCATTTGCGTACATCATTCTGGAATCGCTGGCAGAGGCGGGAGTCAAAGTCGGCCTGCCGCGGGACGTGGCCACGCTGCTGGCCGCACAGACGATGAAGGGCTCAGCGAGCGTGGTGCTGGAGACGGGAGACCACCCAGCTCTGCTGAAAGACGCGGTAACGACGCCAGCTGGCTGCACGATTGACGGCATCCTCGAACTCGAAGAAGGGAAGCTGCGCGTCACGCTGATCAGGGCGGTCGTCAAAGCCACACTCCGCGCCGGGGAGCTGCTCTTCGAGAAATGACCCGCTTAGAGCCCGAACCTCGTCATCCAGCGGCAGGCCAACATCGCACGAATCGAACGAAAAAGTGGCTTAGAGCCCTTGTCTGCGTTGAGTCTACTCGCCAGGCTCTTTCAGAACATCGAGTCGAACGGTTCTCCTTCGCTTCCGCAAAGCCGGCGAGTTCAAGGAGCCGTAGCGATCACGCTTTGCAATTTCGAGCAAAACAAAAAGCCGCCACGCGGTAAAGCGTGACGGCTGATTGTGAAATGCTGCCGCTTTGTTGGAGCGGGCGCGGCTTTAGGGATTGTTGACCACGTGCGGTGCAGGTTTGCTTGCCTCAAGCTGCGCGCTCACCTTCTGAAAGCTAGCAGTAAGCGCTTCAATTTGCTTTTGCTGTTCCGCGAGCCTGGACTGAAAGTCCTGCTTTAACTGCGCGACGATCGCTTTCTGTTCCTGCAGTGTGCGGTGCTCTTTGAGAAACTCATTGAGCAACATCGCGTTCACCGCGTCGTAGCGCACGGTGTAGATCTCGCCAGTCTCGTCGCGCACCACCAGGTCCGGGTTTACCGCGGCCACTTCTTCGGCGATTAAACCAAACTGTGGCGTGCCTGTGGCGTCGCTCTTATAGTGAAACGTTACCGGCTTAAGGGCCAGGATGGCTTCGCTGGCCCTGTCCATTGATTTAATTTCTTTCTTGAATCGGCGCGAAGAGCTGGCCGTCCCGAGCTGGCCGACGGAGTCTATCAGGACCGGTACGGCGTTGGGGTTTCCCGTTGTAACCCCACGAATGCCAGCGATAAAGGTGGCCAGCTGAAATCCTGTTGTGCCGATGCGGATCCTGCCGGACTCGCCAGCAACACCTCCATTGCCGATATCAATATTGTTAATGCCGGTGGTGAGATTTTCACCGGCCAAATGGCCCAATGCGATGTTGTTGCTGCCCGAGGTGTTGCTATCGAGCGCCTGAATACCAATGGCCGCGTTGTGGTGGCCGGTTGTGTTGAGCAAGAGCGCTTGAATACCAATGGCGGTGTTGAAGTTGCCGGTGGTATTGCTGTAGAGCGCCTGCAAACCGTTGGCCGTGTTGTAGGTGCCGGTGGTGTTGTGATAGAGCGCGCCAAAACCAGTGGCCGTGTTGTTACCGCCTTGGGTATTGTAATAGAGCGCTTTATAACCGGTGGCAGTGTTCTGGTTGCCTACGGTGTTGTTCGCGAGCGAATAAGCGCCAACGGCATTATTGAAAAACCCGGTTGTATTGCCATAGAGCGCATACACGCCAGTGGCAGTGTTGGAGCCGCCGCCAGTATCGCTAAACAGAGCCCGAACACCCGTTGCCGTATTTTGGTTGCCGGTGGTGTCATGATTGAGCGCTTCAAAGCCAAAGGCGCTGTTCCAAATGCCGCTGGTCAGATTGACCAGCGCCCCGCTGCCATAGGCTGTATTGGTTTGCGCTTGCGCTTGCGCTTGTTGCGGAAACGCAGAGCAGACCAGCGTCATGGCCAGGATAACGAACGTTGTGAAGCTTTTGGATTGAATTAAGTGATTCATATATTGAAACTCCTTTTTCTCCCGTTGGGTTGCCCCTTACGACCGCAAGTGCGAAAAGGGGAAAGAAGGCTGCCGGGAAGCAACTTCCTGCCCTAAACGGTAAGCTTACCATATACCAACAGATACGGGCGCGACTTGATTATCCAACAGAAGTTGCTCCTAACCAGCAGGTTTACCCTGATAAAGTTTTTCAATTCAACGTGAGAACGGTGATCCGCGCTAATCATAAGTGTAAGACCTTCCGACAGAGATCTGCGCAAGCCACGAAGGAGCGACAGTCGCAAGACGTTGATCATCAGTCTCATAAAAATAATCACACCTTTTGTGAGGGATTCCGACGCTCAGGCGCGATGCCTTATGGCCGCAGTTATGTCTCGGTCCCGGTCACCAGGGCAACATTCAACATGGGTCCGCACGCACAATGAAGTGGTGATTTCTGGCGCGATGTGGGGCCGTTGAAATCGTCTGGAATCCCTACGTTTTTCAATTATGCGTTGTAATCCACTTGGCTCGTGGTTGTTATGTAGGTCATTGCTCACGTCGCTGGCGTAATATGTCGGTCGGCCTTACAATTCTCGTATCTGTGCCCTTTTAGCGGGTGCGAGATCTCGCAATTATTTTTACTAACGCAAATTGCTTACAACGAGAATATTACGGATCAAGTCCCGAATCGAATAGCAGGAAGTCTAACGCTTTGGCAAGGGTCTTGCTTCCTCATCAACAAGAAAGTAACCAACCTCAAACAAATTGGAGAAATAAATAATATGAACAAAATAAAATACATCGCAGCAGTTTTGATAGCCCTCGTCGGTCTGGGCCTTCAACAAGCCAAAGCAGACGTTTTCACCTCTTCCCTTAATCAGGGGAACTCTGCCATCAGCAGTTTTACCGGGCCTTATGGCACGGTGACCATCACTACGACGGGGACCAACACCGCCACCGTTACGTTTACGTCCAACACAGTCGCTGGGAATGCGTATCTATTTGGAGACGGGGGCAGCGTTGCTCTCAATGTGAACGCTACTACGTTTAGCGTTAGTGGCATCAGTGGGTCAAACAGCGGGACAGGATTCACACCGGGACCCTTTAGTCAGATGGTGGCTGGTAATGAAGACGGATTTGGAAGTTTCAATCTAAGAATCCGTAGCTTTGACGGCTTTAGTCACTCGTCAGACACTATCACGTTCACCCTGACTAACACCAGCGGCACTTGGGCTAGTGCGGCTGACGTCCTCACCAATAACGCCAATGGCTTTGATGCGGCGGCTCACATCTTTGTTACAACATCCCCTGCCAACGCTTCAAACAGCGCACTCGCTACCGGTTTCGCTGGTGAAGGTGGTGGCGTGGTGGCTCCCGATGGTGGAACGACCGTGATGTTGCTCGGAGTTGCCCTCGGGGCGCTCGGTATGGCGCGGCGGTTCCTAATGAGTTAACGGGTCTAAAAAATCTCCCGACACAAAAGAGTGGCCGTTCGAAAGAACGGCCACTTTCGTTTGTACGCCCGACACGGGAGCGGCGTTGTATCCGCGGTCTTTTAAGAACTCGCATGCGGCGTAGGATCTTCCTTGTTTGTCGCGCGCGGCCAGATCAGGATTCACCTTTTCCATACAAGCTCAGATAATTAGGCGTATGCCTATTATCATATCTGCTGCTAACGCTTTCGGCTTCAGAACCACAAGGAATGAACACCCGATCCTGTAAAGCAAAAAAAATCCCATCGCCGCATTCCCCTGCACCGCGTGCGACCATTCTTGGCGTTTCTATTTTTCTGATGGCGATTACGTGGCTGGTCTTCGGGGAGACGCTGCGCCACCCGTCCATCAACTTCGATGATCAAGAATATGTCTTCGAAAATCCCAAAATAAACACAGGTTTAACTTCAACCGGCGTTCTCTGGGCTTTCACACATTCCCATGCCGAGAATTGGCACCCGCTTACTTCGATCTCGCACATGCTGGATTGCCAGCTTTTTGGACTGCAGGCTGGGTGGCATCATTTCACTAATGTTCTACTGCACACGATCGCTGTGATCCTGCTTTTTCTTGTATTTCGAGAAATGACAGGCGCGCTCTGGCGCAGCGCGTTTGTTGCGGCGGTGTTTGCGATTCATCCATTGAGGGTAGAATCGGTTGCGTGGATTGCGGAACGGAAAGATGTCCTCAGCGGCGTATTTTTTATGCTCACGCTGGGCGCTTATGTTCGTTACGTCCGGGAGCCGTCAAGCATACGCTACCTGATTGTTGCTGTGCTCTTCGGGCTTGGCCTGATGACCAAGTCGATGCTCGTGACGCTTCCGTTCGTCCTCCTCGTCTTAGACTACTGGCCACTCGGCCGCTTTGCGCACGTCTCCCCAGCCGAACCAAAACCTAAAAATGGATTCGGTCGTTGGTGGGGCCATAGGTCCATCCCCACACGCCTGATTCTGGAAAAGATTCCTCTGATCGCGCTTTCTGCCGCATCTTCAATAATCACACTTTTCGCCCAAAAACGTGCGGCTATTTCTGTCGAGTCTTTACCGCTCGTGTGGCGAATGAAGAATGCGTTTGTTAGCTACGTCGCCTACATGTGGCAGATGGTTTGTCCGATCCGCCTGGCTCTCGTTTATCCCCACCCCGAATATCGCCTGTCGCTTTGGGAAGTCGCTCTGGCGATCGCATTCTTAACCGGGGTGACCGCAGTTGTGGTGGCTTTCAGGAGGAAACATCCGTACTTGATCACGGGGTGGCTTTGGTACGTCGGAATGCTTGTGCCCGTAATCGGCATCGTACAAGTTGGAGCTCAAGCGCGAGCAGATCGCTATACTTACCTTCCGCAGATCGGTCTTTACCTGATCGCGACTTGGACTATCGCGGATTTGTCTGTTGCCTGGCGTTGCCGCCGCCAAATCCTTGGCGTTGCTGCCGCAATAGTAATTGCCGGTTTGGCATGGTTGGCGTGGATTCAGAACACGTATTGGCGTGACAGTGAGGCCCTCTGGACTCGCACACTTGCCGTTACATCCCATAACGATGTCGCACATGCGAGTCTCGCCGACCTTCTTCTGAGACGTGATCGCATCGACGAAGCAATTTCTCATTCTGAAGAAGCGTTAAGGATTCATTCCCGCAACGGGAGTGCCCACAACACGCTAGCGTTTGGCCTGTTCCGGAAAGGCCGCGTGGATGAGGCAGTCGCTCATTGGAAAGAAAGTCTGGAAATCAGGCCAGATGATATGAATGCCCAGGCCTACCTGGCCTGGGTGCTCGCTACCTCTCCAGATGCGTCGCTGCGGGATGGCGCCAAGGCGGTTGAGTTGGCGAAAAAGGTGCTCGAGCATACCGACCATGCGGACGTAGTCGTTCTTCGAACACTGGCGGCAGGGTATGCGGAGAGCGGCCAGTTCTCTGAGGCTATCGAGACGGCTCAACAAGCCCTGCAACTGGCAATCGCTCAGGATAAGTCCGCTTTGATCTGGGATCTTCAATTAAACATCACCAATTATCAGAGAAACCGTCCACTGCGAGACCCGGGAGCTTTGAATAAGACTCCAGCAGTGGAATCCGGCAATCACAACTGACGGTAAATTCGGTGAGATGGTGAGATGGAGAATTCGCAGCTGGCGCGGCATCGCCAGGCTCTAACCCAAACCCTCAACTGTGTCAGCGATAATTGCCCAATATTTCTCCATCACCTCGATTTTTATGACCGGGTGAATTTCCCACGCGTCCCGAACCGGCGGGCTTTGCAAAAGCCGAAACAATTCACTGGGCAAAGAATTCGCCGCCCCAAAACTGTGCGCGGCTTCGAACCGCTGAAATACCCCATGAAAGTGAGCAATCGTCGAGAACTTTCTCGCCTTCGCCTGTGATTGCGCGCTTCTCTTTTTTCTCCGGGAACTCCTACCGAATCGTCGGAATACCTTACGACCGTCGGAATACCTTACGATTCCGGACCGGTAACGGCATATATTCGCGCGATCACCTTATCGTGTTAACTGGTTAGTAAACAGTTTCTTATGACATTTCTTCGATGTCGCTCTTGGCTTTGGCACAGAGGTTGCTTTCTTACTTTGCAACATGAAACCTATGAAAATAAACATCGTTCCCCTAAACAAACTTGCGCTGATTTCCGCGGCCGTTTGCGCCGTAATGCTTGCATTCAGCCACAATGCCAGCGCCAACAGGATCGTTGGGGGGATCAATATTCCTACTTCAGCCCTGACGTTCAATGATACTCACGTTGTGGGCACTATATCCCCTGCCGCCCCAGCCAGTCCGGCCGACGTAGCACCTTATATCAACTTTATGATTGGCTTGGTGCCTGGCCACTCTGGTACCTTCCACAACCCGCCCCATACCCAGACCGTCACGCGCTCAAGTAATCTGTTCCCTTCCTTGCCTAACGCGCTAGTGCCGGGGGCTGTATCTGGTACCGGTACAACTATAAATCTTGGCGCCGGCGGTGTATTTTCATACCTCTTTGCGAAATACGACGGTCAAAACGATATTTCTCAGGTTTGGTACGTCGGTAATTTAAGTGGGATCCTCACGATTCCTCTCGATGGCCCCTTGGGGCATGGCCTTTCCGGCTGGATACTTTTTGGCCCAGGCGGCACCCCTAGTGTTCCGGACGGCGGCACCACGGTAATGTTGCTCGGGGCAGCTCTCGGTGCGCTTGGTATTGCGCGACGCTACCTAATGAGTTAACCGGTTCGAGCGTTCGATCTCGCTAAAAAGCTTGAATAAAAAGTGGCCGTTCGTTGAACGGCCACTTTTAGCTTGTACGCCGGAGACGGGAGTGGGCTCAGTTGGGCTGCTTCGTGAGAGTGTGCTCGCATTTCGCGACGTTTATCCAGTTCGTCGGCGCCCCTGCCGAGCTTTTCTCCTCTGAAAAGAACCACGAGCAATAATTTTGGCACTGCGCGAACTTCTGCCCGGACTCTGTTCCCGGTGTTTCTTTGCCGGTGGCTTCCACAGCGAGGCGAAGCTTTCCCGCTTGCAAAAATCATCGCAAGAGTAGCTGGTGAAGTTCTCCCACGGGGCTGCCGAGCGTATGCAAAAGGAATCGCAAAACCGCGCTCCTCATCCCAGTCCTGCGTCGCCGCGGCGATGCCTTGGTAACTGGATTCAACTCAGATCAGCAATCATTTGAGTCGGCGGCCGTCCCCGAGTGTGAGTCGGACAAGAACTCCTATGGCGAATTGGGCCGTTTTCGGGGAGCAGGCCAGCCGGCTTTCGAGGCGTTTTTTTGTTAGCCGCTTCCGGAAAATCCGAAAAGCAACGCCTACTTTAATGCGCGGTCACGCGTCGCATCGCCCGATGCCGGCTACCGCGTGTTCCGCGAATCTTCGTCGTCACCGATCTCGATACACCCGACCCGACCGTTCCCCTGGAGACGATGTGCAAACCATGTTCGTCTTCGTAGCCTTCCGGGGCTTTGCGCAGTTCTCGGGCAATCAGTGCCAGCGAGCTCACTCCGAACACGAGAAGGCTTGCTGCGAGGATCATGACCAAACCTTGAGCAAGATTTGCGCCATACTAATTAGTTGCTTCGACTCTTTCGCGCCAATAGAGGATTTCGCGTCTTCAATCCGGTAATCTTACCAGTGGGAGGATGCCCGGCGTAAACTAACGCCCGCGATCAACGAATTCTTTCCACACATTGCGCCTCGCCGAGTTTTATCGGCACAATCCGTCAGATTTTGGACAGTTTCGTCAGGTGCTGGACACCCGGTAAGGCATTATTCCTTCCGCCCGATGAGCGTTAGGCGGCGAGCAATCTTGCTGTCGAAATCTCCATTTCAAGGGATCGCCCGAGAAACTCAAGCAGCACTCGAACCCGTTCTCTCGCAGGCAACAAACGAGTAACCACGCCCTCCAATCCTTGAAAAGCTCCCTCCGTAATTTGAACCGGTTGGCCAATTTTGATGGATGAATCGACAGTCACGACTTCTTCCGCACCCACTCTCGATTGAAGCGCAACCATAATATCTTCCGACAAGGTTGCCAGGCGATCCCCAAAGTGCACGATCCCTCGAATACCGTGAGAGCTTTCAACGGCGCGATGTTGTTCCCCATAAACAAATTTCGCGAACAAATAACCGGGAAACATCGCCTCCACGAACCAGACCGGCCCTCTTTGGGTCATCCTGCGGAAACGCAATCGAGGCGAGAAACACTCGATGTGAAAAAGACGCCGGACCGCGGTCGCAGCCAGATGTTCTCGCTTAGGCTGCGCCTTTAGACAGAACCAAACTGGCTCATTGAGCAGGGCAAGCGAGGAGGATGACTGCGTCACATAGCCAACTACGGAATTCGGAATCCCAAGGTCCGAAAAATCGTCAAACTGATTGTAACTTTTTTCGTCAGGAAAATGGTGTCTGTGGAAACGAAAGGCACATCGCAGGAGGCTCTCTTCGAGGCGCAGGAGTCGAACCTGCGCTACTCGCGTTGAACATCAAGCACTTGCGAGGGGCGACACACAAATAGACACACAAAAACTCCGGGAAAGTGCCCAATTGGTCGAGATTATCAAAGCTTGGAACCGCGTCCCGGTCGGGCTGAGGGACGCGATTCTTGCAATTATCCGGAGCGTGAAAAACGGGGAAACGTAACATGCGATTCAAAGGGACATGCATTGCTGTGGAGGATTCCTCGTATCAGTCGAAGCGCTCCGGCCGCGTCGGCCAAATGACGCTGACGTGCCTCGATGCTGACAAGGTGTTGCGCCTGAAGGATACGGTCGACGTGGTGCTGCCGCAGGAAGAGTTTGAACGGATCAAGGAGCACCCGATCGAGAAGACGTTTGAATTTCAAATAATCGAGATTCGATCGGGCCGTGGTCCGCGGTTCCGATTCGATGCGCGGTTGGCGGCTCCAAAATAGCTTTTAATGATGGAAGCACCCGAAGTTCACATATTGACACAGCAGTCGTGGCAGCTGTTTGGAACATTCACGTTTAATGATGAGGTGATGTCGACGGCGCGATGCTTCAATATGTTCTTTGCCTGGCTTAGACAATCGGCCAGGCAGTTTCGGGTTTACTTCCCCGATCTTCCATGGTGTCTGCGGATGGAAGATGGCGAATTAATTGGTCGCAGGCATTCCTTCTCGCAGGGTTTCCCTCGCGTTGCATCCATTTGACGACTTGTTATTGGATGGCGCACAAGTGGGAAGAGTTAGGCGGTGGAATGGCTCGTATTCGACAGTTCAACCCGGCGCTAACAGGCGTGGGTTATATCACCAAATGCTTGTCCGGGCCAGACGGCGGTGATCTCTACGAGTTCGACAAGTTCGGACTAAAATCCTGCGAACTGACGCTTAGCAAGGCGCTATTGCGAAACGCAAAACGTGCTTGTGATAGGAGATGGCGCTGTTAGCACTGGGCACGGCTACAATTAGCCGACTGTGACTCACGAAGGTTCCTCAGCCGATGCCGCGCGCGGAGCGCGCGGCGCGGCGAGGGGCTTGAAGAGAAATTGTGCCCAAATGGGGAGAGCAAGTGGTTAATCGAGTGGACTCTTCACACTGATTCCGGGCCGATTGAGCACGTGGGTGTAGATCATCGTGGTAGTCACGTCTTTATGGTCTCACAACTCCTGCACGGTGCGAATATCGTAGCCTTTTTCGAGGAGATGCGTTGCGAAGGAATGTCGAAATGTATGACAGCTTGCCGCCTTGCTTAATCCAGCAGCGCGCACCGCCCTCTTGACCGCCTGCTGCAATGCCGTTTCATCGATGTGGTGCCGTCGTTTGATTTGGGTTCGCGGATCGATAGAGATCCGCGAAGAAGGAAAGACGAATTGCCAGCTCCATTTGCGTGCTGCGCGGGGGTATTTGCGTGCGAGTGCATCGGGCAACCACACTTTGCCGAAGCGATCGGCCAAATCCTGTTTATGCTGTAGTTTTACTTCTGCAGATGCAGTTGCAATGCGGGGCCGCGATATTCACGGGCAACATCGTGATGCGATCTCTAAAACTCCGCGCATACCGCCCACACCGTCTCGCTGAATATCGACGGCAAACAATCCGCGCCGTTTTAGCTCCCGGCGCAGTCGTTCAACACATTCACGGTTGGCGGGTCTGTGACGCGCGGCAGTTAACGCCGCCTTACGGCGCGTGGATGGCTTTGCGCGCCTCGTAGATTTTGATGTGTTCGCGGATGTCGGCGATCACCAGCGGCTCTACGGCGGGAAGCGTCAGCGCTTGCTGCGCGGTTTCCACAGCGTGTTTAAAATCGCCGGCTTCGGAGTAAGCGGCGGACAGCGTGTCGAGATAGGACGCGACGCGCCAGTGCGTTGTGCTGACGCAGCGTTCAGCCAGCTCGACGGCTTTTTTTCCATCGCGCAATTTCGGATCAAGGTCGGTCGCATACGTCCACGCGAGGCCATTGAGCGCGTCGAGATTTTCCGGTTCGACGGCGAGCGTGTGTTGGAAAAGCGTTTCGCTGTTTTTCCAAAAGCTCAACTGCCGCGCGGTAAGCGCGGGCAGAATCGCGAGCGCCGCTACGCCCGTGACAGCGCAGACCCGGCGCGGCAGAATTTCCGCGACGCCCCACGCGATGATGATGAAAATGCCGATCGACGGAATGTAGGTGTAGCGATCGGCCATCGCTTGACTGCCAACCTGCACGATGCCGATGACCGGCATGAGCGTGCCGAGATACCAAAACCAGCCGACCGGAAAAAATTTGCGGCGTGCGCCGAATTTGACGACGGCGGTCGTCACGGAAACCAGCGCGACAGCGGCGAGCGAGATCGCGAGCGCATCGAGATCGTGGCTCGGGCGATAGGGCACGATGAGTCGCGCGGGCCACAGCAAAATGCCGAGATAGCGCGCGTACGAAATTACCGCGTTGCCGAGCCGCGCGTAAATCGACACGTATTCGAGCGGCATCACGGCGCCGGAAGATTTTTGCACGATGAACGTGACAAGACACGAAGCGGCCGACAACGCGAAGAGCGGAATTTTTTCCACCGCGAGATGTCGCAGTTGCGCCGGCGCGCGAAGCCGTTCCAGCGGCCAGTAATCGAGCAGCAGCAACACAAACGGAAGCGTCACGAGCATCGGCTTGGCCATGAGTCCGAGCGCGAAAAAGAGCGCGACAAATCCGAAGCGGCGCACGCTCGGTTGCTCGGCGTGGCGCGCGTACGCGAGCAACGTGAGGAAGAAAAAAAATCCGCTCAACACATCCTTGCGCTCGGCGATCCATGCGACCGATTCGACGTGCGCGGGATGCCACGCGAACAGCGCCGCGACCGTCGCGCTCGGCCACGGTCGGCGCGTCATACGCAGCAGCGCGAGAAACAGCAGCACGGAATTCGCCGTGTGCAACAGGACGTTAACGAGATGCTGTGGGCCGGGACTCGCGCTGAACAACTGCCGGTCGAGCATGTGCGAGAGCCACGTGAGCGGATGCCAGTTAGAGGCGTAGCTGCTGCGGAACGCCCAGGCGATGCCGGCCGGCGTGATGCCGCCGGCCAGATGCGCGTTGTCAATCACGTATAGGTCGTCGTCGTAATGAAAGTATCCGTGCCACGCCGCGGGCACGTAGAGCAGCAGCGTCAGGATCGCGAGCGCGATGCAAAAATGACGCGCGGCCGGCGTGGCGCGCGGCGATTCGTTCCGAACGCGGGAACGCTCTCGTTTTCGACGACGGCGAGCTCGGCGGGATGACGTGCCCATCTTAATTTTCGAAGTGCTGGGCGGCTCAGCTTTGTCTCGTTAGATGATTGCCCGCAGCGCCAGAATGCATACGCAGCTGAAGGCATCTCTCGTATTGTCCGGCGCGATTATTGTCGGGATCACGCGTCTTGGATCTGGTCAGGCCTTGTGCATTTCCTTCGCCGGTATGCTGACGCTTGGTTGGCTCATCCTATTTGGCGTGCTGATGTTGAGTGTCCGATGCCCTCATTGCCGAAAATGCGTGTTTCTGACACGAAGCGGAGGCGAGATATTCATGATTGGCAGGAATTGTCAGCATTGTGGCAAACGCTTTAATCGTGGCACACTTATCATCTAACCCCTATGAAGGGTGTCAAGTGTGGCAGGTGAGGGCGTAGGGACTGGGCTAGGTCATGAGTGGTGTTAATGCGGGTTGGTTGGAGAGCTTGCTCTTCCGTCCTTACTCACCGGTTTTTTCCAGTGGTTCTCCGTCGTGTGAGGGCAACTCTGTGTTTTGAATGACACATTCCCATAAAGTGCGGGCGAGTCTAACCACTTGCCCGCACTCTTTACATGTCATCTAATCGCTGGATCCAACCGCTGGCCGGTCAAATTGACACACAAGAAGTAGTCGCTGGCGGTCGAAACGTGTCCACGGCGGTCCCGATGAAAAATGAGAGGCCGCTTTTGTTAGCGTCTGGAGAGCAGACGTTTAGTCCGTCGGAGACCGCATCTGTCTCTCAAAGTCCGGAATCGAAAGAAAGTGCACCGTGCAGGAAATGACGCTGCACGAAATCGATACCCCTTACTTCTTGTCAGGCTTTATTTTACCAGACCCAGAATTAGCGCCGCCCGATCGAAGAAAGTCGCGAACAGCAGCGCCGGCTGCCCGCTCGAGCAATCACTAGTGGCCGTTGGCCTTCTTGCAGCAACCTCCGCAGCATTCTGTTTGGGACGACGCAGTTTGCGTGGACTTAATTTTTGCCGATCTGGCGTTTTGGTTGGCTGCGCCCACGATGCTAGCGCCGCCGAGCAAGGCCAACGCTGCAGTAATGAGAGTAAATTTCTTCATTGTTTCGTTTCACCTCCTTCCGGTTCGAAAGAATCTTCGGAAAGGCACTTCACGGCTTCACGGCTTGATCGCCTGAATCACTGCCGACACGACGTAATCCTCCAGTTTCAGACCTGGAGCCCAATCCTTGATGAATTCCCGGCTTGCCGCTTTCGGTGCGATACGAATTCGTCTAAAGCCGCATTCCTCCAGTATCGCTTGTAAATCACTTATGGGCGATGCCCCCGCCAGGCAGCCGCTGTACAAAGCGAGATCGCTTTTGATTTCATCGGGCAGCGAAATTGGCGTTACCACATCGGAAATCGCGAGGCGCCCGCCGTTCTTTAGCACCCGGAAAGCTTCGCGGAAAACTTGCGGTTTGTCCGGAGAAAGATTGACGACGCAGTTGCTGATGATTGCATCGACAGACGTATCAGCTACCGGGATATGCTCGATCTCGCCAAGACGAAATTCCACTTGAGCATACTTGCCGGTGATCGCGTTGCGGCGCGCCTTCACTACCATGTCGATCGTCATGTCGACGCCGATCACTTTGCCAGTGGGTCCGACCTGGCGTGCTGCGAGGAAGCAATCGAAACCTGCGCCACTGCCGAGGTCGAGGACGGTTTCGCCGGGTCGCAGCGCAGCCGCCGACAACGGTGTGCCGCACCCCAGGCCGAGATCAGCGCCTTCAGGGACCGCAGCGATGTCTTCGTCGGAATAGCCGAGGAGAGCGGCGGAATCCCTCGTGCTCCCTGCGTTACCGCAACAGCTCGAGACTGGCGCGCTGTTCTGGAGGCAGCAATTCCCAGATGCTTGGCCCCTCTCGCGGGCGATCGCGCCATAGCGTTCGCGCACCGCGGCCCGGATGTCCTCAAAATCGGCAAGGGCTTTTTTGAGCATGGGATTTTACGAACACTTACGGCCTTGGTTGCCAGCCGGGTTGCTATTGCGCGAACAACAGTTACGCGGCAGATCGTCGAGGCCGCGACCGTTGCGCGTCCAGTAGTCGAGCACGCGACCGCTGGCAGAAACTTCAAACTGACAGCATTCTAGCAGGACGTTCTTTAATCGTTCACGTCCGCGCCTGACCCGCGATTTCAGCGCCGTTAATGAAATGCCCAGCTCTTTAGCCGCTTTCGCCTGCGGCAATTCTTGCAATTCGACCAACCGCAATGCACTCGCATATGGCTCCGGTAGCTCGTCGATCATCACGCGCAGACAAGGCGCGAGTTTTTCCCGGATACGCTCCAGTATCGGATCAGGCGACTCGGCAGCAATGGTCTCCGGAAGCTCCTCGGTTGTTCGCTTGGTATGAGCACGCTGATGATCGATCAGCGCATGGCGAGTGATTTGGAAAAGCCAGGCCCGCAAGTTCATGAT
>Ga0193728_1000646_pt1 | contig 17071 bp, 14 predicted proteins | sample U1c1metaG_FD_143037 | JGI IMG/M metagenome (GOLD analysis project Ga0193728, IMG submission 143037) | Soil microbial communities from a riparian zone of the East river system, Colorado, United States - U1c1 | ecosystem: Environmental > Terrestrial > Soil > Riparian zone | place: USA: East River...
CCGGTCGGCACGGTGGTGGTCGTCGTCGGATTTCCGTTCGGCGGCAGCGTCGAGTCCGGGCGCTTGTTCGCGATCGCGTTCTGACTCCGGTCGCACTCGTCGAGCTCGGCGATCCAGCCCTCGATCTCCTTACGCTTGTCGGCGGAGAGCGGCTTCGCGGTGTCCTGATCCTTCAGCGACAAGTAACGCTTGTAGAAGAACGACGCGTCCTTGCACTTGCGCGCCTGGCGATACGCCTGCGCGACGTTATAGAGGTACGCCGGCTTCTTGCTGTCGACCGCCTCGAGCGAGTAGCCCTGCTTGAACGCGTCGGCCGCCTTGTCGAAGTTGCCCAGGTTGTACTGGGTCTCGCCCTCGCTGTACCACTCGTCGGCGGTCTTGGGCTCGGCCATCGCGAGCGCGGGCAACAGCACCGCCGCGCAGATCACTACGCTTTTGATCCACTTCGTCATTTAGCCGCTCCTATCAATCAGGTCGTTCGAGGCACGTATCGCACTGCTTCGCGCTGCCCTTACCCGTGCCATGCGCGCTGCCGTGCCCGGTTCCCCCACCGGAGTGCGATTTCTTGAGCGTCGCGTCCTTCGTGATCGCGTCGCTGTCGAGCGCGACCTCCTTGAGGAAGAGGTCGTCGTAGCCCTTCAGGCGATAGCCGATCGTGACCTTGCCGGTCTTCGGAACCTGCAGCGTCGCCGGCGTCTTCTTGCCGGTCGGCGCGCCATTGAGAAACAGCTCGGCTCCGTCGGGCGTGCTGGTCAGCGTGAGCGTCACGACCGCGGGCAACACCGTCGAGCCGGCGCCGGATCCGGTGGCCGATCCGGTGCCAGTTCCGGTGTTCGTCGTCGCGCTGCCGGTGGTCGTCGTCGCGCTGCCGGTGGTCGTCGCGACCGCCGCGCTGCCGGTGTTGGCGCTGCCGGTGTTCGAGGCGGTCGTCGCGCTGCCGGTGTGGGTCGGCGTCGCGCTGCCGGTCGTCACCGCGCTGCCGGCGCTGCCGTGCTCGACGGTCATCACGTTCGCGCTGCCACTCGAGCCGACCGTCGCCACCTCGCTGCCGCTACCGGCGCCCTCGGTCTTCTTGCCGCCGTTCGACAGCACGACCGCGACGCCCGCGATCGCCGCACCGACGACGAGCACGCCGGCGATCACGAAGCCGGTCTTGCCGCGCGACGCGGACACCTGGCCCGTCGCGGCCGACAGCGTGGTCGGCGCCGGCGTGACGACGTGGCTGTTCGTCAGCGAGCCCGGCGCCGGCGTGTACATGCCCGGAATCGGCGTGAGCGGCGATGGCGTCAGGCGCGCCGGCGGCAGCGGTGCCGTCGACGGCGTCAGCGTGCGCTGCAAGAACCCTTGCACGCCACCGTGCGATTCGACGTAGCCGACCGGATCCGCCATCGCGCGGATCATCTCGTCCATCGTCGGGTAGCGCATCTCGGGCCGCTTCTCGAGCGCCTTCAACACCACCTGCTCGACGTGCGGCGACATCATGCGAAACCGGGACGGCTCGATCGGCTTTTGCGTGAGGTGCTGGACCAGGATCTCGCCATAGCCCTCGCCGATGAACGGGACGCGGCCGACGAGCATCTCGTAAAGGCAGATGCCGAGCGCGTAGATGTCGGTGCGGTGATCGACCTTCGCGCTGCCTTCGCATTGCTCCGGCGACATGTACGCCGGCGTGCCGAGGACGAGGCCGGTGCGCGTGCGCGAGCCGGTTCGGCCGTCGGTCGTGAGCTTCGCGATGCCGAAGTCGAGCAGCTTGACGAAGTCCTGCTCGCGGCCGCGCGTACCGAGGATGATGTTGTCGGGCTTGAGATCGCGGTGAACGATGCCGACGCGGTGCGAGGCGGCGAGCGCATCGCCGACTTGCAGTCCGATCGTCAGCGCGCGCTCCGGCGGTAGCGGCGCCTCGTTGCGGATCACCTGCGCGAGCGTCAGGCCCGACAGGTACTCCATGATGAAATAGACGAGCTGGTCGGAGCCGCGCGGCCCGGTCTGGATCACGCCGTAGTCGACGATGTCGACGATGTTCGGATGCGCGATCGCGTTGACCGCCTTGGCCTCGTTGAAGAACCGCTCGACGACCTCGGTGTTGGTCGCGAACTCCGCGTGGAGCACCTTGAGCGCGACCTTCTTACCGATCGTGGGGTGCTCCGCGAGATACACGGCACCCATGCCGCCTTCGCCCAACCTCTGTTTGACCAGATAGTTGCCGACGGTCTGCCCGATCAAAAGGTCTGATTGCGGAGGGCCCTGTTGAGGGTCCACGGGTTCCTCGAACCTCAATACTAACGTCAACCAGCTGAAAAGTCGCGGCAACGAGGTCCTGCTGTTAGAACTAGATCATGGGCCGTTTCGCGCTGTGGGTCTTCGTAGGAGCCCTGACTTCGCCCACAGGGGCCGCGTGGGCCGGGAGCGAGCTCCCCCAAGTTCGATCGGCGTCCGCGGTCGTCCTGGACGCGAGCTCGGGCCGCGAGATCTTCGGCAAGGATGCCGACGAGATCCGATCGATCGCGTCGACCACGAAGATCTTCGTGGCGATGGCCGTGCGTGAGAAAGGCCTAGACCTCGCCGGCTGGACCGAAATCACCAAAGCCGATGCGTTCGAAGCGCGTGGCGGCTCGCGCACGCGGCTCGCGGTCGGAGACCGGTTCACAAATCGCGACCTGCTGCGCGCGATGTTGATCGCGAGCGATAACCGAGCGCCGACCGCGCTCGCCCGCGCCGCCGGTATGGATCCCGATCAGCTGGTCGCAGCAATGAACAAGCTCGCGAAGCAGCTGAAGCTGAAGAAGACCAGGTTCACCGACCCGACCGGCCTGCGCGGCAACGTGTCGACCGCACGTGAGATGGCGCTCGCGCTGAAGCACGCGCTGGAGGACGACGAGCTGCGCCGCGTGATGAGCGATCCGAACGAGACCGTCGTCGCGAAGGGCGGCAAGGAGATCGAGTACGCGTCGACGAACGTGCCGCTGCGCGCGAAGAAGTACGACGTGATCGGCGGCAAGACCGGTTACACCGAGGCCGCCGGATACTGCTTCATCACCGGCGCGCGGTTCGCGGGCAAGGAGGTCGTGATGGCGTTCCTCAAGGCCGATGGCAAGCAGACGCGGTTCGCCGACTTCGATCGCGTCGCCGCGTGGTTGAGCGCCCGCACGCAGAAGCCGGTAAGCTCGGACGAGTGACCATCACGCGACGCGAGCTGCTCGAGGGCCTCGGCCTCGCGTCGGCCTACGCGTTCGCGTTCGGATGCGGGCCACCGCCGAAACCGGCGCGCCGCGCGCCCGAGGAATTCAGCGGCGAGGTCCGGGCATGGCTGCGTGATGCGGTCGCCGCGATCCACGGCGCCGGGCTGACCGGCCACGCACTCGCGGTCAGCCGCACGCATACGGTCGCGGCGCAAGACGTCCTCGGTGCGGGCGTCAACCACGAGCGCGCCGACGGTGTCGTGTTGGTCGCGCGCGACGCGCATGGCCGGCGCGAGCAGATCACGAGCGATCTGACGCGCGAGGGCGTCGCGGCGGCCGCGCGTGCGCTCGCCGGCAAGGCCACGCCCGCGCGGATCGAGTTCGGGCCACCGGCGCCGCCCGCCGCGGTGCCGAAACCGGATCCCGCGCAGCTCGCCGACTCCGCGCTCCTCGACAGCGTCGCGGCGATCGCGAAGCGCGATGGTGGGCTCTCGAGCCGGATCGTGTACGCGAGCGGCCTGCTCGAGGTCGACGACGCGATGGTGTGGTCGATCGCGGAGCATCGCGATCTCGAGCAGCGGCTGTATCGCGTGCGCCGCCGGATCACGCGCATCGCGTGGAACGGCACGCGGCCGATACTCAGCGAGGTGTCGCGTGCGTGGTCCGGCGGCATCCACGATCAGACGTTCGGCGACGACGAGCTCGCGTACGCGCGCGACACGGCGCTCGCGCTGATGACGCCCGGAGCGTTCGCCGATGGCGATCACGCGCTCGTGCTCGCGCCCGACGTGGTCGCCGGCATCATCGATGCGGCGACGCGCGTGTTGTGGACCGCACGCGCCGCGCGACGGCCCGAGATCGCCGCTCGGTTCGCGCCCGACAAGCTGATCGGCTCGGCCGCCGTCACGCTCGTCGACGATCCGACGGTCCCGAACGCGTACGGCGGTTACCGCTTCGACGACGCGGGCGAGCTCGCGACCGCGGTGCCGCTGATCGATCACGGCAAGCTCGTCGGCCGGATCGCGCGCGGCCGGCGGCCCGGTCACACCGGCGTCCTCGAGCCGATGCCATCGCACATGCGGTTCGCGCCGGGCAGCTCGGAGTCCGCGCTCGCGCTCGACGCCGGGTACTTGCTCGAGGGCCACCGCAACGTGCTCGTCGATCCGGCGAGCGACCGCGTGGTCGTCGCGGTCCAGCGCGCGCTCGAGGTCCAGCGCGGCCAACGCACCGGCCGCGCGTACGCGGACATCGAGCTGGTCGGCGACCTCACGACACTTCTCGGCTCGATCACCGATGCGACGCGGGCGACCCGCGTCATCGGCCTGCGCGACGATCGCGACGGCCTGCCGCGCTGGCGCTCGATCGAAGCACCGTGGTTGCGCGCTCGCGGGCTCGTGCGCGCACGGCGGAGCCAAGCGTGATCGATCGCCGCTCGCTGGTCCGTGCGCTCGGCCGCGAAGAGCTCGCCGACTGGGTCGTGATCGAGCGCGAGCAGGAGCTCGCCGTCGTGGAAGAGGTCCACCGGAGCGAACTGCGCACGCGCTGGCAGCTCACCGTACACGCCGACACGCCGGCCGGCCGCGGCACCGCACACGTCATGGTCGACGCCGACGAGGGCGATGCCGACAAGGTCGTCGAACAGGCCGCGGTGCTCGCGCGGCTGTCGGTCGGACCCGCGTGGGCGACGATCCCACCGTCGGCGCCGGCGCGCGTCGACCTCGCCGATCCGACGCTCGCGACCGGCGAGCCGCTCGCCGCCGCGGCAACGATCGCGCGGTTGATCCCGCGCCGGCCAGGTGCTGCGATCGACGTGCGCGTGACGCTGTTGCGCGAGCACGTCACCGTCCAGGCGCGCCAGAGCTTTCACACCGAGTGGTCGGCGACGCTCGCGCGTGTCGACGCGCTCGTCACGCAAGGCGCGCACGCGATCGCGGTCGCCCGCGAAGCCCGGCGCGCCGATCAGCTCGAGCTCGTCGCCGGCGTCGACGAGGCGATCGCCGATCTGCGCCGGCTCGCCGCCGCCGGTGCGGTCGTGCCCGGCCCGTGCGCGGTGATCCTCACCGCCGATGCGCTGCTCCACGGCGGCCTCGGCGTGTGGGAGGCATTTGTCACCCAGGCCGATCCGGTCGTCGCGCGCCAAGGCCTGACGCGCTATCACGAGCGGGCGCCGATCGCGGCGGGTGCGGACGCCGTCGCCGAACCGCTGTCGATCACGAGCGATGGTGCGCTGCCGTTCGGCGTGCGCTCGTCTCCGCTCGGCGACGAGGGCGATGCGGTACGCAAGTTCCCGCTGATCACGCGTGGCATCGCCGCGGGGCTCGCGCTCACGCCGCGCGAGGCCGCATTGCGCCAGCGCGATCCGAACGGCGGCGTGCGCAACTTGATCGTTGACGCGGGAACCTGGGACGAGAAGTCCACGCCCGACAAGACCCGCGTGATCGAGATCCGCCGCCTGCGCGGGCTCGAGATCGATCCGTACACCGGCGATGCGGATCTAGAGCTCGCGCTCTCGATCGATCGCGCGACGGGCGCGCCGTTCGCGGGCGGAACGCTGCGCCTCGATCTGATCGACGTGCTCGCGCGGGCAAAGCGCAGCGCACGCACGATCCGGCGCGGACCGTACGTCGGACCCGCGGCGGTGCTGATCGAGCGCGCTGATCTGATCTAGTGCGAGAGATCAGGGATGCGAACGCCGCCGGCCATCGTCGCCGGGTCTTCCTTGATCTTGCGCGGCACATCTTCCGTCGTGATCGGCTTGGCATCGCCGGCCTTCGCCGCGTCGATCGCCGCGACCGCCTTCTGCGCGCGCAGCGAGGCGATCACGTCCAGCGCCGTGACACCGGCCACGGCCGCCGCGGCGATCGCCAGGCGCATCCCCGACGCCCGGCGCGACCGCGACGCGAGCGCGAGGAACGTGAGATCCATCGCGTCACCCGCAACGCGCGCCCACATCGGCACGGGCTGATTCGGCAGCAGCACGACCGCAAGACCGGCCGCGATCTGGCGCGCGCCCATCGTCCGCAGCATCGCCGGCGCCGAGCCGCGTGTGCTCGCGCCGATCAACTCCGCCACCATCGTCGGCGCGATCACCTTCGTGACGCCGACGGCGAGGCCGAAGATTCCGAGCCCGCGACCGAGTCGGTCGGGTTTCGCGTCAGAGGAAAACGCAGACTTCACACCTTGCACGAGCTTGTCGACGTTCATGCGCAGCGTGCCGTGCAAACGCGAGGCCCGTAGGGTCGCGCGATTCGGCGACGATTTCGTCGCGAGAGTGCGCGCCGATGCGGCAACGCGCGCACGCGCACGCGGCTCGAGCGGCACCGTCGCGGATCCGAAACGCGCCGCAACGCTCGAACGTCCGCGCTCGCGGTCGAGTCTCGGAGGCCAGGCGCCAGGCGTCGAGCAGTGGTCGGCGCGCCGATCTCGCGGTCGAGTCAGCTCGACGAAGGCGGGATCGTGCGGGCGTTTCGTGAGAGCACGACGTATGTCCTGAGAACTGCACGACAACGCGGGTGCGCGTCGCTACCGCACCTGTATCAGCGGCTGTCACCGTGTCGTCTCTCCATCGCGACACGATTTCGACCATCCTTCGTTACCGTGCGCTCGATGTCTCGGCTCTGGATGGTTCTCGTGATCGCTGCCTGCGCGCAGGCGGGTCCCGCCGATCGCGTCGGCGACAGCGGCACCACTATCGACGCTCCAAGCCGGGCCATCGATGCGCCCATGCACGATGGGTCCGGATCGGGATCGGGATCCGGATCCGGCTCGGGCGCCTGCAGCTTCAGCGGCGCGCTCGCGAGTTGGGACCTGACCGGCCAGGCCGGGAGTGAGACGAGCGTCGTCGCCGCGTCGACCGCGACCGGCGTGACCGCGGGCTCGCTCACGCGCGCTGCCGCGCTGACCGCGCAGTCCGGCGCGGGCTCGATCAACGGCAGCAACTGGCCGACCTCCGCCGCGCTCGACGCGACGAAGTACTACGCGTTCACGCTGACGCCGCCGTCCGGATGCACGATGACGCTGACCAGCGTCGCGATCGACGCGCTCGCGAGCGGCACGGGCCCCGCGAACGGCGCGATCGCGACGAGCAGCGATTCGTTCACCGCGACCAAGCCGGTCGGCACCGCGGCGCCGAGCACGCCGACGGTGACCGCGACCGCGAGCGGTCAGCTCGAGCTCCGCGTCTACGGCTACTCCGCGTCCGCGACGAGCGGCACGCTGCGGATTCGCAACACGCTGACCGTCAACGGCACGCTGCAGTAGCTATTTGTCTTCGCGATCCTTCGCCTCGCCCTTGCGGCGCATGATGTGGATCTCGACGCGCCGGTTCTGCGCGCGACCCTCCTCGGTGCCGTTATCGGCGATCGGCCGGGTCTGGCCGTAGCCCTTCGACGACAGCCGATCGGCGGCGATGCCCTTCTCGACGAGGTACTGCTTCACCGACGCGGCGCGATCATCCGACAGCTTCAGGTTGTGCTCGGGCGTCGACGTCGAATCGGTGTGACCGCCGACGCGAACGTGCTCGATCTCGGGATGCGCCTTCATGACCTCGACGACCTCGTCGAGCACCGGGTGCGACGACGGCAACAGCTTCGCGGAGTCGGTCTCGAACTCGACCTTCTCGCGCAGCTTGATCTGCTCGCTCGTCACCTCGGTCCTCGGCGGCGGGGCGGACGGCTTGGTCTCGGGCACCATCGTCGGCTGCATCACCGGCGGCACGGCGCAGTGCTCGACGGGCGTGCCCCAGCTCATCGGCACGGGGTCGCAGGTCTCGGGAACGGTCGCCTTGTAGCAACCGGTAATCGCGATCAGGAGGAGCCACTTAGAACGCATACGAACCTCCGAGCAAGAGCGTGCGAGCGTTGGCGGTACTGGTCCCGCCGATCAGCTCCGGGAACGAGAACGCGAGGCCAAGCCCGAACTTCGGCGACACGGCAAAGCGCGCCGCGATCGACAGCGGGATCGCCCACGTGTCGCTGGTCTTCGTGAACGGCAGCACGAGGCCGGTCTGGAGCGCGAGATCGAATTTCGGGGCGACCAGGTAGCTGAGCGTCGCCGGGACGTAGAGCGTCTCCGTGTTCGACGCGATCACCACGGTGCCGGTGCCCATCGGCTCGCGGTTCGTGAGGCCGAGGAAGATGCTCGGCTGGAGCTCGAGCGCGACCTTGTTCCAGGTCCAGCGACCGTCGATGCCGAGCTTCGCTGCCATCTGGAACGGATCGGAGATGCTGCTGATGTAGAGGCCGACGTCGACGGCCCACGGCTTCGCGATCCGGATCCGGCCGTCGAGCCCGACGCTGTTATAGACGTGGCCGCAGCCGTTCGCCGTGCCGGTGATGCACAGCGAGTTGCCGACCACGTCGAGGAAGCCGGTGGCACCCACGCCGCTGTGGACGAGGCCGATCGTGACGTCGTCCGTGACGCCGTACCAGAGGTCGGGAGTGATCGAGACCGGCTTGAACGCCTCACCGCTCGACAAGTTCATCTCGACGAAGGCGTCGAGCGCGAGCTTACCCTTGGGTAACGTGAACCGATCGGTATCCGAGGCGCCCGACGTCGATCCGGACACCGAAGCGCCCAACTCGTCCGCACGTGCGAGCGACCCGGCCGCTCCGACCACGGCGGTCGCGAGCAACAGTGTGTGTAGTCTCAACATTGCGCGAATTAAACACGTGCCGAGGATCGATGCCTCGCGGGAGCGGCGGTCTCACGTTCATTTTGCGACACCTGTGCGCGTGCGCGCGGTTAGGGGCATAGTTCGGCCCGATGCGATCCGCCGCCGTGATGTTGTTGATGTTGTCGATCAGCGCCGCAGCGGCACCCACGCCGCCGCTCGCGCCCGAGATCCCCGCGCAGCTGAAGCCGAGCGACCTCGCGAATTTCGAAAAACGCGACGTCATGATCGCGATGCGCGACGGTGTAAAGCTCCACACCGTGATCCTCGTGCCGAAGGGCGCGAAGCACGCGCCGATCCTGCTGACGCGCACGCCGTACAACGCGAGCAAGCGCGCGGGCCACGGCGATCTCGAGCTCGCGTCGGCGACGAGCGAGAGCGACGACGTGTTCTCGAACGGCGACTACATCCGCGCCTATCAAGACGTGCGCGGCAAGTACGGCTCCGAGGGCGACTACGTGATGACGCGCCCGCTGCTCGGACCGTTGAACGATAGCAAGGTCGATCACTCGACCGACGCGTACGACACGATCGATTGGCTCGTGAAGAACGTGAAGGAGTCGAACGGCAAGGTCGGCATGATCGGCTCGTCGTACGAGGGCTTCACGGTGTTGATGGCGCTCGTCCATCCGCACCCCGCGCTCGTCGCCGCGGTCCCCGAGTGCCCGATGGTCGACGGCTGGAAGGGCGACGACTGGTTCCACAACGGAGCGTTCCGCAACACGAACCTCGACTACTTCTACGGCCAGACCGGGACGAAGGGCGAAGGCGAAGGCGTGCCGCGCGGCGCGTACGACGACTTCGACACGTTCCTGCGCGCGGGCTCGACCGGCGCGTACGCGCTCGCGCACGGCTTCGATCAGCTGCCCTACTGGCACAAGGTCTCCGAGCATCCCGCGTACGACGCGTACTGGCAGGGCCAAGCGCTCGACCAGATCCTCGCGAAGGAGCCGCTGAAGGTGCCGACGCTGCTCGTCGCTAGCCAATGGGATCAGGAGGACAGTTACGGCGCCGTGCACACGTACGCCGTGCTCGAGCCGAAGGACAAGGCAAACGACAAGGTGTTCCTCGTGCTCGGCCCGTGGCGCCACTCCCAGGCCAACGGCGAAGGCTCGACGCTCGGCCCGCTCAAGTTCGACGGCGACACCGCGCTCGCGTTTCGTCGCGACATCCTGAAGCCATTCCTCGACGCGCGCTTGATCGGCACGCGCGCGACGACATCGCCGGTGACCGTGTACGAGACCGGCACGAACGCGTGGCGCCACACCGCGAAGTGGCCGCTCGGCACCGCGAAGCCGCTGTACCTGCACGGCGATGGCGGCGCGAGCTTCACGGCTCCGACGGCCCAAGGCTTCACCGAGTACACGAGCGATCCGGCCAAGCCGGTGCCGAACATCGTGCGCCCCGTGAACTTCCTCGATCGCGATCAGTGGAGGAACTGGCTGCTCGCCGATCAGCGCGGCGTCGTCGATCGGCCCGACGTGATCTCGTTCGAGACCGAGCCGCTGACCGCGCCGGTCCACATCGCCGGGCCGACGCAGGTCTCGCTCTACGCGTCGACGAGCGGCACCGACAGCGATTGGATCGTGAAGCTGATCGACGTCTATCCGGATCAAGTTCCGGCCCAGCCCGCGATGGGCGGCTACCAGCTCGGCATCGCGATGGACATCTTCCGCGGCCGCTATCGCACCGGGTTCGACAAGCCGACCGCGATCCCCGCGAACCAGGTCGAGCACTACGGGTTCGCGCTGCCGCACACCGATCACGTGTTCACGAAGGGCCACCGACGTGGTTCCCGTACTACGACCGCAACCCGCAGACGTTCGTCGAGAACATCTTCTTCGCGAAGCCGAGCGACTACCACAAGGCGACGCAGCGCGTGTATCACGAGCCGAAAGCGGCGAGCGCCGTCGAGCTCCCGATCGCGCCGTAGTACGGTCGCGCCATGGAAGTCGCCGGCAAGGTGATCGTCGTGACCGGAGGCGCGCACGGCATCGGGCGCGCGCTGGTCGAGCGGTTCGCGCGCGAAGGTGCGAGGCACGTCGTCGTCGTCGATCTCGACGAGGCGCGCGCGAAGGAGGTCGCGGTCGGCGCCGGCAGCGGCAAGCGCGTCGATGTCGCGGATGCCGCTGCGGTCGCGGCGCTCGTCGACGAGGTCGAGCTCGCCATCGGGCCGATCGACCTGTTCTGCTCGAACGCCGGCGTCTTGCCGGTCGATGCCGATCCGAACAACGCCGCATCGACGCCGGAGCTCGAATGGAACCGCGCGTGGGCGGTCAACGTGATGGCCCACGTCCACGCGGCGCGCGCGCTCGTGCCGCGGATGATCGCGCGCAAGGGCGGCTACTTCTTGCACACGGTCTCGGCCGCCGGCCTGTTGTCGCAGATCGGTAGCGCCGCATACTCGACGACGAAGCACGCCGCGATCGGGTTCGCGGAGAGCCTCGCGATCACGCACAAGGATCACGGCATCCGCGTCTCGGTGTTGTGCCCGCAGGCGGTGCAGACGCCGATGATCGAGGGCCAGAAGATGAACGGCGCCGACATCGATGGCGTGATCACGGCCGAGGCCGTCGCCGACGCGACGATCGAAGGGCTGCGCCGCGAGGCGTTCTTGATCCTGCCGCACCCGAACGTCGCGACCTACGTCGCGCGCAAGGCCGAGAACTACGACCGCTGGATCGGCGGCATGGCGAAGCTGCGCCGCTCGCTGAATTAGTGGATCGTCACGCTCGCGAGCTTCGCGTCCCAGCCCGAGCCGTTGAGATCCGACGAGTAGCTGCGCACGAGCCCGACGCCGCGGCAGTACGTCAGCGACGCCGAGTACGAGACATCCTGTACCGCGGTCCAGCAATCGTCATAGCTGCCGGCCGGCACGGTGATCGTGCCCTCGCGGTGCCAGTGATAGCTGGTGTTGAAGTACGGCCACATGTGGCCCTCGGTCAGCGTCGGATCGACCAGCGTCAACCACGAAGTCTGGTAGTAGAAGTCGACTTCGTCGTTCGCACCGGCCGCGTAGTCGTAGGTGGCCGAGACGCCGGAGCAGAAGTTCGTCATCTGGAACGCAGCGCGCCCGCCGGCCATGTTTGCCGACACGACGTGCTGCTCGTGCGTGCCGGCGGCGCAGATCGAGCCCGCGCCGACCGCGGCGACCGAGTACGTCCACGAGTTGCCGACGGCGAGCGGATACAGGACGTGTGATCCGCTCGAGCCCGATCCGGAGCCCGACCCCGAGCCCGAGCCCGAGCCGCCGCCACCGTCGGGGCCGATGCCGTCATCGCCATTCATTCCACCGCCGCAAGCGGCGAGCAGCATCACGAGCGCAAGCGTCTTCACGCCCATACGAGCCACGAGCGGGGCGCCGGTCGCACGAAATCCTACTGCTTCGTGAGCTGGACCGTCTCGGGAAAGCCAATCCCGTCGGTGCGATACAGCGTCAGCTGGTCGCCGGCGAGCTTGACCGCCACGATCCGGTCGGCGTGGTGGTTCGACACGCAGCTCCCCGAGTCGGCCCCCGTCGGCTCGAGCTCCTTTTCGGGGAGCGCGGTGACGACGCCATTCTCGAGCGTGCCGGCGAAGCTCTGGACGACGCCGGTCTCGATCGTCGCCTTGTGGCTGCACGCGAACGCCGAGCTCTTCTTGCCGACCTGGAAGAACTTCTGGGTCAGCACGTGGCGGAGCGAGACCTTGTGCTCGTCGCCGATCGAGATCGCGAGCGTCTCCTCGCCCTCGACCTCGGCGTCCTTGTCGATCGCGTCGGTCACGCGCGGGCGCTTCATCACCCAGGTGCCCTGCAGCGCGCTCGCCGACACGTTACGTGGCGACGCGATCGCGTACAGGTTGCCGGTCGGATCGAACAGCTTGAGGCGCGGCATGCCGCGGTCCATGCCGATCCACAGCTCGACGAGGCTCGCCGCGCCGGTGATCCGCACCGACGCGCGGAACGTGTTGCCCTCGTCGTCCATGCGGTCGAGCTTGGTCACCGTGTACTGCTTCTCGTGGCCGTCCCATTGCAGTGTCGCGGCGGCGAGGTCCCACGCGAGCGGGCGCATCGCGAGCTCGTCGCACGCGGTCAGGTTCGCGAGCGCGTGCTGTTGATCGTGATCGAGCTCGCCGAGAAAGCCCGCGAGCCGGCGGTTCGAGGCATCGCACGCCGCGAGCGGCTCCGCGATCGAAGGGGCGCGATACGTCTCGAGCAACTTGCCGGGCAGCCGCGCGAAGTACATGCCGAGCGCCGCCTGGCCGGAGAGATGCTGCTTCGGCAGGAACGCGGTGTCGGCGTTGCGCTCCTCGCGGCGGATCTCGCCGACGAAGCTGCGCAGGGTCGGCAGATCGCCGGCGTTCAAGAACTCGCTCTCGCGCACGTGACCGCGTTCGTCGACGGGCAGCAGCAAGTACTCGCTCTGCACGCGATTCAAGAGCGCGACGATGTCCTCCGCCTTCGGATCGGTGTGCGCGGCCGCAGGCTTGACCTTGTCGAGCAGCGCGCGCAACGCGACGACCGACACCGCGCCGTTCTGGCCGATGTGGGCGTGGTCCTTGGTCACGTTGATGCCGACGACCTCGCCGGCGTCGTTCGTCGTCGGGCCGCCGGAGAACCCGGGCTCGATGTCGGTCGAGATCAACAGGCCATCGACGGCGTTCTCGCGCACGATCCGGGCGTAACGCTCGTCGTACGCGGGGAACATCACGAGCGAGAGCACCTTGCCATCCTTCGACATCAGGCCGGCGTGCTTGACCAGGCTCGAGCCGGGATAGCCGTACGACGAGATCTTCGCGTCCTTCTGCGGCTCCTTCGCGAGGCGCAGGCGATGGAACCGCTTCGCGTCGACGTTCTTGATCCGGATGATCGCGAGGTCGGCGTCGGGGTCGGCCGCCACGATCTCGGTCTCGGGATACGCCTCGACGTAGTGGCGCTTGTCGGTGATCTCGACATCGCGCTCGACGAGCACGCGCTCGCCGCGATCGACGACGTGGTTCGCAGTGGCGACGTAGACGTCGTCGTCGGGGCCGTCGATCATGAAGCCGGCGCCGGTGCCGGTCGGCGTCGACACGCGGACCATCGCGGCCTCGACGTGCGCCTCCTTGCCGCCGCGCAGGCCCACGACGGCTAGCCCGCCGAGCGCGACCGCTGCGATGCCGGCCGCGTACGGCCAGCGGCGATGCGTGCGCGTCCGCGGTGGCGGCGGCGGCGCGAGCTGCGGCACGTACGGCTGCAGCGCGACCGGTGCGCTACCGCGCGAATCGACCACGATCGGAATCGGCTCGACGATCGGTGGCAGGGTCGCCTGCGGCCGGCGTGGCGGTGGCGGGGGTAACGCGGCGAGCGCGCTCGCGACGTCGCGGATCGGCGTGCCGCGGGTCTCGCCGACCTTGAGCAGCGACGCATCGGGTGACACCGACCCCTCGGCGAGCTTCTTCGCGATTTCCGCCAGGATGTACGGCCCGTCCTCGCCGCCCGTGGGCTCGACGATGAAGTAATAGTGCTTGTCCATGCCGCCAGGACGCAGCGACCACGGCGACCGTCTCACGGTATCGTAGAGATCGTGACGGATCTGATCGCCGCAGCGACCGCCGAGGCGCAGACGCGCTGGCCCGGCCTGCCCGCGCTCGGGGAGCGGTTCGCGGCCGCGATCGCCGCCCGCACCGACGGAGAAGCCGATCCGGCCGCCGCCGCCGCGCAGCTCGCCCTGCCGGATCTGTATCTGGTCACCGCGTGCCTCGAGCAACATCGCGCCGCGCTCGCCGCGTTCGAGAAGCTAGTGCGCGACGAGACCACACGCGCGGTCACGAAGCTCGGCGCGCACGCACCGCCGGCCGAGGACGTGATCCAGGAGCTGCTGCTGAAGCTGCTCGTCGCAGAACGCGATCGCCCCGCGAAGCTCGCCGCGTACGGCGGCCACGGCGCGTTGCACGCGTGGTTGCGCGTCGCCGCGGTGCGGACCGCGATCAGCATGAACCGGCGCAAGCAGGAGCTGGCCGTCGACGACGACGCGCTCGCCGCGATCGCCGACGAATCCGACGATCAAGCGCTCGCGTTCTTGAAGTCGAGCTACCGCGCCGAGTTCAAGGCCGCGTTCGCCGCCGCGTTCGCCGAGCTGCCGCGCCGCGCGCGCACGCTCCTGCGGTTACAAGTCAACGATCAGCTCACGATCGAAGAGATCGGTGCGTTCTACGCCGTGTCGCGCGCGACTGCGGCCCGCCACCTGGCCGAGGCCCGCGCGCAACTCGTCGGCGGTACCCACCAGCGCCTCGCCGCGACGCTCGGGATCTCGGCGGCCGAGCTCGGCGAGCTGATGCGGCTCGTCGCCTCGACGCTGTATTCGACGCTGCCCCGCCTACTTAGGACCACCGTCTCGAAACCGTGAGACGGTGAGCGAGGTCGCTGCGTCCTGCCGTCATGCAGCGACTGCTCCTCGTCACCGTCCTTGCCGGATGCGGCATCATCAAGTTGATCCCCTCGAACAGCGCCGGCGGTGCGGGCGGCGACGGGCCCGAAGGCCACCACGTCCAGCTCGAAGGCCGCACGTACCGCGTCGGCCCGTACTGGGGCCCCGAGTGCGAACGGATCGGCGCCTACAAGAACGAGGTCAGCCGCGGCGAAACCGAGGCCGAGCCCACGGGCGGCAAGCAGCCGAACCTGTCGAGCGATCCGGCCGATCAGTTCCTCCGTCTCGTATGCGTCGAGACGATCTTGTCGGACCAGGACGAGCCCGAGCGCAACACGTGGGTGACCCAACACTTCCGGTTCGACGAGCTGTACTTCGACCACACCACCGCCGCGATGATGCTGGTCGAGTGCCTGAAGGCCTCGTCGTGTCTCGGCGAGGGCGCGCCGTATCACCACAAGGAATTCAACAACCCCGATGCGATGAAGTGGCAGGCGGAGCAAGAGAAGGCCCCGCGCAACGTCTGGCAGTACTACGAGGTCGGCATGATGCGGTGGTACGCCGATCACGTCGACGCCAAGGAAGTCGCCGCGAAGCTCGCCACGATCCCCGGTTTGCCCGCGGCGGCGCAGCAGGCGTTCATGACCCAGCTCGACCGCGCGAAGACCCGCGTGATCGCGGTCTACGACGAGCTCGCGCCGGAGGCGAAGAAGCTGTTCGTCGACCTGCCGGCGGCGGTCTACAACCAGCACACTGCGGAGCGCGCACGCAACGGCAAGGTGATCGCCGACCTCGGCCTCTTGATCGCGAAGGCGAAGTCCGAGCGCGCGAGCGGGATCACCGACGACACGATCGCGAAGCTGCGCGACCTCCGCATCGCGTATCACGCGAGCTGCAAGACCGATTGCACGCGCGGCGTGGTGTTCGCGGAATTCACGAAGCAGCTGTTCTGGGCGTACGTGTCGCGCGGTGACGCGGCGGCCGCGATGGCCGAGTCCAAGCTGCTCGATCACCTCGATCCGACCGCGCAGCAAGACATCGCGCAGAAGCAGAGCGATGCGATCGGCAAGGCGCTCGGCCGCACGCACCGCGTCGCGTCGGCGCGCGAGCAAGGCATCGACGCCGACACCGCGAGCTCGACCGCGAACGGCAAGCTGCTCGACCTCGGCGACGGGCGCTACGTCTACACGTGGAAGGACGACTTCAAGATCTACTACGAGGCGCTCGTCCCCGACGCGGGAGAGGTCGGTCACGTCGGCGGCAAGGTCGCGGCGCTCGAGCGCAAGGGCGCCAACATGCTGGTCCGCTTCCAAGACGAAGTCTCGTCGGATACCGAGAGTACCGATTGCTACGAGACCAACCGGATCGACGGCATCGATTCGAGCGGCAAGCTGATCTATCGCGAAGCCTGTCGCGGCTCGGTCACGCACGTCGAGCACAAGAAGGTCGAGCCCGTCGCGATTCCCGCGAGTGAGGCCGCCGGCCTCCACGGTGGTGACGAGATCGTCGGCTTCGCGAAGGGCACCGGGGACGCGCGCCTCGGTCGGATCTGGCTGGTCAAGCGCGGCCAGCGCGTCTCGCGGCTGCGCGAAATGGCGCTGTAGCGTAACCGGCGTGCGCGGCCGGCGTAGAGGGGAACACAACCACCCTCTTGGAGAGATTCATGATCAAGGCAAGCGCGCTCGCGATGTTGCTGCTCGGTGCATGCGCCACCGACGGCACCAACGGCACCAACGGTACGAACGGTACGAATGGCAGCGACGGCACGAACGGCACGAACGGCATGAACGGGAGCGATGGCTCTCCCGGGCCCGAGCTCGCGAACCCCGCGG
>Ga0193728_1000647_pt1 | contig 17059 bp, 19 predicted proteins | sample U1c1metaG_FD_143037 | JGI IMG/M metagenome (GOLD analysis project Ga0193728, IMG submission 143037) | Soil microbial communities from a riparian zone of the East river system, Colorado, United States - U1c1 | ecosystem: Environmental > Terrestrial > Soil > Riparian zone | place: USA: East River...
TCTATCGCGAGGTCATCGCCCGGAACGCCGTCGCGTAGTGGCTGCCCTCCTGTCTGCCAGAAAGAGCCAGTGTCCCTAATGCTGCCAGAAAGAGCCGGTGTCCCTAATGCGCGTATGACTCCGCGCCTTCCCGTTTTTCTTTCCCTGGTGTGCTGTCTCGCCTGCGAGCGCAAGGCGTCGACTGCCTCTGCCGACACTACCAAAGTCGCCTCACAACGCGCCACGGTTTCTTCAGAAGCGGCGGTTGCGGATTCCGGGTACGGCTTTGCTATCGACACGCCTGATTCGAGCTACGGCATCTGGGAGGAGGACTCATTCGTCAGCGGGAATCACATCCGCCATCCCTCGGGCGAGCTCATCATATGGTTCGATACCTCCATCAGGGCAACCGAGGATCATCCCGTCGGCCGAGCCCACGCCGACAGCGTAGTCGTGACTTGTCTCACGCGCGGGGAGGGGCTGAGCCGCTACTGCTTCATCCAGGGAAATCCGCAGAACTCGATCATCGGAATCGTTCCCGACACCATCGCCGAGCCGCGGCTGGCGTGGACCTTCGACAAGGCCACCTTCCGCATCAAGGCGGTTCCGACCGACTCGCTTCGCTGTTCCCTGCGCGATCCGCTCGGGGGCGAAGATGTGGATTGAGGACTCGACCGCCGATGCGTCGGCGGCCGGCTAGAGGTAGAAGAACCTCACCACCATCCACGACCCGTCGGGCTGCTTGTTGGCAATCAGCACCGACCGGTTGAAGGTGTTCTTGTCGAGCCGGGCGATCTCCACCATCGCCTGCTTGTGGCGCGGGCTGAACGCCACCGGGCTCAGCTGCACCACCTGCTCGACCGTTGGCCAGGCGCGGTGAATCACATCCCAGTTCTCCACGATGTTCCCGCGCGACGTCGCGCGCTCGAGGTGCTTCACGGCCGAATCGCCGAGCAGCACCGCGTTGCGGAATGCGGTGAAGCCGTCGCGCAAATCCAGCCGCTGCTGCCTCGTCCCCAGAAAATTCTCCATCGTCGCCAGCATGATCTCCGGCTCGAACCGAATGTGGCGATAGTATTCATCGGTGCAGGCTGGTCCCGAGCATCCCGATGTCGTAGTCGCATACACAAGCAGCACCTTGTCGTCGGCAGGCTGGATGTGGTTGGCAAGCACCGCCCTGTAAACGGCGGCCTCCTCGTCGGACGGATAGGTCGCCCTGCGCGCGCGGGCCGAATCGGCGGCGGTACCGAACGGTCCAGCATCGATCGGCGGCTGGATCGTCTGCGGCGTGGCCTCTTGCTCGTCGCAATTGTTTTTCTCGATTGGGAGATTCAACAGCAGGCTGGTCGCCGGCTTTACCTCGGCGCCTGTCACCGCAAGGATTCCATCAGGCCGACCGGAACCCTGCGGGCAGCGTACCATCATCGCCGCGCCACCAACCATCGGATTATCGATCCGGTAGGCGCCACGCGAATCCGTGGTGACTCTGGCGTACGGCCGGTTGGGATCGTTGTCACCAGCCACCGTTATCGTCACGCCCACGATGGGATGTCCGAAGGGGTCAGTGAGCACGCCGTGGATGTCGCGCTCCATTTTGTCCAGTTTGATGGAGTCAGCCACCGCTGCGGCGCGCACCTCGAACATGGGCTTATGCGCGCCGACGCCTCGATAGCGCAGAAATCTCTCACCCCGGTCGAGCGAGTCAGCCTGCTCTGGAATGCGCTCGGCAATGCGCCACCGCCCGCCGATCTTGCGCGCTATCATCGTCTCGATGCTGTAGCACGACCCGCCGCAGTGGTGCCGCACCTGCAGCATCGCCTCCGTTTTTTCCGGATTCATGCCGACGGTGCTCATCGCCGCATATCCCCACGCCCCCGGATAATCGGCGGCGAAGCCGACCCAGAAAGGGTGATCGACGTTGGATTGCTCGACGCGGGCAATCGCGTGGAAGCGGCCATCCTCCAGCACCAGCTCTCGATCTTTGGCAGTCAGCACCTTGAGTGGCAACCGGTATTTGAAGTCGGGGCGGATGTGCCGCCGCGTCAGCGTCGCCTGACGATATGCTTCCAGTGTGCTTTCGCCGATGTTGGTCGAGTGCTGGGCGGGCACCAATGGGCACGGCATCACGGCGCAAGTAACCACGCGGCCGTCGGCGAGATCGAGCATCACCACCAGCGGCGGCTTCGAGTCGCTGTCGATGTAGAGCGTGTCAAGCACCGCCCGGAACACATCGGCGGTGTCGCCGGTGGGGTAGTCGTTCTTTCGGGTGAGGAAATCGCCGGGCTTAAGGCCGGGCGGAAGATGGGCGCGCGCGTATTCCCTTGCTGCCTCTGGGCTCGACTCCGGCAGACGGGCCGGCCCGCTCTGGCGGCGGAGTCTTGTCTACGGTCGGCGGCTTTCCACTCTCGCAGGCTAGGAGGCCGAGGAGGAAAGCAAGGGACAGCAGGTCAGCGCAGAGTACGCGTGACGCTCTCGAAATGGAGGAAATCATTCACCATGAAGACGATCGGAGCGCCCGCCGGGTTTTCCTCCTGTTTAGGCGTGAACCGGGAACATAGAGCTCACCCCAAGGGCACATAGATAAAGCCCGATTCCGAATACGGTGTGCGTCACGAGGCTCTTCAATCTGGCCTGCATTGGTTTGGGCGTTCTCGAGGAAGCAACTCCGAGCCCGAGCGACGGCTGCAGGACGAAGAACGGGAACACTACGGTGCCGATGCCGTAGACGAGCGCGAGTAACAAAGTCGGTCGTGCGAGCCAGTCACCTGACGTAAGAACGAGCAGCATAAATGCCAACCCGACGCCAATCGCGTAGTGGGCAATCAAGCCAACCGCGCACTCAAAGCGTTTCTGTGGCGTGGCAGCGATGCTGGTGTGCCTAAAGGTTCCCGGCATGTGGCGAAGCCAGCGGCCGAGCAAACAGAGGTTGAGCGATGGAATGCTGAACGTACGCTTGAGGAACAGATTCCAAACGTCCATGAGCACAGTGGCGCCAATACCAATTGCGATTGCATACGGGATGTAGGTTGCTTCGACGCGCATGGCCTACATCTAAACGGTGTCTGTTGCCGTGTCCATTCGAATTCGCAAGTGTTCGCGGAAGAGCGAGCTGATCGCGGTGGCTAAGACCAACGAGCGTCTCTGAAGGCTATCCTGCAAAACAGTTGGAGAATCTTTTTCGAACAATTAGAATCTTTTTGGAACAATCGTCGTTATCGGTGCGCGTTTTGCTGTTGAGTGCCTCGAAGGTTCTGCTTTATTGCAGCGCGGGAGAATCGACGCATTGCCTCTTCAGTAAGGCGCCCGCGCGAGAAATTCTCGGACCTACGGCCGATTCAAGGAACAATCGGTCGCTCATCACGGATCTCGCACGTGATCGGAAGTGCTCGCTCTTGGTCTGCGGATGGTGCGCAGCCTGAGCGGGAGAGTCAAAGCGCGCCCAGTGTCCGGCTCCTGATCGCCGGCCCATCTCGCTTCGCGCCGAAAAAACCAACAACTGAAAATGCCAAAGGGAATTGACTCGGTGCGGAATTCCGCGCTCGGCTCACTTCGGCCCTTGGCTCGTCGAAAATCACCAGAACTCCAGGAGTTCCACCGTGTACGCACGCAATCTTCCCCTGCATCTAGTACGGGCACTCACTCAGCCCAGATTTGCCGCAACCGCCCTCGTCACATTGGCAGCGCTGCTTTCCGCAGCGTGCAGCGAACCCACCGCCCCCATCAGCTCGGCACCGCACCTCTATCGCTCGAGCGGCGACCTATCGGCAGCGTCGTCGAATTTCCTCGTACTCGCCAGGACGGCCGTGACCTGCACCGGCGGAACCATTGCTGGAGATGTCGGCACCTTCGTCGCCGCACCGACCGGCTCGGTCACACAGACCGGTTGTCCAATTACGGGGCAGCTTAGCGTAGGCGATGAAGCCGCCACCCCGGCTTTCAATAACTTCCTCAGCACGTACGATGCGCGCGCGCCGAAGCCGGAGGACGTCTGCACGACATTGATCGGCACACTCGCTGCGGTGACGCTTCCCCCCGGATCATACTGTTTCGACGCGGCGGCTACAGTGACGGGCGTCTTGACGCTGAACGGACCCTCGGACGGGGTTTGGAACTTCAGCGTCGGGACCAGTGGAGTCGGCGCGCTCACGGGCACCGGCTTCTCGGTGGCCATGGCCGGTGGCGGACAGGCGTGTAACGTGACGTGGTGGGTTGCCCAAGCCGTGACCATGACCGACTCGCACCTCGTCGGAACGGTTCTCGGCGGGGCGGGCATCACTCTAACTCGTGGAACGTTCGGCGGCAACGCCTGGGCGAAAGCCGACGCGACGATCACCGGCACCGCGGTCACCAGCTGCGGCTAGTGCGAGAGCGACTACCGTAACAAGCCTACCTATGGTGAGGCGGAGGGGCGTCGTTTGGGGCCCCTCCGTCCTCGCTCTATTGCCAGGAGCGTTTCATGGAAACTTCACCTCAAGCTCTCTGGGCTGCGTTTCAGAGGTCGTTTTGTGCGGCGATTCTATCCTTGGAAGGGGTCCGCCTTGCCGAAATTTGGGCCGCCCAATATGGCCGTACCATTTTCTGCGCCGACGAACTTCTAAAGAGCGTCGCAAAGGACCTGGAGCTCGACTTCAAGCGAGAGCACTCGAGGGTCGCTTATTCGATGTGGGATTGTCGCTCCGACAGCGAACCGACGCCAGCGATTTTTATCGAATCGGAGGAGCAAGCCACCTGCGCGGACGAAGAAGTGAAAACACTTTGCTGTTTAGCGGCCCCATTGAGAGTCCTTATCACGGTTGGCGAATGGGAGGACGTGATACCGCGCTGGCGCAACGGTGGGCAGCGCTCAACCCTGGTCACGCGATGGCGCAGCATTCGATCTGCCTACCATGCGGTGTGGCGCGATCCAGGAGTGTTTGGCGTCCTGGTTGGCGAGAGCGACCCGGATGGCGTTCTTAGATTTCACGGATTCGAGCTCGATGCTGGCACCGCTTCATCCGTTGGTGATCGCGTCTTGTTAGAGCTGCCAACGGTTATCTCCCCTATAGCGGCGACTGTCTTCAAAACGCAGAACAATGCGTGGCGATCTGACGTCAACGAGCGTCTCTGAAGGCTATCTTCTGTTGGAATGCCAATCACTGCCAGAGTCGAGCACACGAGTGGAAGGCTGTACTCCCGCGCGATGGGAATGCTCACCTATGAGGAGCTCCGATATCATCTCACGGAGACCAGAGCGCTCACGGCCCGTGGATATCCTGAGCTGTTCGATGCCACCGGAGCTGAAGCCGAAATGTCGATCGCCCAGATCCAAAGTCTGTCCACGATGTCTGGCGAGATGTTCAGCCGAGGCGAGCTTGGTCCGACCGCCATCGTCGTGACCGGACGCATGCTGTTCGGAATGACTCGTATGTATGAGAAGCTGAACGCGGATTCCATAAGCCCGGTCCACGTTTTTCTCGATGTTCCCCCGGCCGAGTCGTGGCTCGCAAAACAGGGGATTCACTCTCAGAAAGGCGGATAGAGAGTCATATTTGTCGGGCGCAGAATCAATCTTCGACCACTCATCAAATGAAATCCACGCCCGTTCTCGTCTTTCTTTCCTTCCTTCTGGCCTCGGCCTCATCGGCGCAAACCGATCTCCGCCTCATTCCCCAGCCGCGAGAGATGAAGGTAGAAGGATCGGCGTCCGTGCAAAATGGAATCACCGTCACCCGGCCGGCGAACGCTGAAGATCGATTTGCGGCTTTAGACCTCACGAATGCACTGAAGGAGCGCGGGATTCGCGTCGTCACTGGCGAAACCGGGCCGGGTGCCCGCGTGGTGCTACTCCGCGCCGACGCTTCCGCCGCGCAGAGCGTACTGCGGCGGCATTCGCTCACCTTCGATCCGGCGATGAAGGACGAAGGCTACGTCATCACCGCCGACGGCAATCGCATCGTCGTCATCGGCGCGACTGCAGCGGGCGTGTTCTACGGCGCGCAGACGGTGAAGCAGATGGTGAGTGGCGACGGCAACGAGGCCAGGCTGTATCGCGCGACGATTCGCGACTGGCCAGCGATGCGCTACCGCGGATTTCACGACGATCTCTCGCGCGGCCCGGTGCCGACGCTCGACTTCCAGAAAAAGCAGATCCGGACGCTCGCGGCGTACAAGGTCAACTTCTTCTCGCCGTACTTCGAGCACACGCTCGCTTATGACTCGAATCCGTTGATCGCGCCGCCGGGCGGAGCGATGACGCACGCCGATGTGAAGGAGCTCGTCGCGTACGCAGCCAACTACCACGTCGACATCGTTCCCGAGCAGGAAGCGTTCGGCCACCTGCACCATGCGCTGAAGTACGAGATCTATTCGCCGCTCGGAGAAACTCCGCACGGTCACGTGCTCGCGCCGGGACAGCCGGGCTCGCTTCCTCTCATCAGGCAGATGTTCGCCGAGATCAACACGCTCTTCCCCAGCCGCTTCGTCCACCTCGGCGCGGACGAGACGTTCGAGCTCGGGCGCGGACAGACCGCGGACAGGGTGAAGACGGTTGGAATCGGAGTCGTTTATCTCGATTTCCTGAAGCAGATCGCGGACGCACTCAGGCCGAGCGGAAAGAAATTCCTGTTTTGGGGCGACGTCGCGCTGAGCTCACCCGAGCTCGTAAACACGATCCCGAAAGACCTGATCGCCGTTCCATGGACATACGGCGCAGATACGTCGTACGTGCGATACATCGCGCCGTTTCGCAACGTCGGAATGGAGACCTGGGTTGCTCCCGGCGTAAGCAGCTGGAATCGCGTCTATCCCGACAACGCCGTCGCTCTCGTCAACATCCAACGTTTCGTGCGCGATGGTCAGCTCCTCGGCGCCACTGGGATGATCAACACTTCATGGGATGATGACGGCGAAGCTTTGTTCAATCAGACGTGGTACGGCGATCTGTTCGGCGCAGCAGCGGGGTGGCAGGCGGGGGAGAGCAGCATCGACGCGTTCGCCTCGAGCTACGGCCGAGTGTTTCACGGCGACTTGAGCGGCAAGATCGACGAAGCGCAGCGACGACTCTCGGCGGCGCACGCTCTGTTGAGCAACGCAAAGGTTGGTGACGCGAGCAACTATCTGTTCTGGCTCGATCCTTGGACGGATGAAGGGCGCAGCATGGCGCAGCGCATCAGGCCTTACACGCACGACCTGCGTATTCTCGCCGAATCCACGCTGGTCTTCCTGGCGCAGGCGGATCCCAAGATTACGCGCGAGCGCGACGCGATCGAGGCGATGAAGCTCGGTGCGCGCCGGATGGATTTCATCGGAATGAAGTTTCAGTTCGCGGACGAAGTGGTCGCGATGTACGATCGCGCCGCGGACACCACGAGCAAAGCAGCAGGACGCGATCTGGCCGACATCACCGGCGTGAACGGCAGACTTCAGGATCTTCGCGACGGCTACTCTCTGATTCGCGACGAGTACGAGAAGGCATGGTTGAGGGAGAACCGGCCGTACTGGCTCCACAATGTTCTGGCGCGCTACGACCTCACGACGCAGCTGTGGATGGAGCGCGGCGACCGGATCAATCTCGCGCGTCAGGAGTGGTATCGGAGCCATAAGCTCCCGCCTGCGGCAAGTCTCGGGATTCCGGCGAGCATGCCGGGATTGGCGCCGTATCCGCGCTAGAACGAGGATTTAAGGTCAGCGCGCGATATCCCGGGGGCCTGCTAAACATCGTGATCCCACTCCTTCGGCACGTTCTTTTCCGACGGCGGCCAACGTCGATGTTTTTTGTTACAAATGATGGGATTGCCACCGGAAGAATTGGCGAAGGATATTTCTTCGCATGACTGATGACGTGCGTCACGCGGAGCTCGAGGAAGATCACCACACTCGCCTGCGTTATTTGTCCTGGTCTGAAAAGGTAGACGACAAGTGGGTCCGCCAAACCGTCGTCCTTCACGCCGGCGAAACGCATCCGATCCTCGAAGTTCGAAAGTCTGTTGCGGAGCATTCTCGACTGGCATAACTCGCAAGACGTTCCTAAGCGGGTTCCTTTGTCAAAGCTCTGAGCGTTTTTTGGTCGTCGAAGCGGATCACGGCGCAAATGGCGCATTTGGCTCGCGTAACGGAACGACCAATGACGGGACTATGCCGAGCAGAGCGAATACGAGTATCAGCTCCATCACGCCGAGGACAAAGTAGGCGGACTGTAGCCACGAATACTGTCGGATGATGGCCAACTCAACAAAGATCCAGATGAGCATGCCGAAACCGGCAATCGTTGAGAGCAAGAGCGCGCTCGGTTGTTTTCTCAGAAGCGCAGTCGCCGCAGCGAGCTGGGTTCCTCCTACGACCAGGCCGAGGATGACACCGGGCACTGCGTAGGAAGGGAAGGGGCTATTAGCCAGGTACTCCAGCGGAACTCCGGCGCCGTTCGCCGCGATAGCCAAGACCGCGCCAGCGACAGCAGACAGCGCACCGAAGAGTGTGAGCGCGGCGAGAAGCCGCGTCACGACGCGGAAGGAGACGGGCAGACTCAAGAGGGTTTATTATCCACGTTGATAATGCCCATAGTCAACAAGGAACGACACCGCACCGGACGCATCGGCTGGCTACGCGCGGCGGTGCTGGGAGCGAACGACGGCATCCTTTCGACATCGAGTCTCGTGCTGGGTGTCGCTGCTGCTAATGGCACGCACAGCAACGTCCTGGTGGCGGGGGTTGCCGGCCTCGTGGCTGGGGCAATGTCGATGGCCGCCGGTGAGTTCGTGTCTGTCCAATCTCAGGCAGACACCGAACAGGCCGAGCTCGACCTCGAGCGCGCGGAGCTCAAAGCCGACGACACAGGTGAGCGCAAGGAACTCACGGCAATCTACGTCGCACGCGGGCTCGATCCGTCGCTTGCGAGACAGGTCGCCGAGCAGCTGATGATCCACGATGCATTAGGCGCACATGCGCGCGACGAGCTCGGCATCTCCGAGACTCTTCGTGCGCGTCCGATTCAGGCTGCCTTTACGTCGGCCGCCAGCTTCGCTGTTGGAGCTGCCATGCCGCTCCTGGTGACTGCCATTGCACCGGCACCGCGGTTGATTCCTCTCGTATCCGGAACCTCGCTGGTGTTCCTCGCGCTTCTGGGCGGGTTGGCTGCACGCGTCGGTGGCGCGGGAGTGATGGCGGGGGCAATACGCGTGACGTTCTGGGGTGCCTTGGCCATGGCGCTCACAGCAGGCGTTGGTTTGCTGTTCGGAACTGTTGCGTGAGCGCGGCGGGCGCTCACCTACTCGACCCGGGCGAAGTTGACGCGGCCGAGCGCTGCTCCCTGGCACTCACGATCAGGAGCCAGAACATGGTCGCCAACTCTCCCATCCTGAATGGCGTCCCAATCGTGAAGGCAATGTCCTCATACTTCGGGAACAGGAAGCCGGCAAAGCTGAACCCCAGGTAGCCAAAGCAGCCGATTATCAGCCAGACGCCGAGGAAGCGGGGAAGGAAGCGCGATCTGTAGACAAGCACGCCGAATGGAATGAGCCATATGCCCCAAAAAATCGCGTCGGCGAGATCGAGGTGGTGATGCAGGTTGAGGAACAGCACGGCGAAGGCATCTCGCTGCGGCTTGTCGAACACTGACAGGAAATCGGCGCCGCGAGCGAACTGCAACGCGCCGACGTCGGTCACCGCGTTGACGAAGAAGAGAGGTGTGACCATGAAGCCGCCGAGGATCACCATCAGGATCGCGAGCCCGCGATCGACTCCCTCGAGCAACCGATAAAGCGCGAACGTGACGAAGAGAAAGAGAACGCTGGCGAGGAGATAGCTGACAATTCCCCAGCGGAAGAGCGTCTCGTGCGTCGCGATATTGTTCGCCGTCGCCGCCGCGTTGCCAGTCACGATTAGAGCGTCGGGAATGTAGATGAGGCGCAGGTAGCCAACCGCTGACGCCGCGACGTAGAGGAGCCCTGCAATCCTGGCCTTCTTGCTGAGCGAGGTCATCGGTTCTCCATTGTGGGCGCTCTCGCCTCGAAGTACGTGGCGGGCGTAACAAAGTTTCTGTGCGACGACATTTTCCGTTGGGCGTAAAGTGTCAGGGTACTCTGTGCTCACGCCAACGCCGTCGATAAGATTCGTCGTGATTCCTGTCATCTCCGTCTCCAACCTCGGCAAAAGCTACGGCCGCACCGTAGCCGTTGACGACGTTTCGCTCGAGGTGTTCGAGGGGGAGATCTTCGGGCTGATAGGTCCGAACGGCGCCGGTAAGACGACCACCATGGAGTGCGTCGAAGGCAACCGCGTTCCCGACAAGGGAAAGATCTCGGTACTCGGACTCGATCCTCGACGCGATGCGAACGCGCTCCGCCAGCGCATCGGCGTGCAACACCAGGAGGCGCACCTCCAGAAGCGTATCAAGGTCTGGGAGGCGGTCGATCTGTGGCGGTCGCTCTATCCCCGCGTCGTGGACACCGATGCGCTCCTCGCCGGCCTCGGGCTCGAATCCAAGCGCAACGCCTGGTTCATGACGCTCTCGGGAGGGCAGAAGCAGCGACTCTTCATCGCACTCGCGCTCATTCACGAGCCCGAGGTGGTGTTTCTCGACGAGCTCACCACTGGGCTGGATCCGCAAGCGCGTCGCGCGATCTGGGGCTTGGTGACCGGAATAAGAGAGCGGGGCACGACGGTGTTCCTTACGACGCATCTCATGGAAGAGGCCGAAAGACTCTGCGACCGCGTTGCGATCATCGAGCATGGTCGCCTCATCGAAGTCGGCACGCCCGCCGAGCTCGTGCAGAAACACTGCCCGGAAAGGACTGTCGTGTTCTCGAGCGATGATGTGAACGTCGCGGAGCGGCTTCAGGGATTGGGTGTCATCGAACGCGCTGAGGGGAGCGCGGCGACGTATACGATTCGCGGTGCCGGTGACGACTTCGTGACCGACGTGATCAACATCATCGCGCGAGAGGGGATTCGTGTCCGCGGGTTTCGCACAGAGATCCCGACACTCGAGGATGTCTTTCTGAAGCTGACCGGCCACGGGATAAGGGACTGAATGCGAATTCCCTTCCTGCGTGGATTCTGGAAGCTCACCTGGCTCGAGACCAAGATCTTTACTCGCGAGCCGATGGGGTTCGTCGGGACGCTCTTGATGCCGCTCGTCGTCTTCATCGTATTGGGTCGCGCGCTCGGCGCAAGTAAACCGGTGGCCACGCCTGCGATCGACCTTCCGTTCAACCCAGCGATCCTCGCGGCGATACTGATCGCGCTCAGCGCGGTGCAGTCGCTTGTGGCAATTATTTCCATCTATAGGGAAGGCGGCATCCTCAAACGCCTCCGCTCGACTCCGCTTTCGCCGGTGACGATCATGGGCGCCCAGGTCGTGGTGAAGCTTGTCTTCACAGTGCTGAGCCTCTCGCTACTCGTGCTCGCCGGCCGTCGACTTTTTCCAGGTGTGATGCAGGTGAACGTCTTCAGCTTTACCGCGGCCGTTCTACTCAGCACGTTCAGCATCCTCTCGCTCGGCTTCGTGCTCGCGAGCCTCGTTCCGACGGCGAGATTCGCCCAGCCGATCGGCGCGATCGTGCTGTACCCAATGCTGGCGCTGTCGGGCCTGTTCTATCCGCTCGACAGATTTCCGCGCGCGCTCAGGGAGCTCGCATACATCTTCCCGACCACCCACGCCGTAGCTCTGCTCAACGGCGTCTGGGACGGATCCGGCTGGGCGGCACATTGGGTGAACGTCGCTGCGCTGCTCGCGCTTTTCGTGGCGTATACCGCGCTCTCGACCAGAGTTTTCCGCTGGGAGTAATCTGGCTGTCATGTAACGCGCCTGTATCGCTGAGTCATCGTCAACCTTTGCGATCGGCGGAACGTATATTTTCGCAGTCTTCCTACAGACTCGAAGCGTCGCCAAAGCTAACTCACCGACCCACCTGCATCCACACGAGGGACGCATGACCAGATTTTCGCTTTCAATCCCAGCCATGATTTTCGCCGTCAGTCTTGGCGCCCCGCATATCGCCTCCGCGCAAACGTTCAAGGTCGAGAAGTTCAGCATCGGTGGGGATGGCGGCACCGATTATCTGACCGCGGAGCCGGGCACCGGGCGCGTCTTCGTTTCGCGCGGCACGCACGTCATGGTGATCGATGGTCCAACCGGGAAAGTGCTGGGAGACATTCCGGATACGCCGCGAACGCACGGCATCGCTCTCGCGCCGAAATCAAATCACGGTTTTACGACGAACGGCGGCGATTCCACTGTCACGATGTTCGATCTGAAAACACTGGCCGTGATCAAGAAAACTCACGTGCCAAGCGGCGGTCTCGATGGAATCATGTACGACGACTTCTCCAATCGGATCATTCTCACGAATCACAGCCGTCCGATCGGGACAGCCACGGCGATCGATCCAGAGACCGGGAACGTCCTCGGCGTAGCTGAGCTCGAGGACGACGCGCCGGAAGGCGCAGCGAGCGATGGCAAAGGGAAGATCTTCGTCAACAATGAGAGCAAGAACACCATGCAGGTGATCGATGCCAAGACGATGAAGGTGCTTTCATCATGGCCGCTCGCTCCCTGCGATGGACCGACCGGAATCGCGTTCGACCGCGCCTCGAATCGAATTTTCTCGGGATGCGGGAAGACGTCGGTAGTCGTCGATCCCAGCTCGGGTCACATCGTGGCAACAATCGCGAATGGTGATGGAGTCGACGCGCTTGGCTGGGACCCCTCACAAAAGCTTATGTACATCCCCGCTGGTCGGGACGGCAACGTCACGGTCGTCCACCAGGATTCACCGGACAAGTACACGGTGGTAGCCACAGTGACGACGATGCGCGGCGCGAAGACGATCGCCGTCGATCCGGTGAGGCACATGACCTATCTCTTTCAACCCGAGTACGGACCCGCGCCGGCGCCAGCACCCGGGACGCCCGCTCCGGCACCCGGAAGGTTCCCGCCCCGCGGGCCGGTGATCGGAGCGTGGTTTTTCGCCATTAGCCACTGAAAAACGGGAAAGCTCGGCGAAGCAGGTAATGTTCACGTCGCTGCGCCCCTTCTCCAGAGGGAAGGGGGCAGCGCGAAGTAGAGCGCGTAAAGAATGCTCATTGTCAGACACCACTCGGCGCTGAAGAACGCGATCGCAACAAGCACCGCGTACATGATCGGGCCGAGCGCGTATTGCCGGGTGATGCCGACAGCGTTCACTTCCTCGCTGACGATCTTTCTGCGAATGGCATAACGCCACATCACGTTGAACACGATGGCAAGCCCGAAGAAGGATCCCGCGTAGATGATGGCCGCGGCTTGCTGGTCCACGTGTGGTCCGAGGAGATGCTCGGCCAGAAGCGCGGTCGGAAAGGGTAACCAGGTGATGCCGAGGAGCAGGAGGAGATTGAGCGCGATCAAGCCATCGTCTCTCTTGGTGATGAAGGAGAAGAGTCGATGGTGATTCAGCCACATCACGCCGATCGTCATGAAGCTCGCCAGAAACGCGACGTACGACGGCCAGAGATCCCGTAACGCGCCGCGGAGTGCGCCGTCCGCGGTTTGCGGAGGAACGCGGATCTCGAGAATCAACAGCGTGATCGCGATCGCGAACACGCCGTCGCTGAACGCTTCGATCCGGGCCGTCTCGTTGGGGCTGCTGGGCTGTTCGCTCACTCGTTCTCCGTGATATTGACTGAATAGATCGCGCGCAATGCGCTAGATTGCATACATGCCCATAAAAGAGAAGATGATAGGTAATTTCGAGTTCGAGGATGGCGGCCGGAAGTTCTTCTGCTCTGTCGAGGTTCCCGGTCAAACGGGGATGCCGCCTTGGTGGTGGTTTCGGCTGGATACTGAAGCGAGCACGCGCTACGCTCCCTTCGAGGCTTCGCCCAGCGACACCAAACAGTCGGTTCAGAAGCGAATCATCGCTTACTATGCTGAGCTTCTCGCTATCAAGGCGCGGCCGGCGTACCAGAGACCGGCCTGGAAGAAGCCGGAGCGTCCGACGCCCGCTGGCGAGGTAATCCCGGCTCTTTCACCCCTCTCGCCGCCGAGCTGATTTCGCCGGGAATTACCTCTCAATTCCTAAGTAGGGATCACCCAGTTACGGTCACGGTCGCGCGCATCCAGGGATGGATGCAGCACTGGTAATGTTCGGTACCAACTGTCGTCTCCGCATCGGCAGTAAAGGTTGTTCCTGAGGCTATCATGTCCGTGGCGGTGAGCGCCTGGCATTCCGGAGCTACCACCGTATTGCCGGACGCCTGATTCAAGGAAGGCACTATCCCTCCGCCGAATTGGGCGACTTCCGTGAATGTGTGGACTTCGCCGCCATCGTTCGTTGCGGTGATCGATTGTCCGACACGGACCGTCAGGTTCGGCGGCACGAATCGCCACGCCGCAACCTGCTGAGTTGCACTCAGCTCACTATTGAATTGCGCAAAAGTCATGTTCCCCTGCTTTGAACAGGCGCCGGCGCCAAGCGCTGCATTGAAGGACGTCGGGTCGCACTGATCCTGCACGCTCACGTGAGTGTTGGCGTTTGCGGAAATGGAATCACTGCAAGCGGTAAAGGCGACAGCTGCCAACACAATTCCTATCGAGCTAAGACTGCGATACATACGAGAATCTCCAGGTGTTGAGTCGCCGCCCGCCCACGCGCGACTCGTCGGGGCGGCAGTGTGATAAAATCGCGCGCGGGCAAAAAGAGTTGCTCGTGAACGCAGGAGCCATTCCTTCAAGGGGTGTGATTCTGAGACATTCGCCGCCTGAGAAACGCGATTGGCCGCGCCGAGAATGGACTTGGACCGACGTGCTTCCCATTTGGAGCGACCGATTGATGGGGCGGCTCAAGACAACGTAGATTCCCGCATCCCCGGACTACGTCGGAGTTTCGCAATGACGCAGGAGGATGGATTTGCCGCATGAATCGGTGAACTGCGTCATCGCCGGCGGCGGCCCCGCCGGGATGATGCTCGGCTATCTCCTCGCCCGGGCCGGCGTCAGCGTCAGGGTTCTCGAAAAGCACGCGGACTTCTTCCGCGATTTTCGCGGCGACACAGTTCACCCTTCGACGCTCGAGATTCTCGACGAGCTCGGCATCGTCGACGACTTTCTGAAGCTGCCACACTCTGAGGTGCGGAAGCTCACCGTTCAGATCGGTGGCACCACTCTCCAAATCGCCGATTTCAATCACCTGCCGGTGCGCTGCAAATTCCTCGCGTTCATGCCGCAGTGGGATTTCCTGAACTTTCTGGCCGAGCGGGGACGGAAGTTTCCATCGTTCCATCTGGAGATGGAGGCGGTGGTGACCGGACTTCTTATGGATGGCGGTCGCGTGACCGGCGTGCGCGTGAAGACGCCTCGGGGAGAGCGAGAGGTCGGGGCGGACGTCGTCATTGGAGCGGACGGCCGGGATTCACATGTAAGAGAGGTTGCCGGACTTCAGTCGATCGACTTCGGCTCACCGATGGACGCACTATGGATGCGACTATCGAAACAAGCCGGCGACCCCGACCAGCTGTTCGGACGCGTCGATTTCGGACGTGTGTTCGTGATGCTGGATCGCGGGGACTACTGGCAGTGCGCGCTCGTGATCGCGAAAGGTGCATTCGCGGACATTCAGCGTCGCGGCATCGAGGCTCTTCGCGCCGACATAGTCGAGATGATTCCGTTTCTGAAGAATCGCGTCGCCGAGCTTCGCGATTGGGACGACGTCAAGCTCCTGACCGTTCAGGTGAACCGATTGCGCGAGTGGTACCGCTCGGGCCTTCTTTGCATCGGAGATGCCGCTCACGCGATGTCGCCGATTGGCGGAGTGGGGATCAACCTTGCCATCCAGGATGCTGTCGCCGCGGCGAACATCCTGGTTCCCGATCTTCTGCGGGGGTCAACGATCTCGACCGAAATGCTGCGAAAGGTGCAGGCGCGGCGCGAGCTCCCGACGCGTATAACCCAGCGTGTTCAGCTGCTAGTACAGAAGACCGTCATCACGCGGGTCCTCGCCACTAGCGGATCGATGAAGCCGCCGCTGGCATTTCGCACGCTCGGCGCGATTCCGTTTTTGCGAAGGATCCCGGCACGGATGGTCGGGCTTGGATTCAGGCGTGAGCACGTGGCGAAATACATAACCGACGTCAAGGGCGAGTGATGGACGCGCAAGCAACGACCGCAGCATTCTCACGAAGCGAAGTATTCCGCGAGCTCCACGCGTCTGGCTGCTTCGTGGTACCCAACCCATGGGACCGCGGAAGCGCGCGTCTGCTTGCCGGCCTCGGCTTTCGAGCGCTTGCCACGACCAGCTCGGGCTTCGCCGCATCCCGAGGCCGCGTGGACCATCACGTGTCGCTCGAGGAGACGCTCGTTCACCTGCGATCGATCGCGGAGGCGGTCGAGATTCCCGTCAACGCCGACTTCGAGGGAGGTTTCGCGATTAGGCCGGCCGATCTGGGCGCAAACGTTCTCCTCGCCGCGGCAACCGGAATCGCCGGCCTTTCGATAGAAGACTCCACCGGCGACACCTCGAACCCGCTTTTCGATTTCAAGCTCGCGACTGAACGGATCGCTGCCGCGCGTCATGCGATCGATGAGAGCGGAACGGGGATTCTCCTGACGGGTCGATCCGAGGGATTCATTGCCGGACGGCCTGATCTCTCGGAAACGATTCGACGGCTCATAGCCTACGCCGAAGCCGGAGCCGACTGTCTCTTCGCGCCAGGCATTCGCGCCAAAGCCGAGATATCGGCCATCGTCAAGGCGGTCTCTCCGAAAGCGGTGAATGTGCTCGTCGGCAGCGATTTCACGACGGTCGCCGAGCTCAGAGACCAGGGTGTCCGGCGAATCAGTGTGGGTGGCGCGCTCGCGCGCGCGGCATGGACGGGGTTTCTCCAGGCCGCGAAGGAAATCGCCGAGCAGGGAACCTTCACAGGGTTGTCTCGCGCGCTCCCGTTTGCGGACATCAATCGATTCATGGGCAGTTGAGGGCGAAGGACGCGTGGGCGAGGTCGGAGATGCAAACTAGAGCCAAACTGCCACGGAACTGCGAAGTGAAGAATACCTGCCAGGAGCGATGAGCGGAGCGGCTTCGGGCCGCGGGCGGACACGCACGCACTTCGTAGTTCGCCCGAAGCCAAATGC